>ENA-OQKS01000149-OQKS01000149.1-human-gut-metagenome-genome-assembly--contig:-NODE-149-length-21696-cov-2.792665_pt1 | contig 21696 bp, 22 predicted proteins | sample MGYA00242804_ERZ504808 | MGnify/ENA primary metagenome ERZ504808 (study PRJEB26092, sample SAMD00036375) | human gut metagenome | host: Homo sapiens | study: EMG produced TPA metagenomics assembly of...
AAGAGGTGAAGGCAGTTTATGATAAGTATTATGAGAATGAGACTTTCGTTCGTGTGCTGGATAAGGATGTTTGTCCGCAGACTAAGTGTGTGGAAGGAAGTAATTATGTGGATGTGAACTTTAAGATTGATCCCAGAACTCACAGAGTTATTATGATGGGGGCTATGGATAATCTGGTGAAAGGTGCTGCGGGACAGGCTGTGCAGAATATGAATCTGATGTTTGGATTTAAGGAGGCTGAGGGACTGTTGCAGGTGCCGATGTGTCCATGATAGATTAATGGGAAGGGACGCTCCGGAAAATTATTTGTTTTTGAACGCGGTTTCGGGGCTTAGTAACTCTAAGTGTTCAGAAATTTGCTAAAAGCGTGGAAAAAAAAGCTCAAACTCGCTGCGCTCAGACAGTGCCGTTTTTGAAAGCAACGCAAAATTCCATAGACTAAGAGTTTGCGGGCCTCCTGCAAATGCGCCTGCCCAGAAGATGCTCCATGGCGCGGCGACTGGCTTGAGGTCTGGTTATTGGTGACGAATAAATAGAATAAATATGTGATGTAAAATACTTTAGCATGTGGTTTTTAAAACTAGATATATAATACTTTGAATATCAAAGTATGTCAAGAGGGAAAATGAAAAAGGTGATTGCGGGGGGTGGGGAGGTGTGGTAGAGTGGGTGGTAGAAAGTAAATTTGAGACAGGAGGATATGGGACATGTTAAGGGATCTGGTGTTGAAGAACAGGAGTTATCGTGGTTTTGATGAGTCGGTGAGGATTTCGCGGGAGACGTTGGAAGGGTTTGTGGATTGTGCGCGGCTTTGTCCTTCGAGTGTGAATAAGCAGCCGTTGAAGTATTTTCTGGCGTGGGAGCCGGACGAAGTGGAGAAGGTGCAGGGTCTGACGAAGTGGGCGCGGGCGCTGCCGGATATGGTACTGCCGCATCCGGGAAAACGGCCGACGGGTTTTGTTGTGATCTGCCAGGATAAGAGGATTGATGAGAATCTGAACCGGTATCAGAAGGATGTCGGGATTGTGGCGCAGACGATGCTGCTTGCGGCTGTGGAGCAGGGGCTTGGCGGCTGCATGATCGGGAATTTTCAGGCGGACGAGGTGATGGAAGTGCTTGGACTGCCAGAGGAGATCCGGCCGCTTTTTGATTGTGGCGTTTGGAAAACCGGCGGAGGAGATTCATCTGGTAGATGTGCCGGAGGATGGGAATACGAATTATTACCGGGATGAAAATGATGTGCACTATGTGCCGAAGAGAACGCTGGCGGATGAATTGCTGAACTGAAGATAGAAACTGAAGATAGAGCCGGAAAATTCCGGAAAAATGTCGGATGAACCGTCCTAAAAAGTTAGATCTAAAAAATCTGATTTCTTGGGGCGGTTCAAAGAATCCGGCATTTTTTTACTTTACAGGAAACTTCGTTGAATTTTCCTGTAAAGTAAAAAGCCCTCCGGGCAGGATCGCACTGCGGCGGAGGGGAAAGGAAAGCACAGGCTCTTATTAGTTTCGGTGTAGCCCGAAAAAGGGAAAATGTCCCATACTTTCTGGCAATCCGGGAGATGTCTGGTGGGCAGGAAATGGTGCAAATAAAGATGTTTTTTCCTGCAAAACAGAACCTTTTTTCTCGAAAGGGATCATGATAAAATGAGAAAAAATGGGGGAATTTTCAAAAATAAGGTGGAGGAGGATATTGAAATGAAAATTTATCACGCACAGGTGAATCATCTGGAAAATCCAATGGGGTTCCGAATGGAGAGAACGGTCTTTTCCTGGAAAGTGAAAGACGCGGAAGGAAAAAAACAGAGCTATGCGAGAATCCGTGTAGCATCGGATGCAGCGATGGAGCATCTGCTGTTTGATTCCGGAGAGGATGATAAGGCGAGCAGTCTTTTCTATCCGGTGAAGCTGGATCTGGAGCCGAGAACGCGGTATTACTGGGAACGTGGAAGCGGGCAGTGATGCCGGGGAGACGGCGGTGAGTGAAGTACAGTTTTTTGAGACCGGAAAACGGAATGAAGCATGGACAGGAAAATGGATTTCCTGTGACAGTAAGGAGAACCGTCATCCATATTTTGAAAAAGAAATTGTTCCGGCAAAAGAGGTAGCGAAGGCCAGGCTGTATGTCTGCGGACTTGGACTGTATGAGGTGTATGTGGATGAGAAGCGTGTCGGGGATGAGTACCTGACGCCGTACAGCAATGATTACAATGAATGGGTACAGTATCAGACGTATGATGTGACAGAGGAGGTTTCAAAACAGGGAATGCTCCGTGTGCTGCTTGGAAACGGCTGGTACAAGGCGCGGTTTGGATTCAGTGCGTTTGAGGACAAGGGATTTTACGGCAATGAGTGGAAGCTGATTGCGGAGCTGCATCTGACGTATGCGGACGGTTCGGAAGAGGTGATTGGCACGGATGAATCGTGGCAGGTGCGGCGCAGTAAAATTGCATTCTCGAATCTTTACGACGGTGAGCACCGGGACGACACGCTGTCGGAACTGCCATTGGAGAAGGCGGTTTTTTGTGAGGCACCAAAAGGAGAACTGACGGAACGCATGAGCCTTCCGGTGACGATTCATGAGACGTTTGAACCTAAAGAACTGCTTCATACTCCGGCCGGCGAGCTGGTCTTCGATATGGGGCAGGAGTTTACGGGAATTTTCAAGCTGCATGTCAACGTGCCGGCAGGAACCAAAATTCATGTTCAGACAGGTGAGATTTTGCAACGCGGCAATTTCTACAATGACAATCTGCGGAGTGCAAAATCCGAATACATCTATATTTCCGATGGAACCGAAATGGATCTTGTGCCGCATTTTACGTTCTACGGCTACCGTTACGTGAAGATCGAAGGCATTCCGGATCTGAAAAAAGAGGATTTCACGGGTCTTTCTTATTACAGCAACATCACAGCGACAGGCTGGATGAAAACAGGAAGTGATTTGGTCAATCAGCTCATCAGCAATGTGCGCTGGGGCTTAAAGTGCAATTTTGTGGATGTTCCGACCGACTGCCCGCAGCGTGATGAGCGCATGGGATGGACGGGTGATGCGCAGGTGTTCTCGCCGACGGCGATGTATCTCGAAGATACGTATGCATTCTATGCAAAATACCTGTACGACATGGCAAAAGAGCAGAGCGTGCTCGGCGGAAAGGTGCCGCATGTGGTGCCATCGTGCGGCATCGAGGATGCAGCGTGTGTCTGGGGCGATGCGGCGTGTATCATTCCGTGGAATCTATATCTGTTTTACGGGGACAAGAGCATTCTGGAAGATCAGTTTGTGAGCATGAAATCGTGGGTGGACTACATCACGAAAGTGGATGGGGACAACCATGGCTGGAGATATGTATTCCACTTTGGCGACTGGCTGGCGCTTGACAATCCGGTGCAGGGCGCTGAGCAGGTCATGGGTGCAACGGACGAGGAGTTTATTGCAAACCTGTATTATGCGATCAGCGCAGGAATCGTGGCAAAAGCGGCCGGTGTGCTGGGATACCGCGAGGAGCAGGAGAAGTATCAGAAGCTGTCCGAGGAGCAGTTTGATGTGGTACAGGAAGAATATTACAGCGCAACAGGCCGCTGCTGCATCAAAACACAGACGGCGCTGCTGCTGACGCTGAAATACCATCTGTCAAAGAACGAAGAGCTGACAAAACGGCAGCTTCTGAAGCTGTTTGAGCAGAGTAACCACAAACTGAAGACGGGATTTGTCGGAACACCATTGCTGAACAATGTGCTCACCGACAACGGCATGAATGATCTTGCCTACGAACTGTTGCTGAACGAGGAATTTCCGGGTTGGCTTTATGAGGTTAAGCTTGGTGCAACTACCGTCTGGGAACGCTGGAATTCCCTTCTTACGGACGGTACGATTTCCGGCATCAGCATGAACAGTATGAACCATTATGCTTACGGCTCCATCCAGGAATGGATGTTCCGTCACGTTGCCGGCATCAACACGATGGAATCCCATCCGGGTGCCAGGACCGTACAGTTTGCACCGACGCTGAACTGGGATTTGAGGTATGCAGAGGCAAAATATGATTCTGCATCGGGAATGTACAGCATTCGCTGGGAGCTTTCCGACAAAGAGCACGTGACCATCACCATGGATGTTCCGTTCGACTGTACCGCAGAGGCCGTACTTCCAATGGTTGCCAAAAGTGAAAAAGAAGCGGTTGCAGAAGTGCTCGGATCAGAAGAAAACGGTAGATACCTGCTGGAGCCGGGACACTATGAGGTAAGCTATCAGCTTTCCGATTGGAAAGAAAAAACGGCAGTATGTGTGGAATAAAACCGCAGTTTTTTCAAAAAATAAGAAGCGAGGTGAACGCTGCAATTTTGCAATGGGAACAAAATGAGAAAATTGTTCCAATTATTATGAAAAGAATGTAAATAAAAACAAATAATTTGGAAAATATACAAATTCATTTGTCTTATGAAAACGTTTATGGTACAATCTGACTAAGCGGTTACAAAAATGGAAGACAGAACGCAGACCCGAAAGTCTGACAAAAAAAGAGACGGCAGAAAGGGACAGGATATGAAGAAGTGGACGGGGATGATTACCAATCTCACAATGTTGACACAATTCGGACTGTCCCTTGTGACGCCTCTTTTTCTTTGTCTGGCACTTTGCTGGTGGCTTTGCGACCGCTTTTCGGTTGGAACATGGATTTATCTGATCGGCTTTTTCTTTGGGATCGGAGGCGGTGCCGTGACAGCCTGGAAATTCGGGCAGAGCGTTCTGCGGCATCAGAAACGCATCGAGACGGAGCCGGACGGAAAAAAGAAGAAAAAGCGGGTGTCTTTCAACCGACATATTTAGAACGTGTCTGAAAAAGTTTTCACAGTTGACGAAGATCAAGTGGCAGAGAAAAGATTTCAGACTGATTTTAAGGGGAAAATCCATTAGAAAGGAAACAAGGCGATATGAGCAATTTCGGAGACAAGGTCCAGCCGGCCGTAAAAAAGGAGACGAAAAATGTTGCCATCTATACTGTTGTCGGCGTGGTTTGTGATGTGGGTCGGGTTTCTGATCCTGCACCTGATTCTGGCCGGAAAAAATCCCATTTGACTATCGGGTGATCCTCGGGGGAATCGGAGGCGGTGCCGTTGCGGTGCTGAACTTTTTCCTGATGGGCATGGCAGTACAAAAAGCAGTGTCCGAGACAGACGAGGCGGGAGCAAAACGGCGGATGCAGGCAAGCTATTCGCAGAGAAACCTGATGCAGATGCTCTGGGCAATTCTGGCGATTGTGCTTCCATGCTTTCAGTTTGCCGCAGGAATCCTGCCGCTTTTAATTCCGGGAACGGCCATCAAGCTGAAGGGCATAAAAAACAGCATAAAGCGCTGAACCTGATCTTTGGCGAAAGCCGCAAAGACGGGACGGCGTTTTGAAACCGAAACAGCGAAGCAGCGATTCGGTTATGAGCAAGCAGCGAAGCGGATTGTGAAGATCCGCTTTGACAAAAGGTTCAAATTTTTTATTTTATCTCATACAGAGGAGGTGAGAAAAGAGAATGGAGGTTGATATCTCCGGTGCAAAAGTCTTTTTACGATCCCTATCGATTTCCCGCTGTTCGGGAAAATTCAGATCAGCGAAACGCTGGTGGTAAGCTGGATTGTAATGGCACTCATTACCGGACTTTGCATCTGGCTTACAAGAGATTTGAAGGTGCGGAACATCTCCAAACGCCAGGCGATGGCAGAAATGATTGTGGAAACCGCAAACAAATTTGTCATCGGCAACATGGGAGAAAAATTCCGCTATCTGATTCCTTTTGTGTCGGCGCTTTTCGCGACCAGCGTTGTCTCAAACCTGATCAGCCTGATCGGACTTCGAAGTCCGACAGCGGATCTTTCCACCGAGGCGGCCTGGGCTGTTGTGGTCTTTATTATGATCACAACACAGAAGATCAAAACGAATGGTTTTGGCGGATATCTGAAAGGCTTTACGACTCCGATTGCGGTTATGACACCGTTTAACGTTTTGTCGGAGCTCGCAACGCCGATCAGTATGGCGTGCCGTCACTTTGGAAACATCCTTTCCGGCGTTGTGATCAATGCCCTGATCTACGGATCGCTGGCACTGGCAAGCGGAAAGCTGCTGGGACTGCTTCCCGGCGTGCTCGGAAGAACCCTTTCACAGATCCCGATTCTGGACGTCGGTGTCCCGGCTGTTCTGTCGGTCTATTTTGACTGGTTCTCCGGCGTGATGCAGGCCTTTATTTTCTGTATGCTGACTGTCATGTACATTGCGAATGCAGCAGAAGAAGGCTAAAGAGATTAAAAATGAGGTTTACAAAAAGAAAATACAGGAGGAAAACAAGATGGATTTTCAGATTTTAGCAAAAGGTATCGCTCTCGCAGGATGCGCAATCGGCGCAGGATGCTCCCTGATCGCAGGTATCGGACCTGGTATCGGTGAAGGTAACGCCGTAGCAAAGGCACTTGAGGCAATCGGACGTCAGCCGGAATGCAAAGGTGATGTAACAAGTACGATGCTTCTTGGCTGTGCGATCGCAGAGACCACAGGTTATTTACGGTTTCGTAACCGGCCTGCTTTTGATCTTCGTAGCACCGGGAATGTTCATGAACTTCCTGAAATAGTTGCAAGGAGTAAATGATTGCTAGGAGGAAAGAAACTATGCAGGTTCAGGAACTGGTAGGAATTGTCCCCTGGACTTTTATCGCACAGATCTGCAACCTCTTCATCCAGATGTATCTGATCAAACGGTTCCTTTTCAAACCGATCAATGAGATGCTGGAAAAACGGCGTGCGGCAGCCGATGCGGAGATCACAGACGCAGAGGCGGCAAAAAAAGAAGCCAACGCCATCAAAGAGGAATATGAGCAGAATATGCAGGAGGCCAAGGCAAAGGCCAACGAGATTCTCGAAAGCGCCAGAAAGACAGCGACGCTGCAGAGCGAGAAAATCGTAAAAGAGGCTTCCGAACAGGCAGCTGCCCTGAAAAACAAGGCAGAAAAAGAGATTGCCCAGGAGAAAAAGAAAGCGGTCAATGAAGTCAAAGGCGAGATCGGCGGCATTGCCATGGATATTGCCGGAAAGGTCATTGAACGTGAGATTAATGAAAAAGACCATGAGAAGCTGATAGATGAATTTATATCGAATGTAGGTGAAGCATCATGACAGAAACTGCCAGAGTATACGGTGGGAGCCTGTATGAGCTGGCCGCAGAGGAGCATCTCGAAGAGGAAATCCTTTCCGAGATGAAGGAGATCCGAGCTCTGTTCCGGGAAAACTCGGAGTATCCGCGCCTTTTATCGGAGCCTTCGATTCCGCGAAAAGAGCGGATCGGGCTGATCGACGCGGCATTTGGCAGCCAGGCGGAACCGTATTTGGTCAATTTTATCAAACTGCTGTGTGAAAAAAATCTTCTCCGTGAATTCGGCGGATGCCAGGAAGCATTCCAGCGCAGATACTACGCAGCCCACAATATTGCTGAGGCAGTTGTGACGAGCGCAGCATCCCTGTCGAAGGAACAGGAAGAGCTTCTGAAGAAAAAACTGGAAACAATGAGCGGAAAAACGGTCGTGATGGAACTGAAAACCGATCCGTCCGTTCTGGCGGGTGTCCGCGTGGAGCTCGACGGAAAGCTGTTTGACGGAACCGTAAAGGGACGTTTGGCCGAGCTTTCCAGAAGAATCAGCGATACAGTGGTGTAGGAGGAAAACATGCAACTGAAACCAGAAGAAATATCCAAGGTCATCCGCAGCCAGATCAAATATTATGAAAATGCGATCCGGCAGGATGAGACAGGCACCGTTCTGATGGTCGGAGACGGAATCGCGAGAGCCAGCGGTCTTTCGAACTGTATGGCAGGCGAGCTGCTGGAGTTTGAGGATGGAAGCTATGGAATGGCACAGAACCTCGAGGAAAACAGCGTATCTGTCGTTTTATTCGGTTCCGGCGAGAACATCAGCGAGGGACAGCTTGTAAAAAGAACGGGAAAGGTCGTTTCGGTTCCGGTCGGAGAAGGTATGATCGGACGCGTTGTCAACGCGCTCGGCCAGCCAATCGACGGCGCAGGCCCGATTACGGCAGCAGAGTACCGTCCGATTGAAAGCCCGGCACCGGGCATCTGTGAGAGAAAAGGTGTTAATCAGCCGCTGCAGACCGGTATTAAAGCGATCGATTCCATGGTTCCGATTGGAAGAGGTCAGCGAGAGCTGATCATCGGAGACCGTCAGACCGGAAAGACAACGATCGCAACCGATACCATTCTGAACCAGAAAGGCAAGGATGTGATCTGTATCTACGTTGCCATCGGACAGAAACGTTCGACAGTAGCGTCCTTAGTAGAAAATCTTGAGAAGAACGGCGCAATGGCGTACACCATCGTCGTGGCAGCGACGGCATCCGAAGCGAGCCCGCTGCAGTATATCGTACCGTATTCCGGCTGTGCCATGGGCGAGTACTTTATGTATCAGGGAAAAGATGTGCTGATCATTTATGATGACTTAAGTAAGCACGCGGTTGCATACCGTGCACTCTCATTGCTGATCCGCCGTCCACCGGGACGTGAGGCTTATCCGGGAGATGTTTTCTATCTCCATTCCAGACTTCTGGAGCGTGCCGCAAAGCTGGACGATGAACACGGCGGCGGATCCATGACGGCCCTGCCGATCATTGAGACCCAGGCAGGCGATATTTCCGCCTATATTCCGACGAACGTCATCTCCATCACAGACGGACAGATTTTCCTTGAGACAGAGCTGTTCCACTCGGGCGTTATGCCGGCGGTAAACCCTGGCGTATCCGTATCCCGTGTCGGTGGAAATGCGCAGATTAAGGCGATGAAGAAGGTAGCCGGAACTTTGAAACTGATCTATTCCCAGTACCGCGAGCTGGCAAGTTTTGCACAGTTCGGATCCGATCTGGATGCCGATACAAAGGCGCGTCTGGAGCAGGGTGTGCGTATCGTGGAAGTATTAAAACAGAACCAGAATGCACCGGTTCCGGTAGAAAAACAGGTGGCCATTCTTTATGCGGTAACGAAAGGAATTCTGTCAAAGGTTGCAGCTGAGGATGTCCGCGCCTATGAGGACGGACTGTATACCTGGCTTGATACCGATGCCGAGGGTGCTGCCGTGATGCAGGAGATTTCCGCAACCGGAAAACTCGAGGCAGATACCGAAGAGAAGCTGAAAAGTGCGCTCGAATCGTACACCGAAAACTTTATCAATACAAGACCTGCAAAATAAGGAAAGAAGGAGGAGCCTATGGCTGCAAACATGAAAGCCGTAAAGCTGCGGATCAAAAGTGTCGAAAGCACGATGCAGATTACCAAGGCGATGGAACTTGTAGCGTCCTCCAAGCTGCGAAAAGCGAAGGAGCGGGCTGATACCTGCCGTCCGTATTTTCAGGAGCTGTACCGCACTTTGCAGGATATTGCAAAAGGAAACACGGAATTTTATTCCATTTATGCAAAAGAGGCAAAAAACGAGAAATGCTGCTACGTGCTGGTTGCCGGAGACCGCGGCCTTGCGGGCGGATACAACGCGAATCTGTTCCGATGCTTTGAGGCAGATGCCAAAGGAAAAGAGATCTGTGTGGTTCCGGTCGGCAAAAAGGCAGTGGAGTATGCAAAATCCCGGAAGCTGGAAATCCTGACGGACAGCTTTGCCGAGATCGCAAATCTTTCTGTGGCAGACAGCTTTGAGATCGCGCGCGCACTGTGCCGTGAGTTCCGGAAAGGGACCTTCGGACATGTGGAGCTTTGTTACACAAAATTCGTGTCGATGCTGTCGCAGATGCCGGTTTCCGTGCCGATCCTGCCTCTGATTGACATTGCAAAAGAGGACGGAGAGGATCCGGAAGCGAAAAAAATCCGGAATCTGATCCTGTATGAGCCAAACGGTGTCGAGGTATTCGAAGCGATTGTGCCGGAATACTTAGGCGGCCTGATCTACGGCGGTATCTGTGAGAGTGTGGCAAGTGAGCTTGCGGCACGCCGTACCGCAATGGAGGCGGCAACGGGAAATGCAGAGGAGATGATTGAACAGCTCAATCTGTATTACAACCGTGCCCGTCAGGCAAGCATTACGCAGGAGATCACGGAGATCGTCGGCGGTGCGGAAGGCGTGTAAGAGTGGAAACAAGAAAAGTGAGGAGAAGTCGTTAAATGAGTGAAAAACACATTGGCGAGGTTGTGCAGGTAACGGGTCCTGTTCTGGACATCCGTTTTCCGGAAGGAGAGCTGCCGGCACTTCTGAATGCCATCGAGATAGACAACCACGGCGAGAAGCTGGTTGTGGAAGTGGCGCAGCAGACAGGCGACAACATGGTTCGCTGCATTGCCATGAAGTCCACAGACGGACTTGTCCGCGGAACGAAAGCAGTCGACACGGGCGGCCCGATCGCCGTTCCGGTCGGAGAGGAGTGCTTAGGCCGCGTGTTCAACCTGCTCGGTGAGACCGTAGACAATAAGCCGGCACCGGAAACAGCAGAAAAATGGCCGATCCACCGCGATCCGCCGTCCTATGAGGAACAGGTTCCGGCAACGGAAATCCTTGAAACCGGAATCAAGGTCGTTGACCTGATCTGCCCGTATGCCAAGGGCGGAAAAATCGGTCTGTTCGGCGGTGCCGGCGTTGGAAAAACAGTCCTTATCATGGAGCTGATCCACAACGTGGCAACGGCACACGGCGGACTTTCCGTTTTCACCGGTGTCGGAGAGCGTACCCGTGAAGGAAATGACCTTTACAACGAGATGAAAGAGAGCGGTGTTATCGATAAAACAGCACTGGTCTATGGACAGATGAACGAGCCGCCGGGAGCGCGTATGCGTGTCGGACTTTCCGGCCTTACCATGGCAGAATATTTCCGTGATGTGAAAAATCAGGATGTGCTGCTGTTCATCGATAATATTTTCCGATTTACGCAGGCAGGTTCCGAGGTTTCGGCTCTGCTTGGCCGTATGCCGTCCGCAGTAGGATACCAGCCGACGCTGGCAACCGAGATGGGCGCACTGCAGGAGCGTATTACGTCCACGAGAAAGGGTTCCATCACATCGGTACAGGCTGTTTATGTGCCGGCCGATGACCTGACCGATCCGGCTCCGGCAACGACATTTACCCATCTGGATGCCACGACGGTACTTTCCCGTGAAATTTCCAGCCAGGGTATTTATCCGGCCGTTGATCCGCTCGATTCTACCAGCCGTATTCTGACACCGGAAATCGTAGGCCATGAGCATTATGAGGTAGCGCGTGCCGTACAGCAGGTGCTGCAGAGATACAAAGAGCTGCAGGATATCATCGCCATCATGGGTATGGACGAGCTGTCCGAGGAGGATAAGCTGACGGTCAGCCGTGCCCGTAAGGTACAGCGTTTCCTGTCCCAGAGCTTCTCGGTAGCGGAGCAGTTTACCGGTATGGAAGGAAAATACGTGCCGTTAAAAGAAACTCTGCGCGGATTCCGCATGATCCTTGACGGCGAGTGCGATGATCTTCCGGAGAGCTGCTTCCTGTTTGCAGGAACCATCGACGAGGTATTTGAAAAAGCAAAAGCACTGAATCAGTAAAGGAGGAATGACGTATGAGTACATTTCCTTTACGTGTCGGCACGCCGGACGGACTTCTCTATGAGGGTGACGTAGCGCGCGTTGTCTGCAGAACCATCAGCGGCGACCTGGCAATTCTGCCGGGGCACTGCAATTACTGCACTGCACTTGGTATGGGCGAGGCGCATATTGTGCTGGAGGACGGAACGAGAAGAAATGCCGCCTGCATCGGCGGAATGCTTTCCATGATGAATGGGGTCTGCCGTGTTCTGGCAACGACCTGGGAGTGGGAAGAGGATATTGATGCAGAGCGCGCCGAGGCTGCCAAACACAGGGCCGAGCAGGCGCTGGCAAACGGCGGTCTGACAGACAAAGAATACCGTATTGCCGAAGCCAAGCTGCAGCGTGCGCTGGTGCGGCTGAGTGTAAAAGAATAAAAAACAAAAAGCCTTCGACGAATTCAGAAAAATCCTATCGTCGGAGGCTTTTTTAATTTACAGGAAACTTCGTTGAAATTTCCTGTGTGTCTTTAAAGAGCAAAAATTCCGCAGATTAAGAATCCCGCTACGGCGAGAGCAGCACTGATCAGGACGTAAGGGAACTGCGATACGGCATGTGACATATTGTCAATCTCGCAGGTCGCGGAGGAAAGAACCGTTGCGTCGGAATAGAAGCATGCATGGCTTCCGAAAACACCGCCGGATACGACAGCACCAAGGGCCAGGAGTACATTGGCATCAAGGGCGATGGCAAGCGGAACAACGATGGAAACAGCCTACGGCCTCAATTCCCCAGAAAGAGCTGGTGACAAAGGTCAGAACTGCAATGACAACAAAAATAATAGCTGCCAGTGTTTTGGCATTCATGTACGGAACACACAGGTTGATAACATATTCCGACAGTCCCATTTCGCCGCAGGCAGTCTTGATCATAAAGGATGCAAGAAGAATGGCGAGAACCGGAAGAATATCTGCAAAGCCGGACAAAAAACAGTTCCACGTACCGCGTAAAGGTCATTTTCTTCCGTGGAAGATAAAGAATCATACAGGAAGCAAGAGCAAGAATGATCGCCTGCATCATATCCTGTGTGGCTACTGTCACACCGATCAGAATGCCAATAGGGATCAGAAAATCCAGTATATTTCCGGTATTGGTATTTTCGGGCGGGTAATCAACGCTCATTCCGGCCATGGCAAGGTCGACGGAAGGGGCATTGTGCATTTTGGGATGCTCCGGTGTCTGCTCTTCCTTTTCCAGATCTGCATAGGCAGCTTTCATTTTTCCGAGCTTTGGCATTAGTTTGCAGGCAAACAGAATCACAACCAGAAGGGCAGCCATGGGATAAAACATATAAGGAAGCACTTTTAAGTAAACACTCATACCAGTGGAAAAGCCCATGTTGAGAATATCCGGTTCCTGAATAAAAACACCGGAATAAAAGACCACCCAGGTGGAAAAGGGAATCAGTGCACAGATAGGTGCACCGGTTGAGTCAATGATATAGGCAAGCGCCTGTCTTGGGACTTTTCGTTTGTCGCAGACATCCTTCATACAGGTTCCAACGGTCATGATGTTGAGATAGTCATCGACAAAAATAATGATTCCGAGAAATACCGACATCATCATGGTGATCCGTTCATTTTTACAGAAACGGCTTAACAGGTTGGAAAAACCAAGTGTTCCTTTTGCCTCGCGGAGCAGGAAAATGAAGCCTCCGAACAGTCCGCAGAGAAGAAGAATATACTGGTTATCTGCGTTGCTGATTTCTGAAAGCAGCAGATCACACCAGGGGCCGATAAAAGCCGCTTTATACATGATGAGATAGGCAACCAAGGTTCCAAAAATCAGAGCTTCGAAAGATTTTTTTGTTTTTAATGCAAAAATCAGCATCGCTGCAGGCGGCAGCAGACATAAAACTCCATATTGCATAGCGGTTCTCCTTTGTAGTTAGAATATGTGATGCAGCGTACCGCTGTAGGAAGCGACGGGGCTTTATTGTTTCGTCATGATACGGTAGGTTTCCGGCCGCCGGTCACGGAAAAGGCCCCAGGAAAAACGTTCTTCACGCAGGCTATCCAGATCGAAGGAAGCATACAGGATTTCCTCGGTATCTCTTCCGGCAGATGCCACGAGTTCACCGGTTGCATCGGCAATAAAGGAAGAGCCGTAGAAAGTAAGAGAAGAGGACTGGCCGCCATTTTCTTCACAGGGCGTTACGGTTTCGGTACCAATCCGGTTTGCAGCAGCAACCGGAATAAGATTTGCGGCAGCATGTCCCTGCATGACGCGTCGCCAGTGCCCGCTGCTGTCTACATTCAGGATCGGCTCACTTCCGATCGCGGTAGGATAGAGCAGGATTTCAGCTCCCTGCACAGCCATACATCGTGCTGTTTCCGGAAACCACTGGTCCCAGCAGATGCCGACGCCGACGGTTCCAAAACGTGTTTCAAAGACTTTGAATCCCGTATCTCCCGGAGTGAAATAGAATTTTTCCTGATAAAAATGATCGTCCGGGATATGGGTCTTGCGGTAAACACCAAGAATGGATCCGTCTGCATCGATCATGGCAATGGAATTAAACAGGCGCTGAACATCCCTTTCATAAAAGCTGACCGGAATCACGACCCCAAGTTCTCCGGCAACGGCCTGAAAACGCCGGATGGCGGGATTTTCTGTCAAAGGCAGGGCATAATCATAATAATCGTATCGCTTTTCCTGACAAAAATACGGTCTTTCAAATAATTCAGGAAGAAGGATGAGATTGGCACCGTTGGAAGCGGCTTCACGGACCATGGTCTCTGCTTTGTCTATATTTTCCTGTACCTGGCTGCAGCATGAAAACTGCAGTGCGGCAATTTTTATATTTCTCATAATCTGTTTCCTCTTTTCTTTGCCGGAATCTGCTGGGTAATACAGTGAATGTTGCCTCCGCCGGTCAGAATGACGCGTGCATCGACAGGGAGGATCCGTCGATCCGGAAAGCATTTTCCGAGAATTTCTGCAGCCACGGTATCGTTTTCATCGCCGAACCGGGGAAGAAGGACACAGTGATTGGCAAGATAAAAATTGATATAGCTGGCGGCAAGGCGTTCCCCGGCTTCCCGCTGGTCTTCGCCAGCTTCAAAATCATAGCCGAGAAGATCTTCTTCTGTAATACAGATGGGATGCTTTGGAATGGGCAGCTTGTGAATTACAAAGCTTCGTCCCTTCGCGTCAACGGTATGGGAGAGAAGATCAAAAGCGGCCCTGCTTCTGGCATACTGAGGATCGTTTTCGTCATCTGTCCAGGCAAGAAGTACTTCTCCTGGCTTTACAAAGCAGCACATATTATCGATATGGCCGTTGGTTTCATCGTTGTAAATACCAAAAGGCAGCCAGATGATTTTCTCGACCGAAAGATACTGACGCAGCTTTTCTTCAATTTCCGCTTTTGTAAGAGAAGGATTGCGCCCAGGACTCAGCAGACATTCTTCGGTCGTAAGCAGGGTTCCTTCCCCGTCAACATGGATGGAGCCGCCTTCCAGAACAAAGGGGCGGGCATTATAGAAGGAATCTCCGAGAAAACTGCAGATTCGTTCCGGAACCTCACGGTCATGCTCAAAGTGGGAGTACAGACCGTCATACTGGCCGCCCCAGGCGTTGAATTCCCATTGAATGCCTCTTCGCCCACCCTGATCGTTGACCACAAACGTAGCGCCGGTATCTCTTGCCCAGGCATCCTCTGTCGAGGCTTCAATCAGATGAATCCGGTCGGAGGAAAGCAGTTCCTGTGCCGATGCTTTATCCTGTGGCCGGACGAAAAGATAAACCTGCTCATAGGCGGCAATTGCTTCTGCAATTTCTGCAAATGCAGCTCTTGCCGCTTTTGCCCCGTAATTCCAGGAACCGGGGCGCCACGGCCAGATCATCAGCGTGCCTTCGTGGGGCTCAAATTCGCCCGGCATGTAAAAGCCATCGGTTTTTGGGGTTCTAAGACAATCGGTTTTTGAAATCTTCATATCCAAACTCCTTTATCATTCGGCAGTTTCCAGCTTTGTCCATCACCGCGATGGGAAGGGAGTGGGATTCCGTTAAAGGTATTGGTTTTTACCATCGAATAAATCGCCATATCTTCAAAATACAGTCTGTCACCGATCCGGATTTGGGAATCGAAGGAATATTCGCCGATTACGTCGCCCGCCAGGCAGGTATTGCAGGAAAGGCGGTAGGTATAAGGCTTTTCCCCGGGCAGTCCGCTGCCTTTGAGCGGAGGGCGGTACGGCATCTCAAGCACATCCGGCATATGGCAGGCAGCGGAAGTGTCAAGAATTAAAATTTTTCCGTTATTTTCAACAATATCGAGAACTTCCGTGACATTGTAGCCTGCGTTTAAGGCAACTGCTTCCCCGGGCTCCAGGTAAATCTGAAGACCATACGTTTCTTTCATATGGTTGATACAGGAAATCAGGCGTTCGATATCGTAATCCTCACGGGTGATATGATGTCCGCCTCCCATGTTAAGCCAGTTCATTTTAAAAAGCCACTTGCCGAATTTTTCTTCCACGGCGCGCAGTGTGGTTTCCAGATCATCCGAATTCTGTTCACAGAGGGTATGAAAATGAAGACCGTCCACAAGATCGGCCAGTTCGTCTGTAAAATCGCAGGCGCGGATGCCCATGCGGGAGCCGGGCGCACAGGGATCATAAATCGCATGGTCTTCCTGCGTGGAGCATTCCGGGTTGATGCGAAGTCCGGCTTTTGCGGTTCCGGAAGCCTTAAGTACAGGGAGGTACGTTCGGAGCTGCTTTTCTGAATTGAAAATAATGTGATCGCAGATCTGTGCGAGCTCTTCCATATCCTGCGGGCGGTAGGCCGGAGAATACACATGATTCTCCAGCCCCATTTCTTCCTTTCCAAGCCGCGCCTCATAGAGTCCGCTGGCAGTTGTTCCGCTGATATATTTTCCAATCAGCGGATATTCCGAAAAGCAGGAAAAGCATTTCTGAGCCAGCAGAATTTTTGCACCGGTGCGTTCTTCTACCTGGTGCAGGAGCTTTAAGTTTTCTTCCAGTTTGCCTTCATCAATGACAAAACAGGGAGTTGGCAGTTCGTTTATCTTATACATAGGCTTAATCTACTAAAACAGGATTTTCTACGACCTTCCACGGAAGACCCCACTTGTTGAGTGCTTCCATGTACGGATCCGGATCGAATTCATCTGTGGTGTAGACACCCGGCTTGTTCCAGAGGCCGTTCACGACCATCATGGTTCCGATCATAGCCGGAACGCCGGTGGTGTAGGAAATCGCCTGAGACTCTACTTCCCGGTAGCATTCCTGGTGGTCACAGACATTGTAAATGTAAATGCTTCTTTCTTTTCCGTCCTTGATACCGGTAAAAATACAGCCGATGTTGGTTTTACCCACGGTGCGCGGACCAAGAGTGGAAGGATCCGGAAGAAGCTCTTTTAAAAACTGGATCGGTACAATCTGCTGTCCGTTGAAGGTAATCGGAGTGGTCGAGAGAAGTCCTACATTTTCCAGACATTTCATATGGGTCAGATAGCTCTGGCCGAAGGTCATGAAAAAGCGGATTCTTTTTACGCCCGGGATGTTTTTGGCAAGAGCCTCAATTTCTTCATGGTGAAGAAGGTACATATCCTTCTCGCCTACCTCATCGAAGTTATATTCCCGTTTGATCGACATTGGCGGAATTTCCACCCAGTGGCCGTTTTCCCAGTAAGAACCGGGAGCGGATACCTCGCGGAGGTTGATTTCCGGATTGAAGTTGGTTGCAAACGGATATCCATGATCGCCGCCGTTGCAGTCCAGAATATCAATCGTGTGAATTTCATCGAAATAGTGTTTCTGTGCATAGGCTGCAAAAACGCTGGTGACACCAGGGTCAAAGCCGGTTCCGAGAAGACCGGTGATGCCGGCTTCCTTGAAACGGTCCATATAGGCCCACTGCCAGGAGTAATCAAAGTAAGCAGAAAAGCCAAGCTCTTCGCATCTCTTTTCGTAGATTGCACGCCATGCCGGATCATCCGTATTTTCTGCTTCGTAATTTGCAGTATCGATGTAAGGAACCTTACATGCGAGGCAGGCATCCATAATGGTAAGATCCTGATAAGGAAGAGCCAGATTTAATACGGCATCCGGCTGATACTGTTTGATTAAGGCGATTAATTCTTCTGTGCAGTCGGCATCCACCTTTGCTGTTGTGATAATGGTTTTTGTGGTCGGAGCCAGCTTTTCTTTTAAAGCATCGCACTTGGAAAGGGTGCGGCTTGCAATCATAATTTCAGAAAATACTTCACTGTTCTGGCAGCATTTGTGAATGGCTACGGATGCAACACCGCCGCATCCGATGATCATAACTTTTGACATTGTTTGGTTCTCCTTTTTCAGAAAATGGTGTTGGGTTCATCTTTGGCTATAAGCACGAAAAAAAGACAGATGATGTGCATCATCTGTCTAAAAATCGAAATTTATACATGATCGTATTGTGCAAACTTCAGGGGATGGACAAAAATCCAGGCTTCTCCCTGTTTTCCTATGCAGAAATATATAGTCACGTACTCTTATTGACCGTTTCATAAGATGATGTGCTCGTCGTAGAGCATCGATTATAAAGTAATCAACTCATAAAATTTGCGCTTTTAACGCAATCAATAATGTGGCTCTTAACCACGCTCGGCAACTACCCCTGCCTGTCCGTCGGTTTTTTACCAGAGGCATATATTTTGCATAAGAACAGAATTGTTCGCTTGCAGTTCCAAATTATAAAGTGAAATGACATGGATGTCAAGAAAAATTTGTGAAACTATTCAGAGCCATGCGAAATGGAAGAAAAATCACAGGGTGATCCAGTAACGCTCCAGTGTTTTGTTTTCATCGGCACGATAAGCGGTGCCGTCGAACCGGCCGCCATTTTTCAGGATCGTTCTGCGGCTTCCTTCGTTGGTATCCAGGCAGCAGACCAGAATTTCGGAAAGGCCGAGGCTTTTGCAGTACGGCTGCACATTTTTCAGCATCCAGGAGGCATAGCCTTTTCTGCGTTCCGACGGGCGGACAGAGTAGCCGATATGGCCGCCAAAGGTGCGCAGAAAATCGTTCAGGTAGTGGCGCACCTGAATCATGCCGACAAGGCGGTTGTCTGATTTGCGGATGCACAGAAACTGTGTTGCGAGAACCATGCCCTCCGGCAGAGTCTCCTCTCTGGTATACCGCATGGTATCTTCAAGATACGCCTTCATATCATCAAACCGGCGAAGCGGTCCGCAGCCGTCCATGGAATCGCTGTTTTCCAGAAAATCGTTCCGGTAGGCGGCGAGTTCGGCGAAGTATTCCTCCGACGGTTCAACTAACATCAGTTCATCGTTCATCCTTAGCATTTCTCCGGTTCCGGATACTCGACGCCGAAGGTCTCAACGGTAACGGTAGCCATTCTCTGCGGCTGCAGCGGTTTGTCGCTGTAGTCGGTGTTGACAGATGCGATTTTATCTACGACTTCCAGGCCTTCTGTTACTTTTCCGAAAGCAGCGTATGCGCCGTCCAGATGCGGAGCAGCTTTGTGCATGATGAAGAACTGGCTTCCTGCGCTGTCCGGGAACATGGTACGTGCCATGGAGAGAACGCCTGGGGTGTGTGCGAGGTTGTTCTCAAATCCGTTCTGGGAGAACTCACCCTTGATGCAGTAATCCGGGCCGCCGGCGCCTGTGCCAGCAGGATCTCCGCCCTGGATCATGAATCCCGGGATGACGCGGTGGAAGATCAGGCCGTCATAGAAGCCTTTTTTTACCAGACTGATGAAATTGTTTACGGTGTTCGGCGCGATTTCCGGGTAAAGCTCTGCTTTCATCACATCGCCGTTTTCCATAGTAATTGTAACGATTGGGTTAGACATAATTGTTTTCCTCCTGATTTTTTTACGATTTTTTGATAAGACGTAAGTAGCCATTTTTCGAAGAAAAATGAGCGGATTACGAATGTTTTTGATGATTACTGGAGTGCAAAGCACGTAGCGATCTGGTATCAAAGGGGGCAAACCCCTTTTTTCAGATCATTACTCCAGGAATGTCTCATGGATCGCACGCATTGCCTGATCTGCGTATGCTTCGTCGATCAGGGCAGTGATGCGGATTTCTGAGGTGGTAATCATCTCGGTATTGATTCCTGCATTGGCGAGCGCGCCGAACATTTTGGCAGCCACGCCCGAATGGGAGCGGACACCGGCTCCGATGACGGAAATCTTTGCCACGTTCTCATCATAATCCAGCTTTTTGATGCCGAGCGAATCCTTATTGTCGTTCAGCACATCGATCGTGCGCAGCATATCCGGCTTTGCAACGGTAAAGGAAACGGACTTTGTGCCGTCCTTTCCGAGTGACTGGATCATGACATCGATGTTCAGATTGTTCCGATCCAGTAAATTTAAGAGGCGGAACGTACTCTCCGGATCGTTGCCAAGGCCTGCAACGACGGATTTTTGCCACTATTTTTGTTCGGCAGCCACGCCGCTGATTAACTATTTTTTCCTATTTTGGTTTTCTTCCCTTACCACTCGTTCCGTAAGTTCCGGTTCACGACTGGAGCAGACCAGAAGTTCCACGCCGTTATTTTTTGCGATTTCCACGCATCTGCTGTGAAGGACTTTTGCGCCGAGCGAAGCCATCTCCAGCATTTCATCGTAAGTTACCTCTTCCATCTTGCGCGCATTCGGTACAATCCGCGGATCTGCGGTGTAGACGCCGTCTACATCCGTGTAGATTTCACAGACATCCGCGTGCAGCTCTGCAGCGAGGGCAACCGCAGTCGTATCGGAGCCGCCGCGTCCGAGCGTTGTGATATCATCGTATTTGTTGATCCCCTGGAAGCCGGTGACAATGACAATTTTGTTGTCATCCAGCTCTTTACGGATGCGCTCGGTGTCGATCCGTTTGAAGCGCGCGTTCTGATAATCGGAGGTCGTGTGCATCGGTACCTGCCAGGCATTTAAGAAACAGCACTGACGCCCATCTGAATCATGGTTATGGCCATCAGGGAACGGAAACCTGTTCACCGGTGGCAAGAAGCATATCCATCTCGCGGCGGGACGGTTTTTCCGTAATCTGTTTTGCGGTTGCAATCAGTCCGTCCGTCGTTTTTCCCATCGCGGAGAGAACGACAACGACCTGGCTTCCGGCCTGCTGTTTTTCGATGCAGCGCTGTGCTACATTGCGGATGTGCGCAAGATCTGCGACGGAGCTTCCGCCAAATTTCATTACAGTCAGCATAACAGTTTTGATCTCTTTCCTTTTTGATTTACGCGGACAAAAGCGCAGAGCGTGTTTTACCGCGTTTTCCGGGACCGAAAAAACAGGAGTGGGACGTTTTGGGGCCGCGAAACTCTGATACATAGTATAGCGAAAACAGATAGAAAAAGCAAGGAAAAGCACAAGGAAAAGCACAAGGAAAAGCGGTTTCGTTCTGCGGTTGTATTACCTTTTTGTTTGTGTTAAAAATGATAGGCAGAAAAAGAGGAGAAGAAAGCATATGATCATAGAAACAAATTCTGCGTCGGAGACGCTTGCCCTTGGCGAAAAGCTGGGAAAAGCGGCGAAGCCTGGCCAGATTTATACATTAAACGGAGACCTTGGTGTTGGAAAAACCGTTCTGACGCAGGGCTTTGCAAAAGGACTTGGCATCACAGAGGCAGTCAACAGTCCTACATTTACCATTATTCAGGAATATACCGAAGGGCGCCTGCCATTTTATCATTTCGATGTTTACCGGATCGGTGATATAGAAGAAATGGAAGAAATCGGATACGATGATTACTTTTTCGGTGAGGGTGTCTGCCTGATCGAATGGGCAGAACTGATTGAAGAGCTGATCCCGGAGGGTGCGATTTCGATTACGATAGAAAAAGACCTCGAAAAAGGGTTTGATTACCGGAAAATTACGGTGGAATAAAAGAAAAAATCCTGAATGTGGTGGAAAAACAAAAGGAAATCGTAAAGATTCCTGTTTCCGGCAGACTGCCAAAATGAGTTGCACAGGAAGGAAATATCGGAAAGGAAACAAAAAATTATGAAAATACTTGCACTGGACAGCTCCGGCCTGGTGGCTTCGGTGGCTGTTGTTGAAAAATGACACACTGCTTGCGGAATACACCGTAAATTATAAAAAAACACATTCCCAG
>ENA-OQKS01000150-OQKS01000150.1-human-gut-metagenome-genome-assembly--contig:-NODE-150-length-21669-cov-3.534212_pt1 | contig 21669 bp, 12 predicted proteins | sample MGYA00242804_ERZ504808 | MGnify/ENA primary metagenome ERZ504808 (study PRJEB26092, sample SAMD00036375) | human gut metagenome | host: Homo sapiens | study: EMG produced TPA metagenomics assembly of...
ACCTAAGTTAGACTATATTAGAATAACGTAAAAAAAAGTGGGTATTTCGTATCGTACTTTTTTGAATTAAAAATAGACAATGGGTCATATTTTTTCTTCCAATCTCAATAGCCAAAAGATGGTCCCTCATATGATTTCGATATGGTTCCAATCCGATTGTCATATTGCTGATAAGAAATGCTATGTGCAGGTTGATATTGTATATAGTATTTTGAAAACTTCGAAAATTTGAAAACGGGATTTTTCTGTTTTGCTTTTTCGGGAGCTATGATATACTGGATATGATTGGCTTTTATTCTAATATTTATCACTTAAGAAAGGAATTTTTACGCATATGCGCCTTAGAAATATCAGAGGATCAAAAGATGTGATTGCTTCCTGTCCGTTCGTTGTGCAGGAGCCGGAGAGCTGCCGGGGACGGTGGGCTGAAATTTTTGGAAATGAAAATCCGATTCATATTGAGGTCGGTATGGGAAAGGGCCGCTTTTTGATGGATATGGCGGTTCTGCATCCGGAAATCAACTACGTCGGCATTGAAATGTACGACAGCGTGCTGCTCCGCGCAGTACAGAAACGGGAAAAACTGGAGACGGAAATCAAAAACCTGTTCTTTATCCGCATGGATGCACGCCAGCTTCCGGAAGTGTTTGCTGAGGGCGAGGTAGACCGCATTTACCTCAACTTCTCCGATCCGTGGCCGAAGGACCGCCATGCGAAGCGGAGACTGACGTCACATGAGTTTCTTGCACGGTACGAGAAGATTTTAAAGAAGGACGGAACACTGGAATTCAAAACCGATAATAAAGATCTGTTTGACTTCTCTCTTGAAGAGATGAAAAATGCAGAGGGATGGGAACTCACTGCATTCACATACGATCTGCACCACGATGTGGTTCTCTCAGAAGGAAATGTAATGACGGAATATGAGGAGAAGTTTTCCTCAATTGGAAACCCGATCTGTAAGATGGAGGCACGGTTTCTGTAGCGGAATGCTTTCGCAAATGATTTGATTCCCATCCAAAATACAAACCGGCAGCAGAACGGTCTCTTGAAAAGTAAGACCGCTCCGCTGCCGGTTTTTCTCTGTTTCTATCGCAATGTAAAAAAGTTGATACACAGACTTTTGGTATTTTGCTTGTAAAACAAGAAAAACACCGTCCCCGCAGCTCTCAGGTCTGCAAAAACAGTGCTTTCGATGCGCCTTCAGGGACTCGAACCCTGGACAAATAGATTAAGAGTCTACTGCTCTACCAACTGAGCTAAAGGCGCTTACTTTTGTTTTTCTGTGTTTCATTGGATGATCCACTCGCTGAACACAAATAAGATTATAAAGGATTCTGCCGAAAAAAGCAACCTTTTTTTCACTGTTTCTTTACTTTTGTTAAAAACAGCGAAAACAGGTCTTATAATTCTATTAAATTTCACAATTTTTTCGTATATTTCCGTTTGTTTCGATGACGGCTCCAATGGCAGCCGAACCTACTTCCGTTTCTTATCTTTCTTTTTCAAAAGCTTCTCCAGCTCCTGCATGGATTTCTGGATTTTATAAAGACAGCCGCTGCCGGCATATTTATTCTGATAGCAGAAATCCTGGAGTTTCTGCTGAAGGAAACATGATTTTCTGATCAAACTTCTTCTCCGCTTTCCGGCGTACCGGACACGGGCACCGGAAAAGTTCTTTTTCTTCTATATTATACAGGGAATGTCAACATTGACCAGAAAATAGCTTGTTTTAGCCATTGTTTTCCCATTTTCTTTCCGCTATAATACAGCAAAAACTACTATTTATACTTTGGGGGAATTTTTTATGAAAACACGAATGAATTTTAAGGATGAATTTTACCAGAAACTAAAACTCCTCGTCCTTCCGATTGCGATCCAGAATTTTATGCTGGCTCTCGTCAGCGCAACGGATGCGATCATGCTGGGCTGGATTGATCAGACTTCGTTGTCTGCTGTTTCACTGGCCGGACAGGTGCAGTTTGTTTTGAGCCTTTTTATCTCAGGCATCGCGGCGGGCGCCGGTATTATGGCAGCGCAGTACTGGGGGAAACAGGATGCCGCTTCGATCGAAAAAGTGATTCCGATCGCACTTCGCACCAACCTGCTGTTCTCCGGCCTGTTTACCATCCTTGCCGGTTTCTGTCCCGAAATGCTGATGCGCATCTTTACAAATGATGCGGCCCTGGTTGCAAGCGGAAGCCAGTATTTACGCGCTGTTGCACTCTCCTACGTACTCTGCGGTATTTCGCAGGTCTATCTGATCCTGCTGAAAAACACCGGTCATGCAGCAGTCAGCTCCCGCATCAGTTCCACTGCGGTTGTACTGAACATCATTTTAAATGCCATCCTCATCTACGGTCTTTGCGGTGCTCCGGCACTTGGGATCCGCGGAGCAGCTTATGCAACGGTAGCTGCCCGCGTTGTGGAACTGATCTGGGCTTATCTCGAGACAAAGAAACCGGAGCGTGTACGGATTCTCTGGAACCGCCTCTTCTCTTCCGCAGGGAAAATACTTTCAGAAGACTTCTGGCGCTACACGCTTCCCGTGCTTGCGGCCTCCCTCGTCTGGGGAATTGCCTACGTTCTGTACTCCGTTATCATGGGCCACATGGGAAGCGATGCTGTTGCAGCAAACTCGATTACCTCGATTGCAAAGAGCCTCCTCTCCTGCCTGATCCGCGGTGTGAGCGGCGGTGCCGGTGTTCTGATCGGAAACCTGCTCGGTGCAGATGAACTCGAGAAAGCACGCGAATACGGCGGCCGCCTGACGCATCTTGCAATTGCCATCGGCGTTGTGACCGGCGGTCTTCTGATGTTGATCTCTCCTGCAATCGTCCACTTCGCTCCGCTTACCGATACCGCGGCAGAATATCTGCAGTACATGCTTCTCTTCTGCGGTCTGAACTTGATGGCACAGTCGGTCAACACCACCGTTCTCGACGGCATCTTCTGTGCCGGCGGCGATGCGAAATTCGATATGCAGGGAAATATCGGCGCGATGTGGTGCTTTTCCGTACCGCTTGGTTTCCTCGCCGCGTTCTGGCTGAAGCTGCCGGTCATGGTTGTCTACTGTATCGTAAACCTCGATGAGATCGTGAAACTGCCTGCGGTTTATCTTCATTATAAAAAATACGTCTGGGTACGCAACATCACCCGCGATATCGAAGAATAATTGCCGAACTATAAAATCCCCTGCGGAAAATCCAAACCGAATGGATTTCCCGCAGGGGATTTCGTTCTTTTATCGTATTACAAATATCGCAATGATTTTACATCGATTTTCTCTCTGCAATTTCCGCCATCTTTGCTTCATTCAGACGTGTGTCGCCATGGACACGGCTGTAGGAAAGATAGCCGTTCATACGGTCGATCTTTGTCAGGTTCTTGGAACCGCAGACCGGGCAGACATCCATGTCGAGTTCCTGGTGGCCGCAGTCATCGCAGTAAGCCAGGGACAGGTTGACGCCCTCGTAGTAGCCAAGCTCCATCGCACGCTCGATCAGTGTCTTGATCGCGCCTTTGTTGTAGCCGACCGGATAGCGCACGTACTGGATTTTTCCGCCGTTGCAGAGCTCCCAGAAACGTCCCTCGAGATCCTGTTTCTGGATCGGGGTAATGTCCTCGGTTACGTGGCAGTGGAAACTGTTGCTCACATACGGGCGGTCCGAAACGTTGCGGACGATGCCGTACTGTTTGCGGAACTGCTCTATCTGCAGGCCGCACAGGGATTCTGCCGGTGTGCCGTAGATCGCATAGAGGATGCCGTCCTCTTTCTTAAACTCGGCAACCTTGTCGTTGATATATTTCAGCGTGTCGAGTGCGAACTGTCCGTCCTCAACAAGAGATTTTCCGTTGTACAGCTCCTGCAGCTCGTTCAGCGCCGTGATACCGAACGATGCGGTCATCGGCTTTAACAGCGGGCGGATCTTGTCGGACGGTTTTAAGTGGCCGCCGTAGAAACCTCCCTCGCAGTAAGCCAGCGGGTTCGTGGATGCACGCATCTCGCCGAGGTAATCGTAGGTCCGTTTGTGCAGATCGCGGATCATCTCGAGGTAGAAGTCGAGCACTTCGTGGAAATCGCGGTTCTCGGAACGGGATTTTGCCAGGATCATCGGAAGATGAAGGGAAACGGCTCCGATGTTGAAACGTCCGACAAAGACCGGTTTGTCGTTCTCATCTGCCGGCTCCATGCCTCCGCGCTCGTACCACGGGCTAAGGAAAGCACGGCATCCCATCGGGCTGATGACTCTCTTGTATTTCTTGTACATCTCGGCGATGTAGCCCTCGCCGCTCATCGACAGCCAGTCCGGATACATCGTCTTGGAAGAACAGTCAAGTCCTGCCTCGAAGACATCTTCTGCGATGCCGCCCTCTCCGTGAATTGCCTTGTCATATAAGAAGACGATTTTCGGGAAGAGCACCGGCTTTTTGTGGCCTTTCTTGCCCTGTCCGTTTTTGTGGACCTCGAGAAGGGAGATGGAAATCATCTTCTCGAACATGCTCGTTCCAAGGCCGAGGGTCACGGTAACGAACGGATAATCACCGCGGGAAGATCCAACAGTGTTCAGTTTATACTCAATTCCCTGCCATCCCTGATCGCACTCTCTTCTTACTTTGTCGATCGCATACTCGATGGCTTTCTCCTGTGCACCCTCCCAGGATGCGTCGGTATATTTCAGGAACTCTTTTACGTAGTAATCGTAGCTCTTCTGTGCGTACGGAGCAAGGATCTTGTCCACCTCCGGCACGGTAAAGCCGCCGTACTGCTGTGCAGCGGTGCTGAGGACGATATCGCCCATGACATCAAATGCGGTGTCGAGTGTCTTCGGCTCGTTGTACCAGACATTTCCCATCTCGAAGCCGCCTTTTAAAACGTTTCCGACATCGAACAGACAGCAGTTCATGGTATCGAGACGTGCGGACTGGTCGTGGATGTAGATGTAGCCGTCCTTACAGGCCTGCAGCTCGTTGCGGTTCATGAAGAACTTGCGGTACAGCTCTTTGTTCAGCTCGTTGAAAATCAGGCTTCGCTTCGTTGCAACTAGGGCGCTGTCGGTGTTGGCATTGCTCTTGTCGCCGATGTAGCGGATGGACTGGCTCTTCGTGTAGACCTCGTCCATCATATGGATAAAATCAGTTTTGTAATTGCGGTAATCGCGGTAGCTTTTTGCCACAGCCGGGTTTACTTTTTCGAGTGCTCCCTCCACGATATTGTGCATATCGCTGATCGGAATTTCGGTCTTTCCAAGAGAATATACATGCTCAGTTGCGAACTTACAGATAAAGTCAATCTCCTGCTGTGAGAAGGTATACAGGATTCTCTGTGCGGATTTATTTACGGCACGGACGATCTTCTGCGCGTCGAATTCTTCTTTGGTGCCGTCCTTTTTGATAATATAAACCATTGTGGTGTCCTCCAAATCAAACACTATATCTTGTGTGTCCCCCACCCTTTTCTTGTAGCGGGCACCACATATTGTAGCATGTTTCTTTTGAAAAGAAAAGGCATTTCCTGTAAGTTTTTATTTTCAGAATATTGCATACTGCTCTTTCGTGCAGACAGAAATCTGCATTTTTCAAATTCGTTCTGCAAGCGTTCCTTCAAAAACGGTCTCGGCCGGGCCGGTCAGAAGGACCTTATTTTTTCGTCCGGTCCCCATGTAACGAAAAAGCCTGCCGCCGCGCAGTTCTACGGCAGTTTCTCCCTCCGAAACACAGCCGGAAAGCATCGCCGCGACGGCTGCCGCACACGCTCCCGTTCCGCAGGACAGCGTTTTCACCGCTCCCACGTTCCCAGACTCTCATTTTTATTGTGTGTTGATCTAAAGTCTGGATAAACTCTGTATTGATACGGTCCGGGAAGCAGGAAAGGTGTTCAAAAGCGGAACCGGTCTTTGCAATGGATATTTTTCCACATCTTCCACCGGAATCACCGCATGCGGATTTCCCATCGAAAGGCAGGTCATCGTATAATTTTCCCCGCACACGGTAATTTTATGCTCCAGCACATATTCCCCCAGAGAAACAACGGGGATCTGTGCGGCGCGGAATTCCGGCGTTCCCATCTCCACTGTCACCTGACAGATCTCATTTGGATTCTCCCCCGTCTGCAGATGAATCACACGGTTTCCGCTGCCGGTTTCGATAGTCAGCGTCGTTTTTCTCGTCAGCCCATGCTCGTACACGTATTTTCCCACACAGCGGATGCCGTTGCCGCACATCGCGCCCTTCGAGCCGTCGGCGTTGTACATTTCCATCGAAAAATCTGCTGTTTTGGATGCCCCGATCAGAATCAGCCCGTCCGCGCCGATGCCGAAATGGCGGTCACTTACCGCTTTTGCCAGCCGTCCCGGACTCTCCACCCGCTCCTCCATGGCATTTACATAGATATAATCATTTCCGCAGCCCTGCATTTTTGTAAAACGCATACACAGCCTCCTCCCAGACTTCTGCCCTTTCCAGTTCCTTACTAAATATGTATTCCGTACCGCGCTTTTGAAAAACCATTTTTCTCAAATCCGCTTCAGACATTGGAAAACGAAGCGGAATGTGATAGAATAGGGGGAACTGATATCGTTACTTACATGAAGTAACTCTCAAATATTTTTAACCATTTATTATGAGGAGGTTTTGATGAAAAAATACCGTTGGGTTTTAACAGCAGTATTTGCCGCTTTCCTCGTGGGAACGAGCGGCTGCGGAAAGAAAACAGAAACGATTCCGATCACAACCATCAGTCAGAGTACCGACGATGACGACCCCGAAGACAATCTGGCGGCCTCCGGCGATTCCGATGAGATTCCGGAATACGATGTGGATCTCTCGAAGAACCTGAACAGTTTTCAGCTTGCCATCTGGGGCGATACATACGAAATTCCGGAATCCTACGCGGATTTTACAGCGCTTGGCTGGGTCTACAGCGGCGACGACACGAAGGAAATCCAGCCGGAATCCTTCTCAGAGGGCGAAAGTTTTGAAAAGGACGGAAACCAGATTACCGTCGATATTGCCAATCCGGACACCACGGCAAAGCCAGTGGCGGAATGCCTGATCGGAGGCATTCACATTGATACCTCGACCGCTGAGGGTCAGAATATCTATGTCGGCCTGCCGAACGGCGTCACCCTGCAGCAGTCGCTGATGGAGGATGTGGAAAGCATCTACGGTGCGCCAAAGGACCGTTATGAGGCCGATACCTCTGTGCAGTTCACGTATGAATACGGGCTGTACCAGACGATCACGCTCGGCTTCGATAACGAAACGGGAATTCTGTATTCCCTCGATATGCAGAACTTTACGACCACGGCTGATGCAAAAGCGCTCGATGGTGTCAGCGATGCCACAACACCGGAAGTGGAGGCCTACCAGGCACCGGAAGCCGACAGCAGTGAAATCAACGACTGGACCGTCCGCTTTGACGATGTACTCTATCATCTTCCCGTTCCGGTCAGTGAACTTCTGGACCACGACTGGACCGTCAATACGAAAGAGTCCGATACGGCCGTTTTAAACGGAAAATACGGCTACGTCACGCTGGAAAAGGGCGGTCAGAAGCTTTACTGCACCGTACATAATTACGGCGCGGAGGCGACGACAGTGCGCAACTGTTTTGTTACTTCGCTGTACGGCGATCTCGATACGACAAAGATTCCGATTTCAATCACAAACGGCATCACGCTCGGCACTTCCGAGAGCGATTTTCTGGCGAAGGCAGGGGATGCCAAATCAGAAAAAACGGAAAAAGAGGATAGTAACCTGACACTCTACACATTCTATAGTGATGACGAAAAGCTGGACTACACTGAAATCGGCATCGACAACGATCTGAAGCTGGTACGCAGCATCAAGGTGGTTCACAACCAGCCGGAAGCGCCGGAAGAAGAAGCCAAAAAAACTTCCGCGGAAGATTCATCTTCCGTTTCCGACAGTCAGGAACCGTCCGAAACACCGGCTCCGTAACGATACTTTCAGAAAAATGGCTGCATGGCAGCTTACTACAGACGAAAACGAGGATTTTTATGGAAAACTTATACGACGTTATCATCATCGGCTCCGGCCCGGCGGGTCTTTCTGCCGCGATTTATGCGAAACGCGCAAAGCTCTCCTCTCTTACGATTGAGGCAAACTTTGCAAGCGGCGGCCAGGTGCTGAATACCTATGAAGTAGACAACTATCCCGGCCTTCCGGGCATCAGCGGCATGGATCTCGGAAGCACGCTGCGCGCACACGCTGAAAAAATGGGCGCGGAATTTTCCCGTGAGCGTGTGAAGGAGCTTGTTCTTGACGAAGAGATCAAGATTGTCCGCACGAAGAAAAAATGAGTATCATGCCAGAACGGTCATTCTTGCAACCGGTGCGGAGCACCGCGCGTTAAATGTACCTGGTGAAAAGGAGCTCTCCGGCATGGGCGTCTCTTACTGTGCAACGTGTGACGGCGCATTTTTCAAAGACAAAACCGTTGCCGTTATCGGCGGCGGCGATGTCGCCGTGGAGGATGCGATTTTCCTTGCCAGAACGTGCAAAAAGGTTTACGTGATCCACCGCCGCGATGAACTGCGGGCAGCCGGTGTTCTCCAGGATGCACTGCTGGCACTGCCGAATGTGGAAATGGTGTGGGATACGGTTGTGGATTCCATCGAAGGAAACGAGATGGTGTCCGGCGTGAAGGTAACGAACAAAAAGGCAGGGGAAGCCGGTGTGATCACGGTAGACGGCGTGTTTATTGCCGTCGGCATCGTTCCGGTCTCCGCACTGATCGCAGGCATCGTAGAAACCGATGAGGCTGGCTACATCAAAGCCGGCGAAGACGGTGTGACGAGCGTGCCGGGCGTGTTCGCCGCAGGCGATGTCCGCACGAAGCAGCTCCGTCAGATCATCACTGCAGCCGCCGACGGCGCGAACTGTGTGACTTCGGTAGAGAAATATCTGATCAGCCACTGATGGCTTCTTTCGAATAGAATACGGCAAAAGCAGGCATTCTTCGTATTGTACGGAGAACTGCCTGCTTTTTTCTGTTTTTCCGTAGTTTCTGAAATCTGAAAAACCTTTCATGTCAGTCGTGTAAAACTTTAAAACCTCTTTTTGTCGAAATTGCACAAAGAAACCGGTTTTTTCCCACACGGGCCAATTTTATAAACATCCCGTCCACAAGTTATCCACATAGTTAACCACCGAAAACATGCCTAAAAACAAGTTATACACCGAGTTATCCACATTATCCACGAAAAACGGTGTGGAAAGCATGTGTTTAAATCTTGCGAAATCAGAACGCGTGTTTTGGTCATAACAGAGAAAACCGTTATTTCGCCAAAAGATTTTACAAAGCACTTGACTTTTTAAGTGTCAATCTCTGTTGGTTTTTGACTTGAATTGTGTGAATTTTTTCGTACAATTTAATATTACATTTTTCGTGTTCTTTTGCTGTTTTTACAATGGCTGCAAAAAGAAAATCTCCTGTTCGGAAAACGATTGTTTCGTTCCCAGACAGGAGATTTTGATTGGATTTTTCTTTGTTTTACTCTGCCAGCTTTCCAAGCCGCTTTGCTTCTGCCCTCAGCTCTTCGATCCGGCGGTTGCACATGCCCACCGGGACGCCGGTGTCGATGACACGTTCACAGCTCTTCATCAGCTCGCAGGCGCGGGCAAATGCCTCGTCGCCGATCTCCTGAAACGGTGCTTCGGTTACCGTCTCCATCGCCAGAATGCGGGCGAGCTGGTAATCGATATCGTTCGTATACAGGACGCCTGCCGCAAACGGGACATTTTCCTTCTGCAGTTTCCGGAACACCGGGATTCCCGTTCCGCCGCCTGCGAGGACAAAGACGCGCGGTGTTCCCTCCGGCCGCGGCAGCTCGATGCTTCCGAAGCACGGGTCAAACGAACCATTGTCAATCTCGTATAGTTCGCGGATGATATCCTCGCGGAAAATTGTCTCCGGTGCGCCGAAATGGGAAATAGCATCGCCCTTGACGCAGATGATCTTATCTGAAATTTTCTGTGCCAGATCGATCTCATGCAGCGACATGATGACGGTGATGCCCTTCTCCTTTGCCATGCGGCGCAGAATCGCGAGCAGTTCCAGCTTGTGGCGGATATCGAGGAAAGAAGTTGGCTCGTCGAGGATGATGACCTCCGGCTCCTGACAGATCGCACGCGCAAGAAGCACTCTCTGGCGCTGGCCGTCGCTGATGGCGTTGAAATCGCGGCCGCCGAGCTCTTCGGCATGAACGGCGCGCATCGCCTTCTCGACCTTCTCCTCATCCTCGCGGGTCAGCATGCCGAGCCGTCCGGTGTACGGATAGCGGCCCGTTGCCACAATATCGTGGCAGGTCATCAGCTCCGGCTTCATGCGCTCCGTCAGCACAACGGCCATCTTCGTGGACAACTCGCGGAACGAAAGCTCATGCAGGTTTTTCCCATCAAACTCCACATTTCCGCCGACCAGCTTTAACTGGCGGGTGATGCTTTTCAGAATCGTTGATTTACCGGAACCGTTCGGTCCGATCAGCGTAACGATCTCGCCTTTTTCGATGCTGATGCAGATATCTTTGATCAGCGGCTTCTTATCATAGCCGACCGTCAGGTGGTCCAGATGAAAATAATATTCATTCATATTCTCTTACCCCCTTTTCCGGCGCAGCATCATGAAAATGACGACCGGCGCACCAAAGATCGATGTGACCGTACTGATGGACAGCTCCAGCGGTGCAAACGCCATACGCGCGATCAGGTCGCACATCATACAGAAGACGGCTCCGCCGAGGAACGTTCCCGGGATTACGACGAGCGGACGCGATGTGCCGAGGCTCTGTTTGACGAGGAACGGGACGGCAATGCCGACAAACGAAATCGGACCGGCAAATGCGGTGACGCATGCGGAGAGAATACTCGAAAGCAGAATCAGCGCGATGCGGAATACTTTGATGTTGACACCCATGCTCTGCGCATACGCCTCACCGAGCTGGTATGCACCGATCGGTTTTGCCATCAGGAACGTGATGACAAAGGTGATGCCGATCACAGCCGCAGAGATCGCTACGTTGCTCCAGCTCATGCCGGAGAAGCTTCCCTGTGACCAGCCGTGGAGGTTGACGATATCGGAATCCTCCGCGAAGGTGACAACAAAATCCGTGACCGCCGAGCAGATGTAACCGATCATAATACCGCCGACGAGAAGTCCTGCCATATTTTTGATCCGTCGGGACATCAGCAGAATGAAGCTGACGGAGAGAAGGGATCCTAAGAATGCTGCAACAATCATCGTGTAAGATGTGATATTGCGCGCCCGCTCCAGATAAAAGATCATGGTCAGCGCCACGACCATTTTGGCTCCCGAGGAAATTCCAAGAACAAACGGACCGGCAATCGGGTTTTCAAAGAAAGTCTGTAAAAGGAAGCCCGACAGGGACAGAGCACCGCCTAGGATTGCCGCCATCAGAATACGCGGAAGGCGGATTTTCCAGATAATATTGTACGCTTTCCCCTCTCCGGTCCGCCGCAGCAGAATCCGGAAAATTTCCGGAATCGAAATATTTACGTTTCCGGAATTGATATTCAGCACGGTGATGGCGGCGAACGCCAGAATCAGCACCAGGAACACAGCGGCATACCGCGAACGGCGCCGGAAGTTTTCCATATGGAAACTGTTCTCTTTTCCTGTCATATTTTTTTTCTCTGACATACGTTCCTCCATCAGGATAATTTTCTTAAGAATACCATCTGATCCGGATCGCCGCCCGTTACCAGAAGGTTAATGTCGTTGGTAAACTGTGCAATTTTATCGGTTGCCTGATACATGGATTTCTCGGTTGTCCAGACGTTGCCCTCTTTGACTGCTTTGTAATCGGCAAACATGGAATCCTTTGCCAGCAGGTCGTCCAGGGTTTTGACGGTGGAATCGATGCTTGCGTTGTAGATCAGGTAGTCCGCATCTTCGGCCGTATCGTAGAACTGCTCCATCGTGATCGGCACGGATGTTTTTCCGCTGTCGTCCTGGAGATCACGGAAGGCGTTGCGCGCACCGCCAAGCTCGATCATGTTGGAAATATAGTCCTCCGGGTTCCGCACAACGGCAGCTCCGCTCGTATTAATATAGAAGAAAGCGACCGTTTTTTCGGTATTCTGGAAATCCTTCAGATTTTCCACAACACTTGCCTGACTTGCAAAGAAGTCGGCTGCCTCCTCCTCTTTGTCCAGCATGGCACCGTAGAGTTTGATCCATTCGGTTCTGCCAAGAGGCTGGGATTCGTAGCTGGAACGGTCGATGAAGACCGGAATATCGAGCATCTCGATCATCTCCTGTACCTTCGGGGAATGGAGGATCATCGTGGATTCAATGGCCAGATCACAGTTCTCACTGACCAGAAGTTCGTAATCCGGCTCACTGTATTTTCCGGCGAAGATCATCGTTCCGGCATTCATCGCGTCAACGGCATCCTGTACGTACCAGTTGTCTGCGGTTTCACCGGAGAGACGAATCGTATCGAGGGAGTCGATGGCATCGAACAGCGCCATCGGAGAGGTTGCTGCCATGTAGATGCGTTCCAGCGGCTGATGGATTACAATTACGTCGGAATCGAGGTCATCCGGCGCCTCTTTTCCGTCCGGGACGAGCAGATACTGCGCGCCGTCTTTGACATCGATCAGTTTATAGCCGTCTGTGCAGTAGTATACGTTAAAGCACTCGGCGTAATTCAGGACCATCTTGCTCTCGATGGTGATTCCGGTGATGTCCGGTGCGTCGCTGACATCGTCTGTCGTTGCGAAACCATCCGCGGATGCGGTATCACTCCCGGAGGTGCTGCTCGCAGCAGTGGCTTCGGAGGTGCTTTCACTTTCAGCCGTACTTTCCGAGACGGATGTGCTCTCCGTCTGGCTTTCGGAAACGTCTGCTGCGGATGCTGTGGATGTGCTGCTCTCAGAAACTGTCGAAGTGCCCGACGCGGACGATGTGCTGCTTCCCGTTGATGCGGTGCTGCCGCAGGCCGTCAGTGACATCGCTGCTGCAAGAAAAAGTGCGGCCCATTTTTTCAGCTTTCTTTCGTTTTTTCCTGTCATTTGATATTCCTTTCTTAAAGAAAAAGCCGCTGCCATACGGCAGCAGCCCTTTCTCATTTTTTGCTGCAAATTATTGTACTTATTTATTCTCTTCTGCCTTTACCATCTTCTGGAACAGCTCATTTGCCTGATCCTCGCATCCGAAGATCACGCCGTAGACTTTCAGCCACTCTGCTTTCGCAAGATCGGTCTTCTCGTCTGCGGAACGGTCAACCAGCATCGGAATGGTCAGGGTTGCCAGACGCTCTGCGGTGTCGGACAGACGCTCATTTTCCTCTTTCAGAAGTTCTTCCGGAGTCTTGTCTTCGTCTGCTTTCTCATCCGTTGTCTTATCGTCTTTATCGTCCTTCTGATCCTCAGCTTTGGTATCTGCGGTCTCGTCGGCTGCATCAGCATCTTCCTCATCTTTTGCATTTCCCGGAAGGAACTCAGACGGAAGAATTGCAAAGTCGATTTCATCTTTTACCAGAGCTTTGTAGTCCAGATCATCGAATGCTCCGTCGAAGGAGATTTTTTTGTCTTCCATTGCTTTTGCAATGTTTTCGATCTGGCAGTCTTTCTGCTCCATGCCGACTGCTTTGATGCTCTCTGCTGCGTCTAACTGCTCATCGAGAAGTTTCAGGGCATCCTCAGATGCTACGTATGTTTTCTCAACCGGAAGCTGGATCACAATCATATCTTTGTCCAGTCCTGCCGGAATCTCAACATCTTTCGGAACAATCAGATATTTGACAACATTGCCTTCGTACAGCTCTTTTGTCTTTTCGGTCAGATCTTTCGCTTTCTCAGTGCTGGTCTTTTTGGAATCGGATGCTGCTGCCGCTTCTTCCTCGTCGGTTGCTGCTGCGGTATCCTCTGCTGCTGCGGTATTGGTATCTTCTGCTTTCTTGTCGTCCTCGGTCCGTTTCTCCGGATCACGCTCGGTATCTTTTGTCATATCGATCTCCAGCAGGGTGATGCCTTCGTCGTAATGATACATCTTGAAGTACTCTGCGTAAGCAAGTTTTGTCTCTGCTTTGTATTCCAGTCCCATGATCTCTGGAGCGGTGGTATCCAGCTTGGAGTTATCGGTGCTGATCGTGGAGATTGTTCCGTCTGCTTTTACAAATCCTGTGCTGGAAGAAGTGCTGCCGCCCTTCTTTGCTGCTGCCAGGGAGATGAAGATGTTGTAGGAAATCTCATGGGCAACGGACATTCTGGTGGTCATACCGATGATGGTATTGTTCTTGTTCAGCTCAACCGGAATGGTGAAGATGCTGCTTCCGCCGCTGACATTTGCCATGTATTTATTTCCGTTTGCTTTTACATATCCGTAGTACGGACTGCTGAATGCGATCGTTGCATAAGCCTGTCCGTTCGTTACAGTAATCTTGCTGCAGGAGATGGTTACCTTTCCGGATCCGCCGGAGAAGGAGAATCCGTCTGGTGTGTAAACGCCGTCTGCCAGTGTGGTTGCACTGTCTACTTTGGATGTGCCGCCGCTTAAGTCAGACTCATATTTGGATTCCTGCTCCGGTTTGGTATCGGCCGGTTTCTGGGTCGGTGCCGGAGTCGGGGGTGCTGGTGGGTTTTACAACCGGTGTCTCAGATGGAGATACGGTTGGGGTCTTGGTCGGAACGAGGGTTGGTTTCGGAGTATCGCCCTTGTTGTCATCCGACGGAAGGTCTCCGGTCTTTTTCAGGCTGGAAGATGCAATCGTGATGGCTCTGTCGTACCATTTGCCGCTCTTTACTGCATGAGCTGCTACAGCAAATTCCTGATCAAGTGCCTCTACCGGGATTTCAAACTGCATTCCGGTTTTGGTTTCACCGTCTAAGGTGTAGTCCACTTTTCCGGTGGAAGCGATCCATGCGCCGCTCTCTGCTGCCGCATCTTTTCCGGTTCCCATATACAGATAATCATAGCCGCTTCCGCTTAAGGTGATAACTGCTGTCATTTTTCCGTTTTTCGCGGTCAGTTTTACGCCGACTACCTTGAACATTGCTGCATTAGTTGTTGCCTCTGCACTGTAAATACCATCTGCTACTTTATTGGTCTCATCTGCCGGAAGATCTGCGGTCTTTTTCAGACTGGAAGATGCAATAGTAATGGTTCTTGCATACCATTTATCCCGTTTTGCAGAATGGGAAGAAACAACAAGTGCCTGATCGAGTGCTGCTACTGGAATATCATACTGCATTCCTGTTTTCGTCTCGCCGTCTGCTGTTGTGTAATCAACGGTGCCGACGCCTGCAATCCATGCACTCTTGTCTGCGGCAGCTGCCTCTTCCGGTGTTCCCATGTACAGATAATCGTAGGCAACACCACTTAACGTGATGCGTGCTTTCATGTCGCCGTCTTTTACGGTCAGCTCTACGCCGACTACTTTGAACATAGCTGCGCCGGTCTCCGCGGTTCCGCTGTAGATACCGTTTTCTACTTTCGCCGGTTCCGGAGTTGGAGTTGCGGTTGGAACCGGAGTCTCACTCGGAGTCGGGGTTGCAGTCGGGACCGGAGTCTCGGTCGGCTCCGGTATCGGAGTTACTTCCGGTGTTTTACTTCCCGGAACTGCAAAATAAAGCTGCTGTTTGGTGTACCAGGTTCCATCTGGCTTTCCAAGAACGATCGGAACGGTTGTGCCGGCTTTGTCCGCATCTACTTCAAATGCAAAGGAATAACCGCCGTTTGCTTCCTGCATTCCCTGGATAGCCGGTGTTTTTGCAAGGTCATCGTTCTTTCCAAGATACAGTTTATCAAATGATACGTTGTTTGTTTTCAGTGTAAGAACGAGTTTATCGCCCTTGTTGATCATTGTTGCCTCGGAGATGACGAACATTTTGAATACGCTGCCGTCCTCTTTGGTAACCGGTGCTTCTACACTGGCTGGCTTATTCGAGGAATCCTCACCTGGATTTTCGCTTGGAGTCTCGGTTGGTTCCGGTGTTACCGTCGGGATTGCATCGGTGCTGTGGATCGTAACGGTTTTATCAGCCCATGTTTTTTTCTTGGCTGAGCGAACGGCAACATCCATCTGTTTGTCAAGCTCTTCCACCGGAATTTCAAAACGATATCCGGTCTTTTCTGCACCAGTCTTCGTATCCGTATAGGTTTCGCTTCCTGTCGGAGCAATCCAGCTCTTTTCATCTGCTGCGGCAGCTTCTGCTGCTGTTCCCGTATACAGGTAATCATAGCCGGTTCCACTCAGCAGAATGGATGCTTTCAGTTTTCCATCTTTTACGATGAGTCTGGAAGAAATCACACGGAACATGCTTCCGGTTGCTTCTGCAGAAGTCTCATACTCACCATCTGCCGGTTTTGCTGCTTCCGCTGCTTTTGTTTCTTTCTCCTCGGCTGTATTGGATGCCTCATTTTTGGTTGTTTCTTTTACTTCCGTTTTCGGCTGTTCTGCCGCCGGACTGGTATTCTCTTTTACAACATCTTTGGTTTCTTCTTTTGCCGGTGTTTCTTTTTCAGCATCTTGGGAAGTCTCATCTGCTGCTTCCGGCTCTTTTTCTGTGGTATCGGCAGTCTCTTCACCGTCTTTTGCAGTGTCCTCTGCAGTATCTTCCGAAGCATCCTCATCTGCGGATGGTGTCTCGGTCTCGTCAGATCCTGCCGGTGTCTGATCCTCTGCAGGCGCGGCCGGTGTTTCCGTCGGCTCTTCTGCCGGAGTCTCTGCAGTGCTTTCACTGCTCTCGGTTTCTGCCGGTGTTGTTTCCGGTTCTGCCGTCTCTGCTGTTTCTTCGCTCTGCGGCGCTTCCTCTGCGGCTGCGCTGCTTTCTGTCTGTGCTGCTTTTTCCTGCGTATCTGCTAATACGCTGGCAGTCGGGCTCATGATCATGGACGCCGACAGCAGCAGTGCCAGAAATTTGCTTGAATTTCCTTTCATAACTTCTCCTTTTCTTCGGATCTCCTTCGCGCATCTGCTCCGGATTCCGTCTGACTTTTTCAGGCAGCTGGGCGGTGCCTGTCCCCGTCAATGATGTCTCCCTGCAAGTAATCTTGTTTTTGAGGACACATTTTTTCTGCGAAAAGACAAACAGACATCTGCTTTTTCTGCAAAAGAGTTTCTCCACCGAAGCTCTTTTTCGGACGCATGGCGACAAAAAAGCAGATGTCCGATTTTGCTTCGTACATCTTTCCATGAATATATGCTTTCATCGGAAGCGATTCACTAACCTTTCCAGCAGGTTTCCTGACTCGCAGATCTTCACGGCAGCCGCGCCTTCTCATGCGTTTCGCACAATGGCATTTCTGCAGCTAACACTCCCTGCTTACAGTGACCGGATCGCTCAGGATTTCCACCCGATTCCCTTTTACCTTCGCGGATTCTTTTTCAAATCCGTTCCGCACTGAAAAGTCCCTTATTTCATTCGTTACTGATTATAGCAAAGCCGTTTTGGAAAGTCAAATGAAAGGCCACGGAAAAAAGCGCATAAAAATCAGCATTTTTTTACATACTTTATGATAACTGTCCGCACCGGAGCCTATTCTATGAAACCAGCTTCTCTGCACCGCCGCATCCTGTTCCCTCTGCTTCTGTGCGGCGGACTTCTTTTCGCCCTGCTGTTCTGGTATTTTTCCCCGTTCTTTTCCCCTGGTGAGAACCGCCGGTTTTCCGCGTATGTGGAGGAACGGTTCCACTCCGAGGTAACCTCTTCTGCCATCACGCTCCACTATACCCTCGCCGATCCGGCTTCCCGCGGAATTGCCCCCGGCACCGCCTCGTTCGGCACGGTTTCCATCCCTGACCGCACCTCGTATGATGCCCTGCTGCAGAGTGTGGAAACAACGCTCACATCCTTTCATCGAAACCGCCTCTCCGCGGAAAATCAGATCACGCTCGATCTTCTGCTCTACGAGCTGGACTGCGAAAAAATGCCGAGCAGCACCAGCCTTCTTGCGGAACCGCTCGGTCCGTCGCTTGGGATTCAGGCACAGCTTCCCATTCTGCTCGCGGAGTACCCGTTCCGCACACAGCAGGATATCGCCGACTACCTCCATCTTCTGCAGGATCTCCCGCGCTATTTCTCCGACCTCATCGCACTCGAGCAGGAAAAATCCCGGCAGGGCGTGTTTCAGAATGACCTTGCGGTCGATGGCATTATCCGCCAGTGCAGTGCTTTTCTCGCCGACGCGGATACACCGGAAAGCCATCTGCTCCACACCGTTTTTCAGAATAAACTGCAGGCGTCTTCACTGTTTTCTGAGGCGGAAAGGAATCTCTGTCTGCAGACGCATGAAAAACTCCTTACCTCCTGTGTTTTTCCCGCCTACCGCTCTCTTTCCGATGCGCTTTCTTCACTCCGCGGCAAAGGAACACAGAACGCCGGTGGTCTTTCCCGGCAGGAAGGCGGACTTTCCTACTATGCGTATCTTCTCCGCAGCCGCGTCGGTGTTGATGCTTCACCGGAGGAGCTGACCCGCCTTTTAACACAGCAGCTTGCGGACCAGTGTGCCGAAATGCAGATCATTCTCGATCAGAATCCGTCGCTCTCCCTCTCCGAGCAAGCGCTCGTGCTGCCGTTCTCCACGCCAGAGGAAATGCTTGCCGATCTGCAGAATGCCGTTTCTGAAGATTTTCCCGTTCTTTCGGGTATCGCATACGAAGTAAAGACCGTGGATGACTCCCTCAAGGATTTTTTAAGCCCCGCCTTTTTATCTCACACCGCCCGCCGATATCAATTCACCCAACTCCATTTACCTGAATCCCGCGGATGAGATGACCGGCATCGAGCTGTATTCCACACTTGCCCACGAGGGCTTTCCCGGCCATCTGTACCAGACCGTCTCGTTCTCGCGCTCCGACCCGCTTCTGATCCGCCATCTCTACGCGCCGTCGGGTTATGTGGAAGGATGGGCAACCTACGTTGAATCATATGCCTGCCGCTACGCCGCACGTAATCTCGATGCAAACACGCAGGCGCTCTGCCGTCTCTGGTATCTGAACCGCTCGGTGCATCTTACCCTCTGCTCGCTGCTGGATCTCGGAATCCACAGCCAGGGATGGCTCCTCTCGGATGCGTCAGCCTTTCTGGCGCAGTTCGGCATCACGGATGCGTCGGCCGCTGCCTCTTTATATCAGTATATTCTCGAGACACCGGCGAACTATCTGAAATACTGTGTCGGATCGCTCTCGTTTTCGCAGCTCCTCTCGGAAGTGCAGAAACAGGAAGGTGACTCATTCTCATTGATCGGTTTCCATGAAAAACTGCTCCGTCTCGGGCCTCTGCCGTTTCCACTCGTAGAAAAATATCTGTAAATGGTTCGCCCTGCTGAAAAAAAGATCCCACAGACTTTCTTCTATAAATAATAGAAAGTTCTGTGAGATCTTTTTCATTTTCAAAATTCTTTAACCTAAATTGTAAAGAGATGGATCTGTCGGCCGCTGCGGATCAATAACAGAGGCAGAATCAAACAGATCGCTTGTTCTGTCCTCGCCGCCTCCGTAGAGGTTCTGGTACAGACGGTATCCATCCAGGTTTCTTCGTCCCATACGCAGGTAATTGTCTCTTACCTGAACAAAATACTGGGAGGAATCTACGTTGCAGTAGATGTTGAAGCCCTGGCTCTTTAAGTAAGCAAACTTCTCATTGTCCATCGTGTAATCGTGCCAGTCGGAAAGATCCTGTCCATGTGCAAAGATGATGATATCGCTTCCGCCGATGAGCGGTGCAACATACGTCAGCCATTTCTCGGTATCCGCCTGGATCGTCTCGATCGGTTTGTCGCCGACACGGATATGGCCCCAGGTATGGCTTGCGAATGTCCAGCCGTCTGCTTTGATCGCATCGGCTACTTTTTTCGCCTCCTCGCACTCTTTATCCCAGTCGAAATCCGGGTGTGCATCAAGCCATGCTACCTGATCATCCGTCAGATCTTCTCTCGTCTTGTAATCACCGTCGGTGCGGTATCCGAGGATTCCATCGTAGCCGGTCAGTGCTACGGTTCCGCGCGCATTGTGGTATACGGCATCCGGATGCGCTTCGATAAACTGATCCATCAGCGGGATACAGTCGTAAGCACCGGTCACAACAGTTCCGTCATCCTGAATATATTCGCAGGTCGGTTTTCCGTCGTCGCCGACTACCATCTTGCTGGCAATACCGCGTCCGTCGTAAGAGTGGTAATAGGAAAGGTCATCCAGAGAAAGAACGAATGCTTTCTTGCCCTCCGGCAGGTAAATGTCCCCTTCCTCGTAATGAACGGTTCCGTCATCATCTACGGTCTTTTTCACGAGATCGTTGATCGAAACCATGACATATCCTCTGTCGTACATCTGCTGGGTAATCGCGTTGAACTCATCCACGGTGGTCATCCACTGGCAGAAGCCTGCGGTCTGTGCGTTGTCCTGATAGAACGCTTTCTGCGGATCGACTACAAGAGAATGATAGAAAATGTGGGTTACTTCGTTGACGTTGACGCGCACACAGGCATCTCTCGTGCTGGTGTACTCTGCTACTTTTGTGATGATATCCGCGTCGGTCGCTGCGCCCTCTACGCTCTGGAGCTTTTCAATGGCTCCATCGTAATCGTATGTCTGCGCAAGTGCATCGGCTTCCGCCATAATCTGTGCTTTCGTTGTCGGCGCTTCAGCACTTCCCGTGCTGTCCGACGATACGGAACCGTCCACCTCTGCTGTTTTCTGATCCTCTTTTTCCTGTGCTTTCTGCTGGATTTTTTCTGTTCCTCCGGCCAAAGCCCAGATTCCAATGCCGAAGATGACAAGCAGAACACATAGAATTCCTGTTTTGATCATCAGCGCACGCTTCCGCTTTCTTCTTCGGAGCTCCTTTTTACTGATGTTTTTTTCTCACTCATTTTTCCTTCCTCCCAAAACAGCTTTTGCTTTTCTGGCAAATATTACAATTTTACCGGACTGACAGAAATTCAGCCCGGACTCTGCTCTTTCTATTTTAGCTCAAAATACCGGTTCTGTCGAGTAGGTTTCCGGCAGGTTAAGAGAAATGTAAGAAAACCGGTAACGCTCTTTCTTTTATGCGCGCTGGCCGTGTGCCTCATACATCAGAACGGCGGATGCAATCGCTGCGTTTAACGACTCCACTTTTCCTTCCATCGGAATACGGATCAGGCACTCGGCGGCCTCTGCCATTGCATCGGTCAGGCCGTTTCCCTCATTTCCGATCAGGAACGCCGTATTACCAGTATAATCTTCCTGCTCGTAATTATTCTTTCCTGCGAGATGGGCCGCAATACCCGGATCCCCCGCGCTTTCAGATCCAGAACGGTCTGCTCCAGATCGTCCGTGTAGAAGAACGGGACACGGAATACGGATCCCATGGTGAACGGATCACCTTCGGTTGTAGATATCCACAGTATCACGGCTCATAATGAGTCCCGTGATCCCCGCGCCCTCTCCGGCTCTCAGGATCGTTCCCAGGTTTCCTGGATCCTGAAGATTTTCCAGCACCATCAGATGAGCTGGACGGTCACTCTTTAAGAGCTCGTCCATTCCGTAGGAAAACTGTCTGACAAGTGCCAGCACACCCTGGGGCGTCTGCGTGTCGGACATCACCGCAAACACAGAGTCGCTGACAAGTTCGTATCCCGGGTACTCCGCAAGAATTGCGGCATTCTCCGGATTTTTCGCGAAAGTTTCAGAAACATAG
>ENA-OQKS01000151-OQKS01000151.1-human-gut-metagenome-genome-assembly--contig:-NODE-151-length-21666-cov-3.694693_pt1 | contig 21666 bp, 20 predicted proteins | sample MGYA00242804_ERZ504808 | MGnify/ENA primary metagenome ERZ504808 (study PRJEB26092, sample SAMD00036375) | human gut metagenome | host: Homo sapiens | study: EMG produced TPA metagenomics assembly of...
AGAACAATTAGCCTTAATGAAAAAGCGCTCTGCCCCGCGCACAGGCGCGCGAAGCGGGCACTTTTCTGGTTCTCTTTTGGTGCGCAAAAGAGAACTTAGCCCAGCGTAAAAGCGCTCTAACCCCGCGCACCGGCGCGCGAACCATTTCTGGTTCTCTTTTAGCGCGCAAAAGAGAACTTAGCTTAATGGAAGAGCACTCCACCCTTGTAAATCTTCCTCAAAAAGGGTATCATAAAGAAAAAAACAAAGGAGCCTTACTTATGCGTGCTTACGAGCGACTGCTGAAATACGCCAAAGTATACACCACCTCGGACCCCGAGTCCGGCACCCATCCTTCTGCCGCACGGGAATTCGACCTCGCCCACCTGCTGGTGGAAGAGATGAAGTCCATCGGCATTGAGGACGCCTTTGTGGACGAGCACTGCTACGTCTACGGCAGCATCCCCGCCACCAAGGGCTGCGAGAAGAAGCCCGCACTGGGTCTCATCGCCCACATGGACACCGCCCCTGACGCTTCCGGCGAGAACGTCAAGCCCATCCTCCACGAGAACTACGACGGCGGCGACGTCACCCTGCCCGGCACCGGCATGGTCATGAAGACCTCCACCTTCCCCTTCCTGAAGGAGCTGAAGGGCGAGACCCTCATCACCACCGACGGCACCACCCTGCTGGGCGCTGACGATAAATCCGGCGTCGCTGAGATCCTGACCGCCGCCGAGACCCTTATCAAAAAGAAGCTGCCCCACGGCAAGCTCTGCATCGCCTTTACCCCCGATGAGGAGATCGGCGAGGGCGCTTCTCTCTTCGACATCCCGGGCTTCGGCGCAGACTTCGCCTACACCGTCGATGGCGGCGACGTGGGCGGCATCGAGTACGAGAACTTCAACGCCGCATCTGCCACTGTCACCATCCACGGCTTCTCCGTCCACCCCGGCAGCGCCAAGGACGCCATGATCAACGCCTCCAACGTGGCAATGGAGTTCCACATGGCCCTGCCCGTCATGGCCCGCCCCGAGACCACCGAGGGCTATCAGGGCTTCTACCACCTGTGCCAGATGTACGGCGACGTCACCGAGGCAAAGTTGGGCTACATCCTCCGCGACCATGACGCCGGCAAGCTGCAGTTCAAGAAGGACAACCTTCTCCACATCGCCTGCTACCTCAACGGCAAGTACGGCCCCGGCACGGTGGAAGTCGAGATCAAGGACAGCTACCGCAATATGCTGGAGAAGATCAAGCCCCACTTCCACCTTGTGGAGACGGCCCGCAAGGCCATCGAGAAGGCCGGCCTGACCCCGGAAGAGATCCCCGTCCGCGGCGGCACCGACGGCGCTGTACTGAGCTGGAAGGGTCTGCCCTGCCCCAACCTCGGCACCGGCGGCTTCAACTTCCACGGCGTCTGCGAATGCACCACCGTCGAGCGGATGGACAAGGCCACCGAGATCCTGCTGAATATCATTGAGCTTTATTCTAAATAACTTTGCATCGTAAAAAATGGCTCCGGCATCTGCCGGAGCCATTTTTTGCTTCTTAAAACTCGATGCTCTGCGCCGCCTTGGCGATGGCTCCCAGCAGCTCCACCAGCTTGCCCTCGTCCATCCGGCTGCTGTTGTTGGCAAAGGCGTAGAAGCAGCCCTGCACGCAGAACGAGAGCAGGATGCCCCGGTTCAAATCAGCCGCGAAGGTCGGGTCGGCTTCCTCAAAGCGCTGGCGCAGCCCCTTCTCGATGCTGTTGGCGAAGATGCCCTGCCGACTGCCCGAAAAGAGGATGTTCACGGCCCGCTGGTTCTGCATGAAGGCATGGAACAGCTCCCGCGTCAGCGTCTCTGCCTGATGCAGTGCCACGCTATCGTTGGTGCGGGGTACGCTGGCCAGGATAGACTCGATGAGCTTGTTTTCCAGCGCATTGGCCAGCGCGTAGATGTCCTCATAGTGGGCATAGAACGTCGATTTGTTGATGCAGGCCATCGCACATAAAATCTTTTATCTTGATTTTTTCCAGGGGGTTCTTCTCCCGCAGTTCCATGAAAGCCTGTTCGATGGCGCGGTCGGTACGGGCGATACGGATGTCCACAAAATCCACCTCTTCCGTGTTTTAGTTGATTATCCAACGGTTTTCGTCTTTCGTCGATGGACAAGACCCGTGGATTTTTTACAATGAAAGCAGTGCCCTTATTCTTCTTTTTTATAGAGCAGGCCCTTGGCGTCCAGTGCCGCTTCGATGCGGCGGAACGCCTCCGGCGTGGGGCAGCTCAGGGTGTGCAGATGCACACCGCCGGTCATCCGGCTCAGCAGGCACTCGGGCGTATCCGCCGCCTGCTGGATAAAATGATCCACGTCGTACCGGCTGGCGAGGTTGAGGTTGCCGCGCAGCTCGCCGTAAAGCGGATTCTCCACGGCCACATCCACCACGATGCCGCCCTGGTCCACCACGGTATACAGCTCCTCCCGCATCTGGTCGGCGGTGCTGTGGACACAGGCGAGGATGCCCGTATAGCCCCGCGCCGCCGGGTGGAGCTGATAACCCCGGGGGCGTTGCGTCGATCTGCGTTCCCGACGCCCGCAGCAGGGCCACGTCACCCACCACGATCTGCCGCGAGACCCCCAGTTCCCCGGCCAGTACACTGGCACTCAGCGGTGCATCGGCCTCCGTCAGCCGCTCTAAGATCACTTTTCTGCGCTGCGCAGCATTCATCTTCTGCACTCCCCCTTTTTATCCTACCAGCCGCAGCAGGGTGGCGTAGTTGGAGGGCAGCTGGACTTTCAGCTTACCCCACTCCACCTGCGTCAGGATGGGCTGACTGCCCACACAGTCGGCCAGCAGGTCTTCGACACCCGAAGCCTCCACCGGCAGCTGGAATTCCATCGAAACCGGGCTGTCACCGTTATTGTACACCGCCACGACAGCCTGGCCGTCCAGCACCCGGGCGTAGGCGTAGCTCTGGGTGGTCAGCGTCAGCTCCTTGAACTCACCCCAGCTCAGCTCGGGACACTCCGCTTTCAGCCTGCCCAGTGCGGCATAGATGCTGGTGACAGGGTTCGTCTTCTCGGCGTCGGTGTAGTCGGCCAGCTCGAGGCAGGGGCGGAGCGGCCAGTCGCTGCCCCACTCTTTTTTGCCCTCGATGCCAAATTCCGAGCCATAATAGATGGACGGAATGCCCCAAAGCGTATATACTAGAAGAGCAATATGCCGGATGTGGTCGCGGTTGCGCAGTTTGTTGGGCAGCCGCTCCACATCGTGGTTATCCGAGAAGTTATAGAGCCGGGTATCGTGGCAGAGGCCCTGCAGACGCCGCATGGTATGGGCGATCTCGAAATAGTTGTGGTCGTTGTGGCCGCTCCACAGACCCTTATGCAGTTCGTAGTTGGTGACGGAGTGGAGCATCTCGGGGTTTGCCCAGCGGCTGTAGTCGCCGTGGATGACTTCGCCCATCAGCCAGAACTCAGGCTTCACCTCGTTGGCAACGCGGCGCAGGCCCCTCATGAAGTCGAAGTCCAGCACGTCGGCAGCGTCCAGACGGATGCCGTCAATATCAAATTCATCCACCCAGAAGCGGATGGTGTCGAAGTGGTAGTTCTGCACCTCGGGGTTGCGCTGGTTCAGCTTGACCAGCAGGTTGAAGCCGCCCCAGTTGCCGTAGGAGAAGCCGTCGTTGTACTCGTTGTTGCCCCAGAAATTCACGTCGCAGAACCAGTCGCGGTAGCGGGCGTTCTCGCGGTGCTCCTTCAGCTCCTGGAACGCGAAGAAATCGCGGCCCACATGGTTGAACACGCCGTCCACGATGACCTTCTGGCCCCGCTCATGGCAGGCGGCGACAAACTGCTTGAACTCCTCGTTGGTGCCGAGACGCCGGTCTACCAGCCGGTAGTCGATGGTGTCATAGCCGTGGGAACCGCTCTCGAACAGCGGGCCGATATAGATCGCCGTACAGCCAAGCTTTGCCGCGTGTTCTGCCCACGCATCCAGCTTTTTGAAAGCCCCGGGGACAGGCTGTCCGTCGTTTTCATGCGCGCAGCCGCACAATCCCAGAGGATAGATGTGATAGAATACCGCATTGTCATACCAAGCCATTGTCTGTACCGCTCCTGTTTTCAAAAAGTTACAGCAGAGCACTTTTCCGACAAAAGTGCATCTGTGTCCTATTCAGTATAGCACATTTTCCGACAAAAGTGTGGTAAAAGTGTTGTATATTTCTCATTTTACATTATTCCATAGTATGCGTTCTCTGTAAAAATTGCGATAAAAGGAGTCTTTCGTATGAATCTTCCCTCCATCTCCAAATCCTTCTTCAACGGCGACTGCTTCGACGCCTACCGCATCCTTGGCGCACACCCCTGGCAGGGTGACCACGGTGAAGAGGGCTGGCGCTTCGCGGTCTGGGCTCCCGGTGCCACGGCTGTGGAGGTCTGCGGCGGCTTTGACGGCTGGGGCGCAGGCATCCCGCTCCAGAAAGCCGACACCGGTGTGTGGAGCGGCTTTGTATCCGGGCTGTGCGAGGGAGAGCTCTACAAATACCGCATCCACGGGGCCGACGGCAGCGTGGTCATGCGGGCCGACCCCTACGCTTTCGCGTCCGAAGTCCGCCCCGCCAACGCCAGCCGCCTGACCAAACTGGACTTTTCCTTCGACGACAGCGCATGGATGGAGCGGCGGGATAAATGCCGTAATCTGCCCATGAACATCTACGAACTCCATGCCGGCAGCTGGAAGCATAAGCCCAACTCCACCCAGCCCGACGGCTCGGACGGCTGGTACGACTACGAAGAGCTGGCCCGGGAGCTCATCCCCTGGCTGCTGGAACACCACTTCACCCATGTAGAGCTTCTGCCGCTGGCAGAACACCCCTTCGACGGCAGCTGGGGCTACCAGACCACGGCTACTTCGCCGTCACCAGCCGGTACGGCACCCCGGCCCAGTTTGCCTCCTTTGTCAACGCCTGCCACCGGATGGGCATCGGCGTCATCATGGGACTTTGTCCCGTCCACTTTGCGGCCAACGCCGACGCACTGGCCAACTTGACGGCACCCACCTCTACGAGTACGACAGCGATGTGGGCCACAGCGAGTGGGGTACCTGCAACTTCAACTACTACCGCCGGGAGGTGTGCAGCTTCCTGAACAGCGCCGCCGCTCTCTGGATGGAGGTCTACCACTGCGACGGCATCCGGATGGACGCCATCTCCCGCGCCCTCTACTGGCAGGGCGACCCTGCCCGGGGCGTCAACGAGGGAGCCGTCACCTTCCTGCGGAACCTCAACCACGGCCTGAACGAGCGCTGGCCCACCGGCGTTTACATGGCCGAAGATTCCACCAACTTCCTCAAAGTCACGGCCCCCACCCGCTACGACGGCATCGGCTTCGACTACAAGTGGGACATGGGCTGGATGCACGATACGCTGGACTACTTCGCCACCCCCTTCGGCCAGCGTCCCGACGCATACGGGAAGATCATTTTCAGTATGCACTATTTCTACAACGAGCTCTACCTGCTGGCGCTGAGCCACGACGAGGTCGTCCACGGCAAAAAGACGGTCATCGACAAGCTCTGGGGCACCTATGAGGAAAAAATGTGCCCAGCTGCGCACCCTCTATTTTTATATGTATGCGCACCCGGGCAAAAAGCTCAATTTTATGGGCAACGAGCTGGGGCATTTCCGGGAGTGGGACGAAAAGCGGGAGCTGGACTGGGATCTGCTCAAGTACCCCTTCCACGACGCATTCCAGAAATATTTCGGCGCTCTGAGCCGCCTTTACGCCACCCAGCCCGCCCTCTACGCGGGCGAGTATGACCCCCGCTGCTTCGAGTGGGTGGCCAGCGAGAGCCGGGACGAGGGCGTGTACGCCTGGCTGCGCAAGGGCGCGGGACAGACCATCCTCTGCGTCATGAACACCCAGAACACTGCCCACAAAAAGTTCCCGCTCTACCTGACTTTCCCCGCCGGGGCCGAAGAGCTGCTGAACACCGAGGCCCCCTGCTGGGGCGGTGCGGACAAATCGAAGCCCAAAGCCCTCCATACCTTGGACGGCGGCGTCTATGGCCGGGACTACACCCTCACCGTGGACCTGCCCGCCATGGGCAGCCGGATGTTCAAGCTCACCCCCGAAGCGCCCCGCCCCGAGGCTGCACAGGCCAGCGCCCGCCGGGCCGCTGCCGCACGCCGCAAGGCAGCCCGCACCCAGAACGCCAAGGCGGATGCCGCCGCATACAACTCCAAAAAGTAATATTTGTTTCGGAATATCCCGTCTGCTGAAAATGCAGCGGGATATTCTGCGTTCTGGCGCGGTCTGCGGCTGGACAAGCCTTAACGGATTCATTATACTGTTAGATGGAAAGTTGTGTTTTTGCATTTTCCGGAAGTTAAATGAAAGGGATCATCCTTCTATGCTATCTGCTGCTGTTCGCCGGCTCTCGCCTCTGCAATGGGCGGGGGTCGGTCTGGGCAGCTGTGCGGTGCTGCTGGCTCTTCTGGGGCTGCTTGCACCGGCCAGCGCCTTCTTTTTCCCGCTGCTCAGTCTCTGGGCCAGCGTGGGGCTCTTTGTTCTGGCCCTCTGCGTTCTCCGTGTGGCAGGCGCAGAGCTGGGCTTCTTCCACAAAGCCGTCGTCTTCGGCATCTGGGCTGTGGCTGTCGTCTATTTTTACTGGACATTATCGAGCCGGAGCTTTGTATACGTCTGGGATTACGCCAACTACCTGCTCAAGCAGTACGACGCCGAAGCCGCCTTTTCCCAGAGTGCAGGCGCGGGCCTTGCGTACATCTTCGGCTCCATGGCCGACGACTACACCAATTTCATCACCCTCTTCACCGAGTTCCCATTCTGTCTCACGAGCCACACCGGCGACGCCTATTCCTTCAGTCAGGTGTTCTGCATCCTGCCCACCCTGCTGGTGCTGCTGGCGGGCCTTGTCGTCAAGGTCGGGCAGATCCTGAATGTGAAGAACCGGAGGTACTATTTCCTCTTCGGGATGACGCTCACGGCGGCTTATCCCTTCCTGCGGATGAGCGCGGTATTGGCCCAGCCGGACTGGTTCGGCCTTATCTTTGCGTTTGCGATCCTTCTGCTGACGCTGGATCTCCGGTTCGACAAGCTGGAGCCGGTGCGGTTCGGCCTCATCTTCCTGGCCACTGCTGCCATCATCCTCGCCCGCCGGTGGTTCCTTTACTTTGTGGTGGGCTATTACTTCGCCTACGCGCTGCTGCTCATCGCGGGCTGTGTGCGGTTGGCGAAGGGCGGCGAAAAGGCCGCTGCCCTTGTTCGGATCAAGAACCTCGTCCTCTTCGGCCTTGCGTCCGTCGTGGCGATGGTCATCCTGCTCTGGCCCATGGTGTCCCACATCCTCGCCTACAACTACGCGGGCCGCTACTCCTATTATAACGGCGGCGGTCTGACCCTCGAGGCGTTCTATCACATCGGCCGGATGGGCCTGTTCAACATCCTCCTCATGGTGCTGGGCCTCGCCTTTGCGGCGAAGCACAAAGTACCCGCCCTGCCGTGTCTCGCCGGGTGTGAGCTGGTGGTGAGCATCCTGCTCTTCACCCGGGTGCAGAACACCGGCTCCCATCAGTTCCTGCTCTTCCTGCCGGGATACTTCATTCTCTTTCTGCTGGGTGCCGCCGCGCTGGCCGAGGGCATCACGCGCCGCCGGAACCTCAAGCTGGGCTGCTGGGCCTTCGTGCTGGTGCTGTCCATGTCGGTGCGGTGTTCGCCGCTGACCACGCTGGCCATGCCGGGTTTCGTCATTGAACACTTCCCGATCCAGATTCCGGCCACCCAGTATTTCATCTCGCTGGACAAGCTCATCTACGACCGGAAGGACATCGGCCAAATACAGGCCATTGCCGACTGGATCGACACCCACTGCGATGAGGGGGAGCTGTGCTACATGATCCCCCACGATATGCTCTACAACCCCGACCACTTCAAAAACTGCCGCCTGCCGGACGCCCCCATCAACGACAAGCTGGCCTTCGGCTTCTCGGTCCCCGGCACCCACAACTTCCCCACCCAGTTCTTTGAAGCAAAATATGTCATCACCTGCGAGCCCTTCCCCCAGACTTACGTGGGCAGCGGCGAGATGTCCATCAAGCTGAACGACCGGTTCCTCGCCGTAAAAGACCAGTATTTCGCCTTTGAGCAGAGTTTCGATATGGGCAATGGCACTACCTTTACCATCTGGAAACGCACCACTGCCCCCACCCGGGCAGAGGTGGAGTATTATCTGAGCGCTTTCGCTGAGGAAGACGCCCAGTACCCTGAAATGTTCTCTCAGGTGGCCGAAGCCTGGCTCACCGCTCACGGGCTGTGAGCTTGCCCTTTCTGCTGAAAACGTGTATAATTCGATTTGTTGCTATAAAACCCGCAGCGCCGCCCGCCGGCCTGCTTACGTCATAAGGAGTACGCCACTATGGATAAGAAGAACACGCCTGAAGTGAAGCTGGGCCAGTACAAGGGCCTGGCTGTCACCCGTCACGTCCGCCCTGTCACCGACAAGACCGTGGACATCGAGCTTGTCCACCAGGCCCGGATGCACGCGGTCTACCACCCCACCACCGAACCTGCCAGGCGCGGCTTCCGCGCCCTGCTGGACTTTGCCGGCTACATGGACGGCAAGGAGATCCCCGACAGCCGGATGGAGAAGGTCATGGTCGTGCTGGGCGACGGCAAGCTGATGCCCGCCGCCGAGCAGGCCATCTACGGCCACCGTGCCGGCGAGGTGTTCCGCTTCGACTTTACCTACCCGCAGGACTTCCGCCTGCCGGAGCTGTCCGGCAAGACCGCACAGTTCGAGATCGAGCTCCGCTCTCTGGCCGAGAAAGTCACGCCCGCACCGGATGAGGCTTTCGCCAGGAGTCTGGGCTTCGACTCCCTCGACGCGCTGAAGGCTGACCTTCGCGCCAAAAAGCAGAAGATCCACGAGGAAGGGGCTGACCGCGCCGCCGGAAAGCAGCTGCTGGACATGGCCGGTGCCAACATGACCGTGGACCTGCCCGCCGAAATTCTCGACCGCACCGCCCAGAACGAAATGAAGCTGCTGAAAGAACGCCTCTCCCGCAGCGGCATCACCCTCGAGCAGCACTGCAAAAACAGCCGCACCACCCCGGAAGCCCTCGAGAAGGACTACCGCGCACAGGCCGAGAGCCGCATCCGCTTCGTGCTGGCCGCCAAGGCCATCGCCGAGGCGGAGAACATCGTCGTCCACCCCGAGGAAGTCAACGCCGAGTACCGCCGCCTGTCCCAGCTGCAGGACACCCCCGAGGCGGAGATCCGGAAAGCCCTGCCCGAGGATACCATCGCCGCCGCGCTGGCCGCGAAGAAGGTGCAGCGCTTCCTGCTGGACAACGCTCAGGTCACCACCGTGACCGATGCCCCCGAAAAGGAGTGATACCGCTATGGGTCTGTTTACCCGTTATGCAATGGACGCCCTGATGAAGACCTCCCACCCCGAGGTCATCCGTCGTCAGTGCTGGAATCTCCACCCCCACCGCACCCCCTGCACGGCCTGCAAGGACATCTGCCCCTACGGCGATGCCATCTTCACCCGCCCCAACCTCGTTAAAGACTGGGACCCCTGCACCGACTGCGGCCTCTGCGTGTCTGCCTGCCGCTCGGGCTGCATCGTCCCTTCGCCGGAGCAGGTACAGCGGGACACCTCGCTGGCTGATACCGACAACGACACCCTCTGGCTGGGCTGCGAGAAGAGCACCCGCAAGAACACCGCCGTCCGCACCTGCATCGCCTCCTTCTCGTGGGAAGCGCTGGCCTATCTTGCTCTGAACAAGAAGCTGGTCCTCGACCTGACCCCCTGCGGTGAGTGCGAGAACGACGCCTGCGCCGCCCAGCTCCGCAAAGAGCTGACCCGTCTGGTAGAGTTCCTCGGCCCCCAGCTCTTCGAGAGCCGGGTCACGCTGGCCTATGAGCAGGACGAAGCGCCCTACCATGTGCAGGAGCTGAGCCGCCGGGAGATGTTCTCCCACATGACGGAGGGCTCCCGCGCCGGCACCAAGAAGCTGCTGCAGATGCTGCCCGGCCTGCGCAGCGAGGAGGACAGTGCCGCCGACTTCCGCCTCATGCTCCACCAGCGGACAAAGCAGCTCAAGGCTGCTTCCGAGACGCCGCTGCGCTACGGCTGGTATCTGCCGAACTTCACCCAGAAGTGCTTCGGCTGCGGCAAGTGCGAGAAAGCCTGCCGCTCCGGTGCGCTCAAACTGGAGGACCTGCCCGACGGCCAGACCCGCGTGGTCATCACGCCCTGGAAGTGCAGTGAGTGCGGCGTCTGCGTCGCGGCCTGCTCCAACAGCGGCATCGACGGCATGAAGCTCCGCCAGCTCACCACCCTCGGCCCGGTGAGCATCTACAAATGCAGCAAGACCCTCTGCGCCGACTGCGGCAAGCCCATCGCGCCGAACAGCTCCGAAGGCATCTGCTCGGTCTGCCGCATCAAGCGCCGCACCAAGCAGCGTCAGGAGGAGGCCGCAGCCCGCGCCAGGGAGCGGATCGCCGAGCGCGAGGCCCGCAAGGCAGCGGAAGAGGCCGCAAAGGCCGCTGCCGCAGAGCTGGCCGCTGAAAATGCAGCAAATGCTGCCGGTGCCGCCGCAGCCGAAACGGCAGCGGTTCCCGTCACTGCCGCACCTGCCGCCGCAGCGGCAACAGCTGTTTCTGTTGCAGAAACAGCATCTGCACCCAAAAAGGATTGACGCGGCCGCAAATCAATGCTATACTCAGTCATGACCACACGGTTTGGTGGCCGGGACTGTTACAAAGGAGTAACGGATGGATTTCCGTTGCTCTTTTTTCATAAAAAACGGTCCATTTGTCCGTTGCCGGGAAACAGCGGACACCGCACAACGCGATGCTGTCCTTTGTACAGCAAAAACAAGAAAAGAGGGAATTTATGATGAACACTTCCATCTCCCGCCGTCAGTTCCTGAAGGCCAGCGGCCTGGCAGCCGCCGGTGCCTGCGCAGCCGGCCTGCTGACCGGCTGCGGCGGCTCTTCCTCCGGCAGCGCTTCCGGCGCAGCCTCTTCCGGTTCCGGCTCCAGCTACACCATCCTGTACGACAGCCAGCCCGCTACCCTGAACTACCTGACCACCGGCACTGACCTTGAGATGGTCGTGGGCGCAAACTGCGTGGATACGCTGGTCGAGTACGACAACAAGGGCGTCATGCGCGAAGGCCTGGCCACCAGCTGGGACTGGGATGTTGACACCCTGACCTGGACGTTCCATCTGCGTGAGGAGAACTGGGTGGACTGCAACGGCGAGGTCGTGGCCCCCGTCACCGCACAGGACTTCGTGGACGCTCTGAAGTACGTCCTGACCCCGGACTACGCCGCCTCCAACGTGGGCCTCGTCACCGCTTACATCGCAGGCGCTGACGACTACTACAACTACCACCTCTATCTGAACAACGCCAACACCGGCGTCGTGGACGATGACGGCACCACCTACACCGTGGACGGCAGCGGCGTCGTCACCGTGACTGCCCCCGACTCTGACCCCGCCACCTACGCACCGGTGGACTTCGACGCCGTGGGTGTCACCGCTGTGGATGACCACACCCTGACCTACACCCTGACCTACGACTTCCCGGGCTTCCTGAGCCTGCTGTGCTATCTGCCCTACGAGCCTGCTTACGGCCCGCTGCTGGAAGAGACCGGCGACCAGTTCGCCACCAGCGCAGAGACCACCTACAGCTGCGGTGCCTTCTATCTGGCCGCCTACGAGTCTCTGGAGACCTGGGTCATGAAGAAGAACCCCGAGAACTACGACGCTGACAACGTCTTCATCGACACCATCAGCCGCATCTACAACGCCGAGGCCAGCGTCAACGGCCCCGAGATGATCAAGCGCGGCGAGATCGACGAGGCCACCATCGGCTCCGACATCCTCGACAGCTGGCTCTCCGACGACACCACCAAGGACATGGTGTCCATGGACCGTCCCAACACCAACTACACCTACTTCTATATGTTCAACTTCATGCCCTTCTCCCACGAGTTCTCCAACTGGAGCGTGGAGGGCATGGACGCCGAGTACGAGCCGGAGAACTGGGCCAAGGCCATCAACAACACCAACTTCCGCAAGTCCTTCCTCTACGGCATCAACAACTCTGTCACGCTGGCCGTCAAGGCACCCGAGGGCTACGACAACTACAAGCTGAACACCATCACGCCCCCCAGCTTCTGTGCCAACGCTGACGGCGTGGACTACCTCAAGTGCGGCGACCTGGCCAACATCACCGAGTTCTTCGACGAGGCCAAGGCCAAGGAGTACCGCGACGCTGCCATCCCGGAGCTGACCGCTGCTGGTGTGACCTTCCCCATCAAGGTGCAGATGCCCTACAACCCCTCTTCCACCGACTGGGACAAGCAGTGCCAGGTGTTCAAGCAGCAGCTCGAGGGTGTGCTGAACGACGGTTTCGATTTCATCGACATCATCATCACTGCCGGCCCCTCCGACAGCTTCCTGTCCAGCGTCCGCCGCAACGGCAAGTTCGCTTTCCTGCAGTGCAACTGGGGCGCTGACTACTCCGACCCCCAGACCGAGACCGACCCCTTCTATCAGGCCGAGGGCGCACGCGGCAGCCGCTACGCCTTCCTGCGCACCGGCGTCGAGGACGGCTTCATCACCGGCGACACCGCGGACGCCGTCATGAACTACATGAAGGCCATCGAAGAGGCTGTCAAGATCACCGACGACATCAACGCCCGCTACGATGCCTTCGCCAACGCCGAGGCTTCCCTCATCAACAATGCCCTCGTCGTCCCCATGGGCATGAGCATCCCGGCCTACATCGCCACCCGTCTGAACTACTGGGAGGGCCAGTACGCTTCCACCGGCTTCTCCAACAAGCGCCTGAAGGGCATCCACGTCCTCGACCACTACATCTCCATGAGCGAGTACGAGGCCAACCGCGACGCCCGCTAAGACTTTTTGAGTCTGTCTGCTCCAAAGCTCTCCGTTTTCCCACAGGAAAGCGGAGAGCTTTTCGTTTCTGAAGCCTCTTACATGAATTTTTGTAACGAACTTTGCTAAATCACTTTCCAAAAGTGGTTTTTTGTTGTATTCTATTCCTATCCGACATTCATTTTATAAAAAGAGAGGGGTGCGCACAGATATGCTCAAAATATCTGGCGAAACGCATCGGGCGCTCGATACTGACCCTGTTTATTATCGTCACGCTCGTTTTCTGCCTTTTGCGGCTGATGCCGGTGGAAGGCTATTTTGCTAACTACGAAAAAATGACCGAGGCCCAGATACAGGCCGGCTTACAGTCCATGGGCCTGCTGGACCCGCTGCCGGTGCAGATCGGCCGCTTCTGGGTCAATATGCTCCACGGCGACCTCGGCGTGAGCCACATCTATAAGGTCAACGCCTCCGTCACCGGCATCCTCGCCAAGAAGCTGCCCATCTCCATCCAGATGGGCGTGTACGCCATGCTGCTGAGCCTTGTCATCGGCATCCCGATGGGCCTGTTCATGGCCGCTTCAAGAGCCGCTGGCCCGATAAGATCGGCACGGCCATCATCGTCCTCATCCAGGCTGTGCCTGCGGCAGTGTATTATCTGTACATCCAGATGTACGGCACCACCGCGCTGAACGTGGGCCTGCTCTTCGACGCCTCCAACTGGAAATACTGGGTGCTGCCCGTCTGCTCCATGAGTCTGGGCAACGTGGCGTTCTACGCCATGTGGCTGCGCCGGTACATGGTGGACGAGAGCAACAAGGACTATGTCCGCCTTGCCCGTGCCAAGGGCGTGAGTGAAAACAACATCGCCCTGCGCCACATCTTCCGCAACGCAATGGTGCCGCTGGTGCAGTATATCCCCTCCGCCTTCCTGAACACTGTGGTCGGCTCCATCTACATCGAGAGCCTCTACAGCATCCCGGGCATGGGCGGCCTGCTGGTCACCTGTGTCCAGCGCCACGACAACACGATGGTGCAGGGCATCGTTCTGCTCTACGCCTGCGTGGGCATCATCGGCCTGATCCTGGGCGACCTGCTCATGGTGCTCATTGACCCCCGCATCAGCTTTGGCAAGAAAGAAGGTGGCCGATAATGCTTTTCCGTATGAAAGATGAAAAAGCACACCAGCTCGAGGCAGAGCTGGATAAGTTACAGGCGGACGGCCCCGCCGCATGGGCAAAGCTGCCCGAAGAAGAGCTGTTCACCCCCGCCGGGTTCAGCGAGGAACGGGCCGAGGCCACGTCCTACTCCAACTACAGCTACTGGGGCAGCACCTTCCGCGCCTTCTTCAAGAACCGCGTGGCCGTGCTGCTGCTCGTCGCCCTCATCGCCGTGGTGGCCTTTGCATTTTTGCAGCCCTGCCTGCCCGGTCAGGCAGACCCCAACCTCTGCGCCGTGGACCCCGCCACCGGCATCCAGTACCGCAACATCGCCCCCGGTGAAAAGGGCTTCATCTGGGGTTCCAACGCCATCGGCCAGGACCTCTGGGCCCGCATCTGGGCCGGCGCCCGCACCAGCCTGACCATCGCTTTCTTCGTGGCCCTCATCGAGGCCGTGGTGGGCATCACGGTGGGTGTGCTCTGGGGCTATGTCCGTCAGCTGGACTTCTTCTTCACCGAGCTGTACAACATCTGCGACAACGTGCCTTCCACCATCATCCTGATCCTTATTTCCTACGTCGCCAGCCCCAGCGTCCAGACGCTGATCCTGGGCATGTCCATCACGGGCTGGATCGCCATGGCGCGTTTTATCCGCAACCAGATCCTCATCATCCGTGACCGTGACTACAACGTGGCATCCCGCTGCATTGGCACCCCCACCTCCCGCATCGTGGTGCGCAACCTGCTGCCCTACCTCGTGTCGGTCATCATGCTCCGCATGGCCCTGACCATCCCCGCCGCCATCGGCAGCGAGGTCTTCATCACCTACATCGGCCTCGGCCTCTCTGTCGAAGTGCCTTCTCTGGGCAACCTCATCAACGATCGGCCGCAAGGTCATGATGCAGGCCGCCTGCGCTATCAGCTGCTCTACCCCACCATCATCCTCAGCTTCGTCACCATCGCGTTCTACCTCATCGGCAACGCCTTCTCTGACGCAGCGACCCCAAGAACCATCTGCAGTAAGGAGGAACAGGCATGAAAAAGAATGAACTGATCCTCTCTGTGCGGGATCTCAACATCAAATTCAATCTGCGTGGAAAGATCCTCCATGCTATCCGGGGCATCGACCTCGATGTCTACCACGGCGAAGTCCTCGCCATCGTGGGCGAGTCCGGCTCGGGAAAGAGCGTGTTCACCAAGTCCTTCATGGGCCTGCTGGACTCCAACGGCTCCATCACTTCCGGCACCATCGACTACTTCGGTGCCGACGACCACCAGCCCATCCGGCTCTCCGAGTTGAAAAAGGAGAAGGACTGGCTGAAAGTCCGCGGCCACGAGATCGCCATGATCATGCAGGACCCCATGACCAGCCTGAATCCTCTGAAGACCATCGGCGACCAGATCATGGAGGCCGTGGAGCTCCATCAGGGCCTCAAGGGTGCCGCCGCCAGGGAGAAGACCCTCGAGTACCTGCGGGATGTCGGCATCGCCGACCCGGAAGTGCGCTTCAAGCAGTATCCCCACGAGTTCTCGGGCGGTATGCGCCAGCGCGTCGTCATCGCCATCGCTGTGGCCTGCAACCCGCAGATCCTGATCTGCGACGAGCCCACGACGGCTCTGGACGTGACCATCCAGGCCCAGATCCTCGAGCTGCTGAAGGAGATGCGGGTCAAATATAACCTCACCATCATCCTCATCACCCATGACCTCGGCGTCGTGGCCAACATCGCCGACCGTGTGGCCGTCATGTATGCCGGCGACATCGTGGAGATCGGCACTTCGGATGAGATCTACTACGACCCCCGCCACCCCTACACCTGGGCGCTGCTGTCCAGTATGCCCCAGATGGGCGTGAAGGGCGAAGACCTGTTCAACATTCAGGGTACGCCCCCGAACCTCTTCACGGAAATTCACGGCGACGCTTTCGCGCCCCGCAACCCGCTGGCGCTGAAGATCGACTTCGTCAAGCGTCCCCCTTATTTTGATGTCAGCACGACCCACCGGGCCAAGACCTGGCTTCTCGACCCCCGCGCACCCAAGATAGAACCGCCCGCCGCTGTGCGGATGCTGCAAGAGGAGGGCAAATAACATGGCAGACGAACGCGAAGTTCTGGTCGAGGTAAAAAACCTCGAAGTGACCTACGGCTCCGGCCGCAAGGCTTACAAGGCCGTCAAGAACGCAAACTTCACCATCTATAAGGGCGAGACCTTCGGTCTGGTGGGCGAGTCCGGCTCGGGCAAGACCACCATTGGCCGGGCGATCATGCGCATCCTGCCCACTTCGGGCGGCGAGGTGTTCTATAAGGGCCAGAAGATAAACGGCAAGATCTCCCACGCGCTGGACAAGCAGGTCATCAAGGAAATTCAGATGATATTCCAGGACCCCCAGTCCTCCCTGAACGAGCGCGCCAAGGTGGGCTACATCGTAGGCGAGGGCCTGATGAACATCCGGCCCGACCTCTCCGCCGCCGAGCGGGACGAAAAAGTCCGTCAGGCGCTGCTGGATGTGGGCCTGCTGCCCGAGTTTGCGTCCCGCTTCCCCCACGAGTTCTCGGGCGGCCAGCGCCAGCGCATCGGCATCGCCCGGGCTCTCATCGTGGAGCCGGAATTCATCATCGCCGACGAGCCCATCTCGGCACTGGATATGTCCATCCGCGCCCAGGTCCTGAACCTTCTGCGCCATATGCAGAAAGAGCGCGGCATCACCTACCTCTTCATCGCCCATGACCTCTCCGTCATGCGCTACATCTCCGACCGCATCGCCGTCATCCACAAGGGCGACATCGTGGAGCTGGCCGACGCCGAAGAGCTGGTGACCCACGCCATCCACCCCTATACCCGCAGCCTGCTGTCGGCCATCCCCATGCCCAGCCCCCGCCGCGAGCGGCAGAAAAAGCTGCTGGTCTATGACCCCTCCATGCACGACTACTCTACGGAGGCTCCCCAGTGGCGGGAGCTGCGGCCCCGTCACTGGGTGCTCTGCAGTGCCTCCGAGGCCGAAGACTGGTGCCGGGAATCGTAAACTTTTTCTTGCGTTTTTCTCATTGTTGCCTCTCTGTTTATTGACTTTTGTTCTCTGCTCTACTACAATAACAGGAGTGGCTTTGTAACAAAACGAAACAAAACATTGGCCCCCGCGCGGGTCTACAAACATAAAGGAATGAGAAATTGATGACGACGCAGAATCCTGTTTACGCATCCCAGGCCAAGCCCTGGCTCAAGTATTACGACCAGAAATTCATCGATCAGACCCTGCCTGCCCTCTCGGCCTTTGAGTATGTCTGCCAGCGGAGCAAGAACCACCTGAACGACACGGCTCTGGAATACTACGGCCGCAAGTTCGCCTACGCCGACCTCATCGTCAACGTCAAAAAGACCGCCGCCGCCCTGCGGGGCGCCGGGGTGAAAAAGGGCGACATCATCACGGTGGTCAGCATCATGACCCCGGAGATCATCGCCCTGTTTTATGCCGCCGACATGATGGGAGCCACCCTGAATCTGGTGGACCCCCGCTACAGCGTCGAGGGCATCCGTGAGTATATCGAAGAGGTGGATTCCCACCTTCTCGTCTGCCTGAACGTCGTGTACGAGCGCTGCCGTCAGGCCGCAAAGCGCACCAACGTGGAAAAGGTGATCGTCCTCTCTCCGGCCGACTCTCTGCCCCCGGTGATGGCCGTAGGCTACAAGCTGACCACCCCCGACAAGAACAAATATGCTTCCAACGTCATCCGCTGGAAGCAGTTCATCAAGGGCGGCGAGGGCCAGAGCACTGCTGCGGAGCCCTATGACCCAGACCATGCCTGCGTGGTGGTACACACCGGCGGCACCACCGGCTCCCCCAAGGGGGTCATGCTGACGGACGACTGCTTCAACGGCATCGCCCTGCAGTTCCAGGCTTACCCCAAGCTGTTCCACCGGGGGCAGAAGCTGATGAACGTGATGCCCCCCTTTATCGCCTACGGCTTTGCCTGCGGCATCCATCTGCCGCTGGTGCTGGGCTTCACGGTCATCATCATCCCCAACCTGGACCCGGCCAAGCTGGGCAGTCTGGTGCTGAAGCACAAGCCCGAGCATATGTTCGGCGTGCCCACCCACTACCAACAGCTTGCCTCTGACCCCAAGCTGCGGGACAAGGACCTTTCTTTCATCATCAACTACGCCGCCGGCGGCGACTCCCTCTCCCGGGGGGCCGAGCAGACCGTCAACGATTTTCTGGCTGCCCACGGGGCCCGGTACCCCATTGCCAAGGGCTACGGCATGACGGAAGTGTCCTCGGCAGCCACGGTGGCCGCCGGGCTGGACAACAAGCCCGGCAGTGTGGGCATCCCCATGGTGAACACCGTGGTGGCGGCCTTTGAGCCGGGTACCGATCAGGAGCTGCCCATCGGCCAGCGGGGCGAGCTGTGCATCTCCGGCCCCTGCCTGATGAAGGGCTACTACAACAAACCCGAGGAGACCGCCATCCTGCTGCGCCGCCACCCCGACGGCCGGGTGTGGGCCCACACCGGCGACATGGGCTATCTGGACGAGGACGGCTTTGTGTTCCTGGATTCCCGGATCAAGCGGATGATCATCCGCCACGACGGCTTCAAGGTGTTCCCCTCCATGATCGAGAACGTCGTCAGCCGCCACCCGGCGGTACACCAGTGCTCGGTGGTGGGCTGCGCAGACAAAGACCACACCCAGGGCCGTCTGCCCTTCGTCTACATCGTGCTCAAGGCCGACACCACTGCCAAGAAAAAGCAGGTGATCCGGGAGCTGGAGCGGATGTGCGCCGAGGAGCTGCCCGAATACGTCCAGCCCGTGGCCTACAAGTTTATTTCCAGTATGCCTATGACCCCTGTGGGCAAGGTCGATTACCGTCAGCTCGAAGCTGACATCTCCCCCCGCGACTATTGATTTTCATGAAAGGACTCTTCTGCCATGAACAAGCGTTTTGCAAGTCTGGCGGTCTCTGCCCTGCTGCTCGTCTCCCTGCTCAGCGTCCCCGCGCTGGCCGAGGGGACCGAGGCCGCTGCGGACGCCGCCGGCGATGATCATGTCATCGTCACCCTGAACCCGGAGGCTGCCCTGCAGCCCGAGACTCCGGCGGAAGCCGCGGCTTCTGCCACCGAGACGGCTCAGGCCGACCCGGTCCTCTGCGTACGACGCAGCCTCAGCAGCGACCGCTGCTAAAGCCGAGGTCAAGGCTGATGGCACCAAGGACGAGCAGCTCACCTACGTCGCACTGGGCGACAGCATCGTGTCCGGCGTCGGCCTGGCCGATGTCCAGTACAGTGCGCGCTCCGGCTACAGCGTCGATATGGCTCCCAACTTCCATGGCTACTCTCCCGACTGCTATGTCGGCAAGGTGGCTGCAGCTCTCGGCCTCGACCGTGACCACGCCATCAACCTCGGCCTGCCGGCCCTGACGGCTCCCGACCTCGCAGACATGATCCGGTACGGCAAGATGCCCCAGATGAACATGGCGTCCGGCTGCGAGTACAACTACCCTGAGTTCCAGGACTACATCCGCAAGGCCGACGTCGTCTCCGTCCAGATCGGCTCCAACGACGCCTTCGTCCCCTGCATCGTGGCTCTGGGCAACGCCACCAACTGGAAGAGCGAGAAACTGGCCGCTACCATTCTGGCCGGCGATCTGCGCAATGAAGGTTCCGGCTCCACCATGTCCACCATCTACCGCAGCATCAAGGCGATGGACCTGACCAAGGCCGAGAGGGACGCCACCTGGAATCTGCTCTTCTCCGGCATGAGCAAGATCTGCGACGAGACTTACCCCAAGACCACCGCAGCCCTCATCTCCATCGTGCAGGAGATCCGCAATCTGAATCCGGATGCCCAGATCATCCTCGTGGGCTACACCAACCCTGTGCCGCTCATCCCCTGCTGGCGCAGCTACTTCAACAAGCTGAACAAGTTTGAGAAGCAGATCGCCAAGACTTATAACTTGACTTATGTGGCCATCCCCAACACGGAGACCACCATCGACGTGCATCCCACCATCAAGGGCCACCAGTACATCGCCAACAAGCTTGTGAACGCCATCGAGAACCCGTAATCAACAAATACAGCAAAGCCCCCGTTTCCAGCTGGAAGCGGGGGCTTTTTCCTACGATACGTTATGCGGCCAGAGCCTTTTTGATGTTTTCAAAGACGGTGTCGCTGTCCTCACAGCAGACCATGACCACCTCGCCGGTGGGGACTGTCGCCACGCGGGCGGCAGAAGCGATCTGGTACTGGTCTTCGAGGTAATGCTCCATGGACTTCTGCTGGCTCTGGACATAGGCATCCAGCGCATCCACCACGTCCTGCGTCTTGCCCTCGGCGGGCTTGACGATGGCCACGCCGTAGACTCTGACCATCATGCCGGACACCGAGGCGGCGAAGTCGTCGTACATATCGTCCTCGAGGCCCAGCAGAGGCATCATCATGTTGGCCACCTCGTCGGAGAGCTGGTCGGCCTCATACTCGGCGCTGTAGCCGTACTTGGCCGTGAACTTGCCGTCCTCGCCTTTGGTGAATATCATCTCATACTCGTTGTCCTCGTCGCTGCGGGCGTCGTGGAGGATCTGGGTGTAATCTTTCTTCGCGGCAGAAGATGCGCTGCCGGAGCTGCCCGACCCGCCGCAGCCCACCAGAGCCAGCAGCATGACGCCGGCCATCAGACAAGCAATGATACGTTTCATATTCAATTTATCCTTTCGTTCGCAGGGTGAGATTTTCGGTGTGCAGTGATAGTATTTGATGATTTATCCCTGCTATTCGGTAAACGACCCACGGCGGGCGAAAATTGCACCCACAAGTGTAACAGTTCTATGAACGCTTACAGCATCATGGCCTCAAGGTCACCGTGATTGACGGGCGTCGAGAGGATGATCTGGGTGCTGGTGGTACCCAGCTTCTGGAACTGTAAGATGAGGTGTTCCAGCTGGGGCATACTGCCGCAACTCACCTTGATGAGGAAGGTGTAAGCGCCCGTGACGTGGTAGCACTGCAGCACCTCTTTGCTGTTCTTCATCAGCTCCACCAGCTCGTCCCGCTGGGACGGGGCCACCGAGAGGCTGATAAGAGCGTCCACATAGACCCGGTCGGACGGGCGGTTGAGCATCACGGTATAGCCGCTGATGATGCCGTCCGTTTCCAGCTTGTGGATGCGGCTGGAGACAGCGGGACTGGTCAGCGCCACCTTTTCGGCGATCTCCTTCACCGGCATACGGGCGTTCTTTGCGAGGAGGGCGAGAATCTTGCGGTCCAAATCGTCCATAGGAAAAGTACTCCTTTTGAAATATGTTACATTACATAAAATTTTCTGAAAGTAAAGTTTTATTGTTGTGGCAATAGCACAACCTGTGCAAAAATCAGTTTTCGTTTTGCCGTCTTTAATTATATAAAGTTTTTGTCAAAAAGTAAAGTGCTAAATTAAAGCGAAACCAAATTTTTGCATTTGACAAGAAAACAAATTCGGGTATAATACATACTGCAAGGCAGCGTCACTGAAGTTCTGATGTGCCGCCGGGGATCCCGGTGTTCGGGTACGTTATGCTGCCGACTGATCACGCGATTCACCACTTTTATATACTTTCCCACCCCTCTATACAC
>ENA-OQKS01000152-OQKS01000152.1-human-gut-metagenome-genome-assembly--contig:-NODE-152-length-21615-cov-4.132865_pt1 | contig 21615 bp, 10 predicted proteins | sample MGYA00242804_ERZ504808 | MGnify/ENA primary metagenome ERZ504808 (study PRJEB26092, sample SAMD00036375) | human gut metagenome | host: Homo sapiens | study: EMG produced TPA metagenomics assembly of...
GCAGGAACTGCATAAACAAATACTGCAATTTGGAAAAAGAAGAAATGAATACACGCTATGACAAACGGACTAACAACCACAAATATACACTGAGCTACAAAATAGAAATGCCGGATTCGGTGAACCAAAACGGCAAAACAACCTGCATCATTAGTTTTTATAGACAACAAAGTGAAATTGATAATCTGGATTCGTTAATAAAACAGAATGCATTGTTGAATGAGGACAGCGTTATAGTCCGCGACAGTTTTCGGGTAGAGAACATTTCCAATGAAATTCTATTTGATGCAGCCACACGCTATGGAGCCGAGATGACTCACCCCTTCCAAGCCGGAAAATTTGATTCACTATTACAAGCCAACCAAATAAAACTGACAAATATCAGACTGATACAGACTGATTCTATCCTGTGGCATGGAAGCTATACCTCTTCCACCCGATTGTTCAAACCTGAAATGTATATTGCTTATCCTTATAATCCTTTACTTAAACAGGCATTGACGGCATCCATACAGATACCTTTCCCCTCCCTGCTCCAGCAAATGGCATGGCAGCTGTTGGGTAGCCTGATATTAGTTCTGCTTTTGGTATTCTGTCTTATCTACCAGATCAAGACCATTCTGAAACAACGGAAAATAGACGAAATGAGAAAAAGCTTTGTAAATACCATGATACATGAACTGAAACGCCCTGTACAGACCTTGAAAATGTGTATTGCCTTTCTCAACAACAAGTCCATGCGTACAGACGAAAGAGCAATGGATGAAGTAGTAAAGGATTCCATGTTTGAACTGGACAATCTTTCTGCCTACCTGGCCAAAGTAAGGGATATGACACGGGCTGACTATGGACACACGCCTCTCCACATCCGTACTTTTGATTTACGGGAAACCGTAGATAAATTAATCCGGCTGGTCAATGTTCCTACCAATAAAAAGGTTACCATCCATCCGCACTATGAAATGAAATCCACTTTGGTCACCGCTGACCCGGTACATATTGCCAACATCATCAGCAACCTGATAGAGAATGCCATCAAATACTCCGGCAAAGAAGTCCGGATTGATTTATCCTGTATACAGAAAGAACACACCCTTACTATACAAATAACAGATAACGGAATTGGAATTCCGCCAGCAGAGCAAAGCAAGGTTTTTGATAAGTTTTATCGCGGCAACCATATACCGGACCGAAATATACCGGGTATAGGACTAGGACTAAGTTACGTAAAGCTCCTCACCGAAGCACACCACGGACATGTATCCTTGACCAGCCAGCCGAGTAAAGGAACGACTTTCAGTATTGTACTACCTCAATAATCATTTCAACAATCCACATAAGATGAAAACAATCAAAATACTTTTCGCAGATGATGATTTAAAATACTCCATGCTCTTAAAACGTTTTTTTGGAGGCAGAAGGCTATGAAGTTACTTACGCAGGAAACGGAAACATTGCCTTACAACAATTTCCCTTAATAAGGCCCGATTTGGTATTGCTTGATATCAATATGCCCGAACTGAACGGCTTCGAGGTAGCGGCAAAAATACGGAAACAAAATCATCAGGTACTTATTTTCTTTCTTTCAGACCGTAGCGATAAAGCCGACCGTCTGAAAGGCTTTGATCTGCAAGCCAATGATTATCTAGCAAAGCCTTTTTATCCCGAAGAGCTGTTGGCACGTATCCGTGAACGGTTTCAATGTGCAAACAACAGAATTGAAACAGAAAGCTATACATTCGGAAAAAGTACATTTAACTATACCACCAATGAAATAAGGACGGGAAATAACAAGGTACTGATTACTTCCCGACAGGCTGAGATACTTCGAATACTAGCTAAAAACCTCCATGTTCCGGTAGACCGGGAAATACTTTTGAAACATGTATGGGGAACTTCATCCTATGCCAATTCGCTGGCATTGAATGTACAAATAACCTATTTACGAAAAGCGTTGCGCAATGATTCCAGCGTGAAGATAGAATCACTGATGAAGAAGGGGTATGTGTTACACACTGAAAAAGGACAAGAAAACTCTTTATAGTTCGTCATTCTTCATTTCATTCAGAAAGGCAAACTATAAAGAGTTTCAAATAGCTGAAAGCACTTTTGTTATAATGTACAAGTTCCTTCGACCAGCTTGCCCATTGCCCATACGGCACGGATATTCAAGTCCTGGTCAAGAATCAAGATATCGGCATCTTTGCCTTTCTGAAGTGAGCCCTTGCGGTCATATACTCCCATAATCTTGGACGGAGTTTCCGAAGCCATACGGACAGCATCTTCCAATGGGATTTCTGCCTTTTGCACCAAGGTACGGATCAAACGGTCCATGGTAGCCACACTGCCTGCCAAAGCAGAACGGTCGGCCAGTTTGCACACACCATCCTCAATGATGACACGAGGGTCAAAAGCTACATTGCTTTCACTGGCGGCACATGCCAAAGCATCGGTAATAACACAAGCACGTTCCACTCCCTTAATCTTATATATCAGGCGCAAGATAGTAGGAGGAACATGAATACCATCGGCTACCACTTCCACTGTCATATCGTCTATCAGATAGATACTTTCTACTGTACCTTCATATTTATACTCACGACGCTTATGGAAGCCCGGCATCGCATTATAGAAATGTGTAGCATGAGAATAACCGGACTCCCAGGCTGCACGGATATCTTCATATTCGGCCTGTGTATGTGCCACAGAAGCCAAGATGCCTTTTCCTGTGATATACTTACCAAACTGCATAGCACCCGGCAATTCGGGTGCAGCATCCCAACGCTTGATACAGCCCCACTTTTCTACAATAGGAATATATTCCTTCGGATCCGGGTCTTTTATGTTTTCAGGCATCTGACCGCCTGCCATCTTCATATTAAGGTAATGCCCTTCAAGATGAAGACCAAGTACCGGACTGTCCGGTTCCGCCATCAACCTGGTACAAGTTTCGGCAGCTGCCTCAATCATCGGTACGGTAGAAGAAGACAACGTTGGAAAAATACTGGTAGTACCATGTTTCATGTGAGCATTAATGGCTGTACGGAAAGCCTCTTCCGTACCTTCCATAAAATCACCGCCACCACCACCATGACAATGGATTTCCACACCACCGGGAACAACATACATACCTTTAGCGTCAATCAGCTCGGCTCCGATAACAGCTAAATCACAATTGGTAACTTCTAAAATCTTATTGTCGCGCATAAGGACAGATCCGTCCTTCAACCAGCCCTGTGGGGTAAGAATCTTTGCGTTAATGATTTGGGTCAACATGATACTATGATAAGTTAGAATTTTTAATTGGCATATTAAATTTGCCAACAAAAATAGCAACTTTTTCACTTTCTAAAACAGATTTCCCCAATTATTTTCCAACTTTTTTAATAAATAAGCCCCGCTTAATAAAATCAAGCGGGGCACAGATAGTGGAAATTGAAACAAATCTTTTTACTTACTCATTAAAACTAGCCTACCTGATTTAAGTCCTTTACCTGTTGCGGTCAATATGATTTCTCCCGGTTTATCAGTACTTTGCACAACAGCAGTCATCATTCCGTTAAACACTTTCATCTGCGGAACATGGAAAAGTTCCAATGAAGTGGGATCTCCGTTTGCACCGGCACGATAGGTTCCCGCACCTTTTACAGAATACTTGATGAGATGCTGCGCATCGGGACAAAGATTACCCTCTTTGTCCACCACTCTTACTGTGACAAATGACAAATCCTTGCCATCAGCCTTTATTTCATTGCGATCTGCAACCAGTTCTATATGGTCGGGCTTGCCTGCCGTATGGATTTCCTTTTCGGCCACAGCTTCCCCCTTCTCATTATAGGCAACCACTTTTACGGTTCCCGGCTCATACTTTGTATCCATCCACATCAAACGGTAGCGTTTCTGGCGTTTGAAATCTGCTATGGAAGCAGAATCCGCACTATTTTCAGCCGTTACAGTCAAATCTTTGGTACGCTTACCCTGACTCTTGCCATTGATAAACACTTCTGCCGACGGATAATTTGTATAAACAAAGATAGGAGTCACTTCTCCTTCACGTCCCGGCCATGTCCAATGAGGAAGGATATGCAGCGTTTCTTCATCTTTGTTCCAATGACTGCGGTACAGATAGTAACGGTCTTTGGGCAATCCGGCCAGGTCGATGATACCGAACAAAGAAGAATGGCTGGGCCAATCAGTATAATAAGGAGTCGGTTCGCCCAAATAATCGAAGCCCGTCCATACAAATTCTCCGATACCCCATGCGTTATCCTCATGCCAAATCCAGTCATCCTCTGGCAAATTGGACCAACCACAATGTTCCACATCGTAAGAAGAAGACTGATGATCGTCATATTTCTTCATAGCCTGACGGACAACAGGGAATTTATAGACGCCACGCGAACTTACTGTAGAAGCGGTTTCACTACCTAGAATAATCTGCTGAGGCAATTTCTTATAGTTTTCTGGATATTTATGAGGGCGGTAATTGAAACCGGCCACATCCATCACAGCAGCCATATTATTATTTACTACAGCATCAGGCGCATCCATACCTTGTGTTACAGGACGGGTAGGATCTTCACGATGACAGATATCCTGTAACATACGCGAAAGCTTTGGTCCGTTATTGCCATTCCACTGGTCGGGTACTTCGTTACCGATGCACCACATAACAATACTCGGATTGTTACGGTAATGACGGATCAGATTAGTCAGATCCTTCTCCACCCATTCATCAAATATTTTATGATAACCGTTGGCCATCTTTGCCGATTTCCACTCGTCGAAAGACTCCACCATCAGCATCATACCCATTTCATCACAAGCCTCCACCAATTCGGGTGCCGGCATATTATGAGAAGTACGGATGGCATTACAACCCATATCTTTCAGAATACGAATCTGACGACGTATAGCGGCATCATTTACAGCACCGCCTAACGGACCCAAGTCATGATGGTTACATACCCCCTTGAATTTGGTCAGCTTTCCATTCAGGAAAAAGCCCTTGCCGGGGACAATCTCCAAAGTACGGATACCAAAGCGGGTGGTATATTCGTCTTTCAAGGTATTCCCTTCATATACTTTGGATTCAGCTGTATAAAGAACCGGATTTTCAGGACTCCACAACTCAGGATTAGCCACTGCAAACTCCTGTTCAAACAAAGCATTATCAAAAACACTCAACTTGTTTTCTCCGGTAGCAACCACTTTGCCGTTTTTATCCTTGATCTGCGTCACAATACGGTAATTATCCTTATTAGCTCCTTCAGGGCTAACCAAAGAAGTTTTCAAAGACACTTTTGCATATTTGTCTGTCACCACAGGAGTGGTAGCATACGTTCCCCAAGCAGGAATATGCGTATCTTCATTGATTACCAGATGAACATTGCGGTACAATCCGGCCCCCGGATACCAACGTGATGATTCAGGCTCGTTTTCCAAACGGACTGCCAGTTCGTTCCTCTCACCCGGTTTCAGATAAGGGGTCGCATCCACATAAAAAGAATTATAACCGTAGGGCCAATACCCGGCCTCCTGCCCGTTCACATAAACACGGGCATGGCTCATTGCTCCATCAAATATCAAAGTCGCTTTCTTGCCTTTCTCAAAACCAGGAGCATCAAAGTTCAGGCGATACCATCCGGTTCCTACAAACGGAAGACCTCCGGTACGTCCGGCATGTTCCATCGCCTCGGTCTGTCCATCTTGAGTAATAGCCATTTCCTGCTTGTCATTATTGATACTGAACGGACCATAAATCGCCCAATCATGAGGAACGGTGACGTTCTGCCATTTACTGTCATTATAACCGGGATTGGCAAATTCCGCATTATCTTCACGCGTAAATTTCCACCCTTTTTCGAAAGTCTGCTCTGTACGTACCTGCGCTTGCAAAAAAGCAAAATAACAAACAGCTCCTAACGCAGCACACAAAAATCGTTTCGTATTCATAGTTATTTCTTATTAGGATTTTCTGTTACTATAAAAGTAATTTCACCTGCCTTGATCAAATCATCATGCGAAATCAAATATTTATTAATTTTCTTATTGCCCAGTCTGATTTCCTTTATATAATCCCCTTGTCCTTCTTTCTTGATAACCAATTCTTTCTTGCCCCAATATTTAGGATCAAGCTGAACGGTCACTTTATCAAAAGTAGGAGTGGTCAATGTATATTCGGGCACACCCGGACAATCCGGATAGAATCCCATCATACTGAATATAGCCCATGCAGACATCGTACCCGTATCATCATTGCCGGGAATTCCATCCGGCTTAGTTGTGAAATACTTAGCCAGCAATTCCTTCACCAATTTCTGTGTACGCCATTCTTCACCTTTGAAACGACTGAACAGGTAAGGATAGGCTATATCGGGTTCATTGGCCGGATCATAATTTCCTTCATCAAACACGCTTTGCAATTTATCAACAAATTTCTTGTCGCTCCCCATCAACTTTACCAAGCCATTGATATCATGAGGCACAAAGAAAGTGTAATTCCATGCATTACCTTCATGGAAACCGGGACTAGGTGCAAAATTAGCTCCTTCTTTCGGATCAAACGGTTCATAGAATTTGCCTTCTTTAGTTATCGGACGCAAGGTTCCGAAATCCTTGCTATAATAATTTTTATAGCCCATAGAACGTTTGCGGAACAATTTCGCATCTTCTTTCTTACCTAAAGCCTCCGCCAAGGTAGAAAGTGCATAGTCGGCAACATAGTATTCCAAAGCATGAGAAACCGAATTATCATACTGACTTTCCATCGGCACATACCCTTTGGACATATAATCGTCATTATCCGGACGCATCAGATTATCCTTGCCCGGAGTAGTGGCCGACTTATACATTCCCTTATAAGCTTCGTCAATGTCAAAGTCTTGCAATCCCTTCATCCAACTGTCTACTAGAACAGGAATAGAAGGGTCACCTTCCATCGTCAATGTTTCACGACCATACAATTCCCATTTCGGGAACCATCCGTGTTCCTTGTACATGCCCATCATGGTGTGAATCATATCCATCTGACGCTCCGGATATACCAAAGTCATCAACTGGTGATAGTTACGATAAGTATCCCACAATGAGAATACCGTGTAACGGTTACGGTTGGTGGTCAAAATCTTATCTCCCTCCATTTGTGGATATTGTCCGCTTACATCCTGCAAAATATTCGGATGAACCATCGTGTGATACATAGCGGTATAGAATACTCCTTTTTGCTCTTCCGTTCCACCTTCCACTTTGATACGGGAAAGATCATCGTTCCATTTCTTACGGGCTTCCGCACGCAGTTTGTCGAATGTTGTACCGAAAGGCTGTTCTTTTTCCAGATTCAAACGGGCATTCTCTATGCTGACAAAAGACACGCCCATACTGACTTCAATCACTTCTTCCGCTGTGGTATCGTAAGTAAACCACACTCCTATATCATCTCCGCTTATTTCTTTTGTATAAGCAGTATAGAGTTTGTATTTACCGGCCGTATCATCCCATTGCGCCTCCACACCCATCGGACGCATCATTTTCCAATAACCGCGTTTTGCCGGTACTTTGTTGATACGCATTACAAAATAGATAGGAAATACCGCCTGAGGATTATAACAGAAAGTTCCCAACAATTTGGTACCTTCAATCTCACGGTCGTTTACAAAACGAACGGTAGCACCACTCTCATTGGTCAATCCCTCTCCCAGATTCAACAAGATATTGCTTTGTCCGGCAGGAAAAGTAAAGCGTGCCATACTGGTACGTGGAGTGGCAGTCAGTTCACATTTCACATTGTATTTATCCAGTATATTGGTATAATAACCCGGATTTGCAGTTTCACCTTGATAGAAGCTTCCATAATTATGATAATCCACATCCAGTTTGCCGGTGGTAGGCATTAATAACAATGATCCCAATTCCGGACAGCCTACCCCGCTAAGATTAACGTGCGCAAAGCCGGTAAGATATTTATTATTGAATTCGTATGGAGTGGACCACCATTGCTTGTCTTTATCCTTATCCCCTTCGGGAACCCCCATCACATTGAAAGGAGTCACCGACATCATTCCATGAGGGGTTAATGCTCCGGGGTTTGTCGTACCGTAATTAGTAGTACCCACAAAAGGGTTTACATAATCTACCGGCTCTTTCTGTGCTGCCGCAGAAAAAACTGAGATACAAGCCAGAACAGCCGATAACAAAATTTGTTTCTTCATGCTATTTGTTGTTTATATAAGTTCTATTATTTCACTACAATTTCATCTGTAAACAAGAAACCTCCGAATTCGCCCGAAGATGCCTGATAACGTATGTAACGTGCTTTGGCATTTCCTTCCCAACCAAAGTTGATGAAAGTCACTTTGTCATCCTTCACTACTTTATGCTCCATGCGCTTCAGTTCCGTAAACTCCTTACCATCATTGGAAACGGAAATGATCACTTCTGAAGGCATAAAGACTTCAGGTCCACACACCTGCATAAAGTCTGCTCCAACAGAATGAATTTCTGTTTCTTTTTCCATATCAATGGTCACATCCATTCTTTTCTTGTCTATAAAACCTTGCCAACGCCTGTCACCATAAGTCCAGCCTCCGATCACACCATCTACCAAGGCACTGTCACCACCGGCCGAATAGCCGGGATAATAAGCGGCATCCGGTCCGTAAGCCACTTTCTTACCTACTGCCAAATGTTGTACGGGCTGATCCGCTCCCGGACGATTTCCTATCTCATTTTTCAAATCAAAAGGATGGTATCCTTCAGCTTTCAATGCCTCTACCTCTTTCAATGCACGAACATGAAAATCATCATAGTTCTTCACAGAAGGGGCACTCCAAGCAACTTCCGCCAAGGCAAGAATACGAGGATAAATCATCATTTCCGCATGTTCCGGAGTCGGAATATATTCTGTGAATAAATTAGCTTGTACTCCATACACCAACTGGACTTTATCCGCACTCAAAGTATCGGGTACAGGATTAAATGAATAAACTTTGGACAAAGGCAGATAGCCTCCTATTGCTTCCGGCTGGGAATCAGGAGCATCCTGATAAGAATCAAAATAGCAGAACTCACCCGGACTCATAATAGCCATGTGGCCGGAATCAACCGCTTTCATTCCCCCTTCCGTGCCACGCCATGACATGACAGTGGCATTAGGTGCCAAACCACCTTCCAATATTTCATCCCAACCCAATAATTTACGTCCGTGGGCATTCAAAAAGACCTCAATACGATGAATCAGATAACTCTGTAACTCGTTCACATCTTTCAAGCCTTCTTTTTTCATACGTGCCTGGCACAGTTTGCAAGTGGGCCATGAGGCTTTACCTGCCTCATCCCCTCCTATATGAATATATTCGGACGGGAAAAGTTCCATTACCTCTGTCAGCACATTTTCCAGAAACTCAAAAGTCTTTTCATTACCGACACAGAAATCGGCTTGTTTGTAAGGTTCGTGTGTACAAGACAACTCAGGATAAGCAGTCAGTACTTCTTCCGAATGCGCAGGCATCTCTATCTCAGGAATAACAGTAATAAAACGCTCCTGAGCGTATGCCACCAGTTCGCGGATATCATCTTGAGTATAATAACCTCCGTGAGCATCTTTACTGCCTTTTTCTTCATACCGTCGTCCGTTATTCCACCATTCTTTCCAGGTAGGAAACTCACGCCATGCCGCAAATTCTGTCAGACGGGGATATTTTTTTATTTCAAGACGCCAGCCCGCAGCGTCAGTAAGATGCAGATGCAGACGGTTCAATTTATAATATGCCAAAGCATCCATCTGCTTTTTTATAAATTCCTTATCGAAGAAATGACGGGAAACATCCATCATAAAGCCACGATAAGCAAAACGGGGTTCATCCGTAATGACTCCTGCCGGCAATCCTTTTTCATCAACCATTTGCAGCATAGTCTGAACTCCATAGAACAATCCTGCCCCGGAAGTTGCACGAATAAGTACCTGTTCAGGAGTTACCGTCAGAACATATCCCTCGGAAGAGTTTACCTCCGGCAGTTCCGCCACTTGTTTCAAGACAACATTATGTCCCTCTTCTGCTATTACCGGTTTCAAATTCATGGAAGAAGCCACCAGATAATCTTCCAAAATCTTCTTGTCCCCCTCAGACGCATCTATATATAACCCTGTTTCCGAATTCAATGAAAACACTTCCTGCTGTAATTCCACCTTTAATGGTGCGGGAATAACAGAAAGTGTGCGTTGCTCTTCTTTCGTGCAACTTGCAAACAGCAAGCCCAATGCAACTTCCGCCAATATAATCAATCTTCTCATCTTCTCTTTTCTTTAATTCTATTAATTTCATTAGTACGAATGCCCGGTTTCAATTCTCCATTAATAATGTAATGAAATCCGTCCTGCGAAACTATTACAGCTCCGGCACGCGCACCTTGCTCATATTCGCCTAATGTAGTCCATTTATCCGTCTGCGGATGATAGAGCAGCAGGTTTCTATTAAACCGATACCACTCTACAGGATGTGACAAATATTCTTTTCCCGCATAAATACCTTGCAGAGCTTTTAAGAATATATCCTTATCAACTCCTCCGGCACACAATATCATACCCTCGCCAAAAGAGGTTCCCATTCCACCACCTAAAGAGATCTCATTACCTTCCGCATCATACGGGGTGGCAACCGATGACCATTCTTTCGTTTCCGGAGAATACATATATCCATCTACTGACAAAGAAGCCTGATGCCCTTCAACAGCCGGGGCAAATCCCCCCCACACATAAAGTTTTCCATCTTGTGCCACGCAAACAGGTTGTACTCTGGGTTCACCCGGAATATCTGTTTCTCTTTTCCATCCTCCAGACAAATCCGACAGATCAAGCATGTACATGGCCGAGGATGGAATGCCATTTACATTTCCACCGACAATATATAGTGAATGTCCTACTAATGCACCTGCCATATTATCCATAGTTACAGGCAAAGAGGGCAAAGTTTCTCTTTTCAAGGTGTCTTTTTGCAAAGATAAAAGAAAAACATCAGACAAGCTGTGTGTTGCCGTAGTCCCTCCAACACAAATTAACCCTTTTTCAGTAGAAATAGTGACTCCATAAGCTGCTGCCTGAGGCAGTTGGCCTATTTTCTTCCACTCAAAAGCCGTATCATTTGACAAAGGGGCGATATATATATCCCGATAATAAGCTTTTTTTCCTCCATCGGCTACCGGTATATCAGGGAAATTACAACCTCCGGCTATCAGCAAATTTCCTTCAATCACTCCCGCATATAATGCAGAAACTCCCTTAAGAAAACCGGTATTCTCTGTAGGGAACCCATGCATTTTCTCAAGAGATATTTCAGAAGCATCCGATTGACCGCTACAAGCAGCCATTGTCATCATGCCCAGTATCGCATAAACGCCATATATTATTTTTCTGATCATGTTTTCATGGTGAAGCAAATAATAAAAAAGTGTGCCAAAAAGCAAATCAGCCATCCCGCTTGCCCCAGAAACGGATTGCACCAACGCAAACACAACATTCCTTACGCATATGGACGGAGGCATTCCACCTCACGCCCAACGGTACTCTATCACACTTTTGGCACACAGTCATTATTTGAATATAACTATCAATTTAATGAAATTTCATCAACAAACAAGAAAGCCGGATTTCCTTTGCCACCGTGCCAAGCAGGAATGCTATGTTCCGCTAAAGCGGTCACTTTCACATAACGGGCAGTCACCGGATCGAAAGTCAACGTATGGTTGAACACTCCATTCTTGTCATCCTGCTTCATTGCCGGATATTTTTCTGAAGCAATTTCCTTAAAGTTCTTTCCGTCTTCGGATACAGCTACAGAAAAAGCACGGGCATCAAACACCCAGTCACCTTTTTCCACACAAGTAGAAATAGAAGCGCTGCTGATTTCTGTCGGTTGCTGCATATCAATAACTGCTTCCATATCATTTTTATAGAAAGCAATCCAACGGCCCGTCTTATAGTTACCGTTACCTTTCAATCCGTCCACCAAAGTGGGAGCGCCTTTGAATTCATATTGCTTGTTTACCGGTTGCAACATAGTGACAGGTTTCATACTAGCCTTGTTAAAAGCAATTTCCTCTGTAACCACGCGGCTATTTCCTGCAGGACGTACAGTAATCGCTTTAAAAGTACAATTCTGTTTCAATTTCAATGTTTCCGTATACAACTGGGAAGCAGCGGAAGGTTCCGTTCCATCCAAAGTGTAATAGATAGGACTATTATCAATAGTAGACAAAGTAACATCCAGCGTACCATCTTTCGGATTAGGAGTAAATACAGCATTTACATCAAAGACATGCTTGGCATAATTATATTTATAAACATCATAAATATCTACCAACTGAGGCAAACGCTTCAAGAAACCTTCATAGTTTTTCTTTTTCCGGCATGGTCCACTGAATTTCAGACAAAGCAGCCATACGGGGTAATTCCATATATTCTACCTGACTGTAGGTAGGAATGTATTCAGTCCATAAGTTGGCCTGTACGCCAATGATGTATTTCTGCTCTTCCGGAGTCAGATCAGCCGGCATCGGCTCATAGTTATATACCGTTTCAACGGGTACATATCCACCAATAGCCTCAGGTTCATTAGCAATATCCTTGGTTTGGTAATAGTCGAAATACAAATAAGTATTAGGAGTCATAATTACATCATGTTTCTGTTTTGCGGCTTCAATACCTCCGGCAACACCACGCCATGACATTACAGTGGCATTGGGAGCCAATCCGCCTTCCAGAATTTCATCCCAACCGATAATCTGACGTCCGTGTCCGTTCAGGAACTTCTCTGCATGATTGATAATGAAACTCTGCAATCTTTCCTCGGCAGTATGATTCTTGTCAGACTTAAGACCTAAAGCCTTGATACGAGCCTGGCACTTTGGACATTTTGCCCAACGTACCTTAGGACATTCGTCACCACCTACATGAATATATTCTGACGGGAAAATCTGAATAATTTCCCCTAATACATCTTCAATGAATTTCAAGGTTTCATCATTTCCTGCGCAAAGCACATCTTCTGATACCCCCCAGATTTTCCATACTTCGTACGGACCACCTGTACAGCCCAAGTTAGGATATGCAGCCAAAGCAGCCTGCATGTGTCCCGGCATATCAATTTCCGGTATAACCGTAATATGACGTTCGGCAGCATAAGCTACAATTTCTTTTGCTTCTTCCTGTGTGAAGAATCCACCATAAGGCTTGCCATCATATTTTCCCGAGTTATGTCCGATAACCGTTTCCGCTCTTTTAGAACCTATTTCAGTCAGTTCAGGACGACTCTTGATTTCGATTCTCCATCCCTGGTCTTCAGACAAATGCCAGTGAAAACGGTTGATGTTGTGCAAAGCCAGCATATCAATAAAACGCTTTACTGAATCTACCGGGAAAAAATGACGTGACACATCCAACATTGCACCACGATAAGAGAAACGAGGATAGTCATTGATTTCAACCGCCGGTAAAGCGATATCCACTCCTTGTGCTACCGGAATAGATTTACGCAACGTCTGGATGCCATAAAATACTCCGGCTTCCGTAGGTCCTGAAATAACCACTTGGTCGCTGGTTACCTTTAACTGGTATCCTTCAGGATTTTTCAGCATTTCCACCTAATTGCAGGATTATTCCTTTGCCGTCTGTACCGGCTTGTACAGCCAATGACTTTCCGGTAAGATCTTTGATATAACTTGCCAAAAATTCAGCGTTCTTTTGCATTTTTTCATTGCCTTCCGGATACATTATCTTAGTTCCATTTGACAAAATAAACGGAGCAGCCTGATCCATTACCGAAATTTCCTGCGGTAACGGAATTATCTGATAATTTGCTTCTTTCACTTCTGTGTTACAGGATAAAAGCATAAAACCTGCCATTGTCAGCCCTGCAAGGCCCATTAAAGTTTTCATAATAGATATTAATTGATTAGTTAGTATCACTTAATTGCTTAATAGTTATATCAACCTTTTCATTCTTCTTCAGTTTATCTGAAGTAATAATCACTTTCTTTGTCTGTCCCGGCAACAAGTCAAAGAAGTTGTCAGTAAATCTCGCACCTTGAACAGGAATCTCTATGAACACATCCCTGGCCAGCTGTCTGGCAGACAGAGTCACTTCATATTTTCCATCCATCGGCTTCACTTTATAGCGGATCTCAGTCTTCGGAAGCTCCTGATCTTTTGCGTGGTTAAAGTAATAAATTTCTTCGGATAAAACCTCACCTTTCTTATTTTTTAATGTCATTAGAAGAAAAGTATTTTGAGGACTTGTTGTTATACCCGCATAAGGTTCCTTATAATATAAGGTGGAAGCATTGGCCGGAACCTCACCCTTGATACTCTTTTTAGTCAGAACTTTTCCATTAAAATCCATCACACGCAACAATAAAGTCACCTCTTTATCCGCTTCCAGCTTGTCCGACATAACATAAATATTCAAATCCTCCCCTTCCTTGACAGCATCTACCAATACCGGAGCAAAAGCTCTTTTTGCCTGATAATGCAACGCTTTCCAATTGCCATAATAATCAATGCTCGACCAGGAAACGACCGGCCAGCTGTCATTCAGCTGCCAATATAAAGTCCCCATACAATAGGGACGGTTACGACGATGGGCTTCCAAACCCTGGCGCACTCCTACCCCCTGCAAAACCAAACCCATATAAACCAACCGATCGAAATCTTCAGGCACTTTATAATACAGTCCCATAGTCTTCTTGATGAGGAAATTACCGATAGTGGCTTTTTGATGAGCATTCATCACCTCCGATTCCAATGCATAATCTTCCGGTGAGGCAAAAGTAGCAATCGTCTTCATTTCAGGAAATGCCTGAAAACCAAACTCACTCATAAAACGCGGAATTTCCGTATCCAGACTTTCAAACGGTTTCTGACCATACCAGATACCCCAATTATGGCTGTCGGCAATCTTCCAACTTTCGGGACGTCCCCAATTGGCCTCGTACGGAGAACCATGCATATAGAAACGGTCCGGATCAAGTTCAGCTACTTTACGAGGCAACAACTCACGGAAAAGTTTGTCATAGCCCTGCTTCATTCCTTCCATAATACCGGGATCAGTGTATTTCTTATCCCATCCCCAGTAGCGCATACCTTCATAAATTTCATTGTTTCCACACCACATAGCCAGACTGGCATGGTTCCGTAAACGCTTGATATTATATTCCGCCTCGGCCTCTACCCGTTTCATAAAAGCAGGATCGGACGGATAAGTAGTGCAGGCAAAAAATAAAATCCTGCCAAACTAAAATTCCATTCTCGTCCGCCGCCTGGTAAAAAGCATCATCCTCATAAATTCCTCCACCCCATACACGAATCATATTCATATTGGCATCTTTCACATCCTTGAACAACTGGCGGTAACGTTCTTCAGTAATGTTAGGCAGCAAAGCATCATCCGGGATAAAATTCGCGCCTTTGGCAAACATAGGTTCACCATTGACTACAAAATAGAAGGATTCTCCCTGATCGTCTTTTTCTTTCACCACCTTTATTGTACGGAGTCCGATACGCTCTTTTTGAGAAGCTATCACTTTACCATCCACCTTTATTACGGCTTCAAAGTCATACAATGCAGGTTCCCCCCAACCATTAGGCATCCATAAATGAGGCTGCCGTATCTCTATGGGAAGAAGAATATGGTTTGTTCCCGGCTGCAATGTCACCTCTTTCTGTTCGGTTACCTTTTCACCCTCCTTATAAGAATAAGCAACGGTTACTTCCGCTTTCTGAGGAGTTGCAGAAACACTGTTTACAGTCAGGCGGTTTTCAACTTTCGCCAGATCTTTTGTTACCGAAGCCTGACGTACATAGTAATCATCAATGCGTGCCACATCATAGAAAGTCAGTGTCACAGGCCGCCAGATACCACTGGTTACCAAGCGGATTCCCCAATCCCAGCCATAACTGTAAGGCGCTTTACGGCTATAGATACTAACCCGCTTATCACTATGATCATTATCAGCAGGATAATCAAAACCATTGGTTTCCCATTGGGGTAAAGTTTGCTTGACAGGTGAATGAAACAGAATCTGCAAATGGTTTTCTCCCTTCCGCAACACCTCTTTTACCGGAAGAGTATAGCCGACAAACATATTGTCCGTACGTTCCAACAAAGAGCCGTTCAGATAAATATCCGCATACGTATCCAACCCTTCCAAAATCAACAAGGCAGCATCCCGCGAGAGTTGCTCATCCGTCACATTAAAAGTAGTTTTATAAACCCAGTCCTCATTCTCTACCCACTGCACTTTTTGCTCATTCATCCCATAAAATGGATTGGGCAGCTTATTATGAGAAATCAAATCCTGATGCACCGTTCCGGGCACCGTAGCCGGCAACCATTCATTCCGGCCGACCTGGGCGAACTCCCATCCCTTATCAAGACTCAGACTCTCTGACTTCTTATACTCCTTTGCACTGAGCATCATCGGAAAGCATCCTAACATCATCAAAACTTTTAATGTTTTCTTCATCTTACCTATCTTTATTAATTCATATACTATTCAGCCCGGAATGTGGATGCAGGCAAACCGGCGCCATTTACCAGATTGGCACGGGTAAATGGCTGCCATCCGTAACGAACCGTTTCCGGCTCTTTCACCTTGTCACTCCATACTTTTATTTTACCGTTTTCAACAACAGCCTGTGCCGGATAAAATAATCCATCATCACCTGCCACTTCGAATGTACGAAGCGGTTTCCCATCCGAAGTGGACAACCCCTCCGCATAATCAAAAGAAATATAAGCCGCACCTCCACTAAATACGACTGATTTATAAAGCGGTCCCGAAGGAATGACATTTTTATATCCGTATGTTTTATTCAAAGCCCATGCAGCCAACCGTTCACCGACTTCTCTTTTCTGTTTGGGATGTACGTCCAATGAGTCTCCCCTATCTGAACTGACAGCCATACCGGTATGAGGAATCTCCGCCATCAAACGACGCTGGCTATCACGGAACCAAGTCCATGACGGACGGTCTATACTGGACAATTGGACAAAATAGAATGGAAGTTCCGCATCCCCCCAATTCTTGCGCCAACTTTCCACCAACAATCTGAACAACCTTTCATGAGCCTCCCGATTATGGGCATTAGACTCACCCTGATACCAAATAAAGCCTTTGACCGGAAACTGTTCCAAAGGACGGATACCCGATTCATACAAATAACAAGGCTCATAAGGATGGCGTTGCAATTTATTGGAAGACTGCTTTACATTCAAGGCAGCACGCCCACGCACCCAGTCTTGGATAAAATCATTCTGCATCCAATTACGTAAAATAGCCGGGAAATGATATTCCAATGTACTACGGTCTATCCATGCTTCAGTAGGAGATCCGCCAATGGCATTGCAAATCAGTCCTACAGGGACTTGCAAACTATCCTGCAATTTCTTTCCGAAATAGTAAGCCACCGCCGAGAAATTACCGGCTGTTTCAGGCGAACAAACTGTCCACCGTGTATCCTTATAATATTGCAGATGATTCAATGAATCGAGTACCGAAGCATCCCACTCCACCGCATCCGTACGCCAACGGGCTTTCATATCATATAAACGGATATTGCTATTTGCAGCTTGAGGAACATCTTGTGCGGCAGTCGCACTCCAATTCAGATAAAACTCCATATTCGATTGTCCGGAACAGAGCCACACTTCTCCCGCCAACACATTTTCATAGACCAGTTTCCGTTTTTCTGTAGAAACAGTCAGCGTATATGGACCGCCCGCCTTCAATGGCCGGACATCCACCGCCCACTTTCCATCTGCTCCCGTCACAGCCTGAAGTTGCTGCCTGTCTATGGAAACAGTTACTTTCTCACCGGCATCCGCTTTTCCCTGAATAGTCAGCAGACGTCCATGCTGCAATACCATATTGTCCGTATAAATTTCCGGCATTTGCAAACCGCCAAAATCACCGGTTATGCCTTCATACACCGTTTTTGCCAAGACAGCCGCACCTTCCTTATCAGGATGGACAGCATCGGGCAACATAAAAGGATATGGATATAAAGGTGCATGAAAATCTATCAACTGTACTTGTGCGTATTTCGCTATCGTTTCTATAGCCAGCTGAATCTCATCATGCCAGTCGCGTGTGCCGGACTCAAACCGCGGATGGCGGTCGGCAATCGGAGTCAGACGGGCAATCAAAATACGACATTCAGGATTCGCCACTCTGAACGAATCAATCAGTGCACGATAATCCGCTATAAAAAAATCACGGTAATTGGGCCAATCACGCGGATCTGTATCATTCACTCCTAAATGAATAACCACTACATCACCGGCAAAAGCCAATGCATCCTTAAACTCTTTCTGTTGCATAAAAGGCCGGTGTCCCTTGTTCAGCAACGTAGCTCCCGGCTTTCCAAAACGCTCCACCGTATACCCTTCACCCAGCATTTGCTGTAACCGGGCAGGATAGGACTCCTTATCAGGATCGGATACACCTATGCCATAGGTAATGCTATTACCTACACAAGCAACCTTCACCCGCTTCCGTGCAAATGAAACGGTACAAAGAAACAAACATAAAATCAGTATTAATGTCTTCTTCATTTCTGGTCAACATAAGGTTTTACAATATCACGCCACAGCAAGTATCCCTTTCCTAATAAATGTAATCCGTCATTAGTATATACTGGATTCATCTTGCCTGTCTCTTTCTCCACAAAATGACTATACAAATCAATATAGGCAGCTCCTTCCTTTACCGCCAATGGTTCCAACAAATCATTAATTTGTTTTACCACCTGCCAGCGTGATGTATGCCCGTTAAACATACCGTAACAATCATTCACCGGCAATACACTTTGCAAATATAATTTTGTTTTTGGAGATTCTTGCTTTATTTTCCGAACAATCATACTTATTTCTGAAATAATTTTATCCGCAGACGTTCCCCGAGAAACATCATTGATACCGATCAATAAAAAAATCTTTGCCGGTTTTCCCTTTACAATCGGATCCAAACGGTCATATACCCCCACTACAGATATCTCCACTGATACCCCTCGTTCTTCACATTCTTATTTTGGTAACAACTCAGCCCACTCGCAACCGTTGGTAATACTGTTCCCTAAAAAATAATATCTTTTGAAGTAACCGGAAGTTCTTCAAACAAAGTCGCTCTCTGCTCATAAAAAGTAGAATACTTGCGTTCCTGAGCAAACTGGGATAACGCTAACAATAATCCCAATAACAATAAGACAATACGTTTCATTTTATTTTTGTTTATCTGGTGAATAAATCAATCCCTCTGCCGCCCTTTCTCCGTCAGGAGTCACAAAGACAGCAGTAAACATCCACTTCACAAGACGCGTCTGGTCCATCCTGAACTTACCGACAGGTAATTTCAGGAACACTTTATTCCAACCCTTATTTAAATGCACAGCCAGCGGAGAACGTGCCACACAATTTTCATTTCCTAATGGAATTTCATTACTCTTCACCTGATGGGTTGCTGTCCATACAGGAGGCATTATCTCCCTATCATTAATCCAAATACGGCTACCTTTATAATCCCATTTACCTTGCAGCGGAGCCAGATCCATCTCCGAACGGCTATAATTCTGAAATTCTGCCCATAACCCCACTTCCTGATCTTTAGGAGAATATACCCAAGTATATGCATACGCGGTATGATCCTCTTTAGGATCGGCATAAAATCCGGGAACAAACGTCCCCCAGACATGGCGTAAATAAATACCTGCCCCTATTGCCTGACGTACACCATACGTATTCCCGTTATAATGATAGGTATCCTTTAATTCCTGTTCAGGCGGGAACACCTTATCCATATCTCCCCCATTAGGAAAAGCATCCGTAATATTCCATTTTACATTAGTCTGTTTTACATAGGCGAAAGGATATCCTTTAAACGTATGCTCCTTATGCCACAACATACGCTTTTCAAAATCAGCGAATTCTTTGAATGCTTCCGTGTCTTCGGGTGGAAGTATCGTACCCAGTCCGTCAAAATATTCCGTACCTCCCCCTCTCCAGGCACGCTCGGCAATAGCAAGCATATTGGGATACAAGCCATTTTCAATAACCAGATTCCACTCATTGTCAATCAAACGATCGTGCCACAAAGCCAATATAGTTCCCGCAATGTCCTCACTGCCTTCTGCCTGATCATAAATACGGCTGTTGTACAAAGCTACAATATCACCGAAAACATCAAAATGATTCAGATAATGAAATTTGGAATCGATAGCAGGAATACCCGGTTGCGCCTTTCCACGGTAACTCCACAAATGTGTCATATCTATTTCCCCCGGTTTATAGTGCCAGCCCGGATTCCAGGATATTACTTTTTTCCCTTTTGAGCGTACATACGCCACCATTTCGGGTACAAAATGCGGATTGGTAAACTCCACCTCATCCGTACCTATATGTAAATAAGGCACATCAAATGTCTCACACACCTCATCCAGCAACAGTTTCAATATTTTCATCCCTTCCGGACTTTGCATATCATGGCGGAAAGCACGCACAAAGGCAGCACTATGCCCCGGCATATCTATCTCAGGAATCAACAACACCTGATGTTTCTTACAAAAATCCACCAAATCGCGTGCCTCTTCCAGCGTATAATATTTACCCGGCATACGGATGGTGTTCACACTATCATTCAGCATAGGAAAGATTTTACTTTCCAATCTCCATGCCTGGTTTTCAGTAAGATGCCAATGAAATACATTAATCTTAAACCGGGATAAAATCTCGATCTCTCTTTTCAATTCTTCCATTGAAATATAACTGCGTCCCACATCCTGCATAAATCCGCGTATCCGGAATGCCGGCCAGTCTACAATCTCACATCCGGCAACAGAACTTCTCTTCCCTTTTTTCCGTTCCAATTGCCGAAGTGTCTGCATAGCCCAATACACTCCCTGTTCTGTTACAGCCTCTATCTTTATCCGCTTGTTTGAAACAGAAAGACGATAGGCTTCAGCCCCATTTAACCTGGCCTCCTCAATAGACGGAACCAGTTCCACTTCAATCACCGATGACGAGTGTTCAACAATCTCACCACCTGCATTCATGATAAAAACTTCCCACTCCGGCCTCAACACCGGAGTAGAAAGTTTCACCTTTCCCATAGTAAAGTTCTTCCCCGTATCCTTATACAACTGAGGTTTAGGAAGTAACGAGATACTGGTTTGTGCCATAGTTACAGCACAAACCAGTATCATACCAATAAAACTAGAAAATCTGCGTTTCATTATTTATTTGGTCTTAATAATATCTTTCAGCTTTATCGCTTGGAAAGTCATGTGGGCCACACTGCTTTCATATAAAATTCCTACTGTTTCCTTGTCAATCATAGTCAAGCAGCTGTATCCCCAACCCCAACCGGCATCCAGCAGCAATTGATTCTCGGGCAACCAAGTCACCCCACCATCCAGACTTGCTTTGATGGTAATGCTATGACGGTTCTTGGCATCATTCGGATTAGAGAACAAAAGGATGTCTTTACCCAATACATTCTCTTTAGCTTTAACACTAATCAAACTGGCCATACAAACCGGTTCCTGTAAGGCTGTACGTGAAGACTCATGTT
>ENA-OQKS01000155-OQKS01000155.1-human-gut-metagenome-genome-assembly--contig:-NODE-155-length-21519-cov-3.158470_pt1 | contig 21519 bp, 18 predicted proteins | sample MGYA00242804_ERZ504808 | MGnify/ENA primary metagenome ERZ504808 (study PRJEB26092, sample SAMD00036375) | human gut metagenome | host: Homo sapiens | study: EMG produced TPA metagenomics assembly of...
AGCGGGAACTGATTGTTATACGAATTGACCGATTTCACCGTCACACTGAATTCGTCACGGATATTCCACTCGCCCTTCTGCGGCTCCATCAGCGATACGGCAACACAGCCGCGGCGGTTCAGTTTTGCCACAAGCTCCGCCGTACTGCACATCAGCTTCGCCTGTCCCGGCAGGAGGTATCCCTTTTCGAGACGGTGGCTCACGCTCTCCTGAAATTCTGCTTCCAGCGCATCGGCACACTCGATGATGCGGTTCGGCTCATCGAGGAAAATGCGGCTGTTCTCCGGCAGATACTCAAGAAACGAGACGGTCTCCGGATAAAAATAATGAAGATACTGCTCCGCTCCCTGCAGAATTTCGCCCTCGCCGATCTGATCGCAGATTTCCTCTGCCGCATGGCGGATACGCGCCGCTTCCTCCGTCATCATCTTGTCGCGGAACTTTGTGCTTTGCGCTTTTGCCTCTTTTTTAATCGCTTTCACACCGCGCGCAATCGTATTCTCTGTTAAAATCAGCTCCGATGCCGGATAGATTGTGATTTCCTCGAGGTTTTCAATCGACCGCTGGCTCTCCGCATCGAAGCTTCGGATGGAATCTATCTCATCGCCCCAGAGCTCAATCCGGATCGGGTTCTGTTCCGTCAGCGGATAAATATCGAGAATGCCGCCGCGGACGGAAAACTGGCCGGTCGACTCCACCTGAAAGGTACTCTCATAGCCGAGCCGCACCAGCTCTTTTCTTATTTTATCCAGATCGAGTTCGCTGTCATTGCGCAGATGGATGCAATGTTTTTCGAACACGCCAAGAGGCAGAAGAAAGTCCATACATCCCCCTACACTGGTGATGATGGTAACTTCCTTCCGCTCAAGAAGTGCCTGGATCACCTGAAGCCGCTGCCGGATCAGCAGATTTCCGTGAATGTCTGCCTGATAGAAAATCAGGTCCTTCGCCGGATAATACAGCGTCTCCGCATCGTACAGCCGGTAATCCTCATATAATTCTTTTGCTTTTAATTCATTTTCCGCGATCAGAAGCCGCACCGGGGCATCCTCGGAGAGACCTGCAATCATGTGGGCTTTCTGGCTTTCCAGACAGCCCGAGATCACCGTCACACCTGCGGTTCCTTTTTTCAGATCACGGAACAGCTCGTCAAAACGGGCAATTTCTTTGATCGGTTCTAATAACGCTTTCATTTTCCTTACTCTGCCGGGTTTGCAGATTTGCGGTTATACTCATTCATAGCTGCGTCCACATCCCCGTTCAGCATCTGCTCGATTGCTTTTGCCGCATGCTCGATCGCCAGATTTACAAGGGGACGTTCGTCTTTCGTAAACGGACTTAACACGTAGTCCGCCAGATCCCAGTTTTTCGGTTTCTCACCGACGCCGACCTTCACACGCATAAAATGGTCGGTGCCAAGATTGGCGATGATGTTTTTGATGCCATTGTGGCCGCCCGCGCTTCCTTTTTTGCGGATACGGATCTGTCCCGGCGCCAGGCTGATATCATCGTAAACCACGATCAGCTCGCTCTCCGGATCCACTTTGTAATAGTTCACCAGCTCCCGCACAGACTCACCGCTCAGATTCATATACGTCATCGGCTTTGCAACGATAACCTTCTGACCTGCGATCATGCCTTTTCCGAACAGAGCCTTGTGGCCTGTACCGGAGGAAGGGATCTGATATTCATCGATCAGATAATCGATGGTATCAAATCCGACATTGTGCTTCGTCCCTTCGTACTGGCGCGTTGGATTTCCCAGACCTACTATAATATACATAAATTCTCCTGTCATCAGACCATTTTCCGGCGCAGTTTTTGTTCACGTCACGGTCAAAACGGATATTCTCCATCCACTTCGCTACTTGCGCATAACCGAATAGCTGCTTCGCCGCACCGAAAAATGATATATTGTTTTTCCATCTGTCATAAAGAAAGAACACGAACAAAAGAGCAGCCTTTTTCCTGCTCTTTTATTCGCTGAAATGCTTCGGCAATGTTTAGTTAAAGTATACCAGTTCGCTCTCCGGTTTCTTGGCCGGTTTGATTTCTTTTGCATACAGAACCGGGCCTTCGCCATCGTAAACCTTTATATAGCCCCATTTTACCGTTGCAGTCACGTCAACCCAGGAACCCATTACGAGAGATTTGGCGCTTGCGCATTTGCAGACATAGCCGATAAAAGAAGTATCATCTGCACAGCAGGTCATTGCCATACGACCCGGAACAAAGAAATCGGCTCCGACATCCTTGCTCTTTAATACCATACCGCGGAAATGAACAGTCTTGCCCTCGTAACGCTCCGGGTTGTCGCCCATATCGACATACCAGATTCCGTAATCGGCATCGTCGATTTCGATCACATCGGCATCGGTATCAAACGGCATCTGATCCTCAAAAATGTTGTCAATTTCGCCTTCTTCATTCTCAAACAGAACGTCGCACGCCTGGTTGACTACTTTGATGCTGCGGCGGAAGGATGGAAGCGGATCTTCCGGACGGCAGCGGTTGAACATGACCATATCGGCATTTTTTGCCATCTCCATGAAGACGGATTTCATGTTCTGCATATAGATCTGGAAGCAGCTTGCGTCGACGGTCACGATCTCCTGTACGATGCCCCAACCGCGCGGCAGTTCCATTTCTTCGAGTTTTTTTACGCTCCAGAGCGGGTTGTATTCGAGAATGATTCGCTCCGGGCGGTATTTGCGGTTCAGTTTTTTCAGGTAATCCAGGGTAAACTGCTCTGGTCCTTCTACGATTTCCAGGACGGTGTTGTGTTTGAGCAGTTCTTTTTCGTCGTACTCTACTTCACCTTCTTCGGTTGTGATCAGAAGGGTTGGTCCGTCGATCTGGAAATAGTCCTGTGCTACGGTAAAATTGATAAAAGAGGTTTTTCCACTCTCCAGAAATCCTGTTATGAGATAAATCGGAATTTCTACTTCGTCTTCTTCGTACATTTTGTACCTCCGTTGTCTTTGACGTACTCCCGGAATCTTTCTGCACTTGCTTTTGCGGCTGAGATTCCGGGCGTGCCTTTTGCTTTGTCTCTAAATCAAGAAAAAAGCTGCCACATCGGATTTTGTTTCTGATGCGGCAGCTTCACTACAGTTCACAGGTACCCTGCGGACCGTAATTTTCGCAGCTACTTTGTATTTTTACAGTCCGAACAGCTCTGCCAGCTTATCTTCTGCTAATTTGGAACCGATGACACAGATTCTTCCGGTGAATTCCGGTGCTCCGTCACGTACTTCGTACTCTTCCGGAACCATATCGAAATAGATCCACTGTCCATCGGCGCCTGCTACCATACCTTTGGCACGAAGAACCATACCATAAGCGGTATCCTCGGAAAGTTTCTTTAAGATGCCTTCGATCTGCTCTTTGGTGAAGGTCTTCACAGTCTCCTGACCCCAGCTTGTGAAAACTTCGTCTGCGTGATGATGGTGATGATGATCATGACCGCATCCGCACTCGTCATCGTGGTGATGATGATGCTCATGCTCGTGATCATGGCCGCAACAGCACTCGTCATCATGGTCGTGGTGATGATGCTCATGCTCCTCGTCGTGATCGTGGCCGCAGCAGCACTCGCCGTCATGGTCGTGGTGATGATGTTCATGTTCGTCCTCATCATGATCGTGATGATGGTGCTCATGCTCCTCATCGTGGTCATGGCCGCAGCAGCACTCGTCGTGGTCATGATGATGGTGATGATGCTCTTCCTCTTCTACCTGCGCAAGGTTGATGATGGCACCTTCCATCGTATCGAGTACTTTCTTACCACCCAGTACTTCAACCGGTGTGGTAATAATGTGTGCTTCCGGATTCAGTTCGCGGAGCATTTTTACAGCTGCCTCTACTTTTTCCGTATCGGCTTTATCGGTACGGCTCAGGATGATGGTTCCTGCGCTCTTTACCTGGTTCTCGAAAAATTCGCCGAAGTTTCTGAGATACATTTTGCATTTCATAACGTCGACTACGGTTGTTGCGGAATTCAGGGCTACGCCTGCTTCTTTTTCTACGCCGTCTACCGCTTTGATGACGTCGGAGAGTTTACCTACGCCGGACGGCTCGATGATGATGCGGTCCGGGTGATATTTGGTGATAACGTCTTTTAATGCTACGCCGAAGTCTCCCACAAGAGAGCAGCAGATGCAGCCGGAGTTCATTTCACGGATTTCGATACCGGCATCTTTTAAGAAGCCTCCGTCGATTCCGATTTCACCGAATTCGTTCTCGATCAGGACAACCTGCTGGCCTTTCAGTGCGTCTCCGAGGAGTTTTTTGATCAGGGTTGTTTTTCCTGCGCCCAGGAAACCTGAAATAATGTCTATTCTTGTCATTGATTTAACCTCTTTATCTTGTTGATTCCGTTTATAGTTAGCTGCAAAAGGGCCGAAGTTTATCCTCCGCCCCACACTCACGCTTATTATAGCAACCATAGAACAAAAAATCAAGAGAATTTCCCTTGCTTTTTCTGCATTTCACCATTATAATATATTACATGTCTTTTCTACTTTAACGCGTTGAATGGGCAAATTATTTTACCTATGAATGGGGGATTTTTTTATGAGTGGAACGAAAGAAAAAAAACTCAATCTGCCACAGTCACTGCTTTTGCTGCTGCTGATCATCGTATCCGTCGCAGTCTGTATCCGCCTGAAAACCGGCGGTCCTATGATCGGCCTGTTTGCAAGCTGGATTTTTATCTATCTGTTTTGTAAAATTTTCGGTATTTCTTACGCCAAAATTGTTGCCGGCGCATACGATGCCATCCGTATGGTCGTCCCGACGCTCTGCCTTCTGATGGCCATCGGTGTCATGATCGGCACCTGGCTGCAGAGTGGTACCATTGCCACCATCATTTCCTGGGGCTTAAAAATGATTAACCCGTCCTGGCTGCTGCCTCTGACGCTGCTGTTCTGCTCCATTTTGAGTATTGTAACCGGTACTTCCTATGGTTCCGCCGGAAGCGCAGGTGTTGCCATGATGGCGATCGGAAACGCCATGGGTATCCATCCTGGCATGGTAGCCGGTGCTGTCATCTGCGGTGCCATGTTCGGTGACAATTAAGTCCTCTTTCCGATACCACAAACCTTGCTCCGGCCGTTGCAGATGCCAAACTTGGCGATCATATCCGCTCGATGCTCTGGACCACCCTTCCAACGTATGTGATTACCTTAATTCTTTTTACTATTCTCGGTTTCCAGCAGACCAGCGGAAGCTATACCGAGGGAAGCATTACCGTTTACATCGATGCTTTAAACGATGAATTCCAGCTCGGATGGATTACCATGATCCCTGCCATCCTGATTATTGTATTGCTCCTCTGCAAAGTAAATGCGATCTCTGCACTTGGCCTTTCCAGCTTCGCTGCCGGATTTGTTTCCTATTTTGTGCAGCACGATACTCTGCAGGGCATCATCCGCACAGCTTACAACGGTTACACAACCACAATCGAAGAACCGGTATTACAATCCATCTTAAACCGCGGCGGCATGGGAAGCATGCTCCAGTACGTAGCCATTATCTGCTTTGCTGTCGGCATGGGCGGCATGCTGGAAAAACTCGGTGTACTGGATCACATTCTTCAGGCGATTGTAAAGAGAATCAACAGCGATGGAAGTATGATCCTGGCAACGATGATTGTCGGTTACGTGACCAGCCTCATCAGCTGCTCCCAGCCGATGGCACACGTTCTGACCGGCCGTCTGATGGCACCTGTCTTTCAAGAGCGCAAGGTTGCACCGGAAATTCTTTCCCGCTGCCTCGAAGACTCCGGAACTATGGCTGGTCCTATGATTCCATGGCATGGCTACGGCGTATACATGGCCGGCACACTTGGTGTTGCATGGTCGGCATTTTTCCCGTACTTATTCCTGCTTTACCTGACCCCGGTTTTCAGTATTTTCTATGGATTTACCGGAATTTCCATTAAGCATCTTCCGGAAACCAAAAACAATGAATCAAAAGAAGAGAAATAAGGCAAAAGCAGAAATCGTAACAGAAAATCATAAACAGAAACAAAAAATAAAAGGAAAAGAGAAAGAATGCAGACAAAACTTGTTCTTCTCGGAACCGGCACACCAAATGCGTGTCCGAATGCCAACGGACCTTCCTCCGCTGTCGTGGTCGGTGACCGTGCTTATCTGGTAGATTTTGGCCCTGGCGTTGTCCGCCAGGCCTCAGCCGCCTATTTTAACGGCGTGGATGCCCTGCGGCCGGATCTTCTGACCGTTGCCTTCTGTACGCACCTTCACACAGACCATACCGCCGGATACCCGGATCTGATTTTTACTCCGTGGGTGCTGGAGCGCCCGGTTCCATTGAAAGTTTTCGGGCCAAAGGGCTTACAGCACATGACCGATCATATCTTACAGGCCTATGAAACCGACATTGATTTCCGAATTCACGGTTTCGAAAAAGCAAACGAATCCGGCTACCGCGTTGAGGTAACAGAAATTGAATCCGGCATTGTCTACCGGGATGACCTGGTTACGGTGGAGGCTTTTCCGGTCAGCCACGGAACACTGGAATGCTACGGCTATAAATTCACCACACCGGACCGCACAATCGTCATCACCGGCGATACCGCTCCGCTGGATCTCGTGGCAGAAAAATCGAAAGGCTGTGATATCCTGCTGCACGAAGTGGAATACGCCGCCGGAATCTCCTGCCGCGAACCAAAATGGCAGAAATACCACCGGGAAGTGCATACGTTAAGCACGGATCTTGCCGGTGTTGCAAAAAAGGCAAATCCGAAACTGCTCGTTACGTATCACCGGATTTACCATATGAATGTACAGGATAACCACAAAAACCTTGCCGCCGAGATGGCATGGCGCGATGCCGCGATTCTGGATGAAATCCGGGATGCAGGGTATGACGGATATGTCGTGAACGGAAAAGACCTGGATGTATTTTAAAATACGGGGCAGCGTACCAATTCTGGTTTACGAATTGGTACGCTGCCCCGTTCGTTTTGGGATGAGCCCGGAGACGCTTTCTATTTTCATTTACCCGACTGGCAGATTCTACCATACTCTGCGTTATTTCAGAACTGTTTTTTCTTTGACATTAACCTCCTCAGAACGTATAATCATAGTATTACAACTCTGGCAAAACAGCAGGATTTTCTGCTGTTTGTCGTTACAGGAACCTGATCCGCAGACGGCTTGCACAGTCTGCCTTTCGTTTGCGTTCCAGAAAGGATGTTTTATATGGCAGCTACTACTGCGAACCCGTAAAAAGCGCCGGTAAAATTCCCGGCAGTACCTTGAAAATCATTGCGATGGTCTGTATGCTGATCGACCACACTGCAGCTGTACTTTTCGTACCGAATCCTGATTTCCCGTTGGTCTTCTGGATTGCGGTGAACGCTTCGGACGGAGGCGCATCATTTCTCTCCACAGGAAACACAGCTGTGATTTATTACGCGGACATGATTATGCGTGCCATCGGACGAATCAGTTTTCCAATTTTCTGTTTTCTGTTAATTGAGGGATTTCTACATACACATGATGTGAAAAAGTATGCTCTGAATCTTGGTATTTTCGCACTGGTTTCAGAAGTTCCGTTTGACCTTGCATTTGCGGGAAAACCGTTTTATCTGAATTATCAGAATGTATTTTTCACTCTGTTTATCGGCCTTGTGATGATGATTTTCCTGCAGAAGATTGATGAAAAAACGCATCAGGACGGTACAAACTGGCGGGGAGCCAACTGGAAAGTTTCCATTGGAAAACTGCTGGTGATCGTAGCGGCATGCACTGTTGCTACACTGCTGAAAACCGATTACAGTGCGATGGGAATTCTGACGATTGTTCTGATGTATAACCTGCGTAACAATAAGATGTATTGTATTGGAATTGGCTGCGCCGTACTTACGCTGCTGAGCCTGAATGAAATCACCTGTTTTCTGGCGATGATCCCGGTGCATTTTTATAACGGAAAACGAGGATTGAATCTGAAGTATCCGTTTTATGCGTTTTATCCGGTGCATCTGCTGGTGCTGTTTGCGATTGCGGCGGTACTGGGGATGGCGGGGGTTGCGGTTGTTTAAAAAACGGACACCCGGAAGTGCACCTGCGCCGCCTGGGACTGTGCCCTGGGGCACAGTCCCAGACGACACAGACGCACTTCCGGGCTGACATTGAGGCGGGCGGTGGGGAGGTCTGGATTTGCTGCGCAAATCGGCGTGAGATTCTACTTAATATACTTCTTAACTTCCAACGGATACCCCAAAAGCTCTTCGCTGCGAATCACTTCAAAATTCTCCGGTTGAAAATCTTTGCGTAACGTCACAGTGTTCAGGCAATGATATCCCAATCTATGATAGAGTTTCATCGCTCCAAAATTTCGTGCAGCTACCTCAAGATAGACAGATTCAGAATACTTTTTTATCTCGGCTTCGACCAGCGCAATCGCATGACTTCCGTATCCGTTTCCCTGGTATTCCGGAAGTACGAAAAGATCTTCGATCCAGTCAACTTCCGCCCCGCGGCTTCCGAGATGCACAAATCCAATGGGGATCTCTTCTTTTAAGATAAAATAAAACACATGCCCTTTGTCTGTCCAGGCAGCAAGATTCTCCGCGGCCTCTTCGTCGGTTATAACATAATCACCATGAGCCAGCCAAAAGCCTCGAATCAGCTCTTTTGCAAGTTGTGCTTCGTTTTCATATTTCTGTAAAGCTATAATTTCATTCATTTTTTCATCTCCCTTGTTTTTTAACCGAATCAAGTAAGTCCCAACCCCCTGCTTATTGCTTCGCGCAATGGAAGCAGGTGACTTGCTTGATTCGGTTAAACTATGATATACTCAAATCATCATGATACCAGCCTCAAAAAGCTAATGCAAGCTCGCTTGCAAGAGGATTTTTGAACTCTTGACCTGTCAAAAACATGACGAGGAGTGCAATGATATGAAAAAAGCGACAAATTTGATATCCTTTCTGATTTTAATGATGGTACTGGTCGGCTGTAGCAAAGAAACGGTCCATATCGACTTTCCTTTTGAAGTTGGAGATGTTGAAAATATCGAAATGTACCACTATGCGGGAGCACCGGTATCAGCAGAAAAGAAAATAGTCGTTGCAAAAACTGATATAACAGACTTGTATCATATGTTTGAAAACTTATCATTGACAGACAAACAAGTCGAGGAAATCACAGGCGCAGATGTGACCAGTTTTCGATTTAACCTTTCGGATGGGACAAACTACGAACTGGTTTATGTCTGCAATGGAGTCAAGAACGGAAAGCTGAAATCTTCCACGGGCAATTTTGAATACTTCACAAGTTCAGATATCGGCTCATATTGGTCAAATATGGATCTTGAATCAGTTTCGGTGAAAGAAAGTGAATTGCCGAAGTGGCATAACTGATTCAGCCTCGAAGGACTCCCTGTCATAAGCGCTGGGTGTTTTATATATGATTCATCTCGTTTCCGTTTCTCATAAATCGCTTCCATCCATTCCAGCACATCCTCTTTGTTCTGCTGAAACGGTTCGCTGTGGCTCAGGAGAAAATACGGCGCACGCACGTTTTTCAGAACTCGGATTTCCGCCAGCAGCCGCTCCGCATTATATACGGTCTGACCGCTTTTCTGCGTCGCATATGCCGCATCCCCGAGAAAGCACCACGTCTCATCCACTTCCAATGCAAGCGATCCTTTGGCATGACTCGATGGAATCGGAAATAAATGTAACCGCACGTCACCGTCCTGAAACCACGTATCTTCTTCTATCACAGTTCCTGTTTTTGTATAACGAAACGTATTTTTCCCCTGGTAAACCGCTTCGCACGAAATCTCCGACAGATTCCCGATATGGTCGGGATGAAAATGGGATAAAATCACCCGAATTTCTTTTCCTGTCTGTTCTGACTTGTTCTGCAGAATTTCTGAAACCGCAGGATGATTTCCCACGTCATATACCCAGAAAAATGCATCACCCTCGATGATCACAACATTTGCCGAAAGTGGATGTTCTGTCGGTGTAAGATAAGAAATGTGATTATTGATTGTCCGGATGTGCGGAATCTGTATCGGCTCTTTTCTTTCGTTCTTCATCCAATCAGCACCTCTTTTCCTTCGAACGCAAAACACAATGACCGACAGATTTATGAAATCACTTTCTTTCTCTGTCGGTCATGATATTAATCAAAATTAGTAACTATCTTATTTTAGAAGCTGAACACCGCCACACCATATGCCGGAAGTGAATATGCAATCCGATATGGCTGGCCATCGCATTCGCCGTTTTTGGCGCGGTAGACCATCTGGCGTTTTTCGGTTCGGACCGCCGTATTTCATATCGGAGCTGTCGAGTATCAGGCGGTACTGTTTTTGTCGCGGTACGCCGCACATGTAGTCCGGTCTCTCGACTGGTGTGAAGTTGCAGACAAACAGCAGATTGTTCTTGCCTGTCGGTGACCAGCGGACGAAGCTGTAAATGCTGCGGTCGCCGTCGTTGGCATTGATCCACTGGAAGCCTTCGTAGCCGCAGTCGTTCGCGTAGAGTGCCGGGTACTTGCGGTACATTTTCAGCAGGTCACTAAAGAAGGTCTGCAGATGCTGATGCCCCTCATCTGCCAGCAGGAACCAGTCGATCTCGCGTTCCTCGCTCCACTCGCGGAGCTGTCCGAAATCCTGTCCCATGAACAGAAGTTTTTTGCCCGGGTGCCCGAACATGAAAGCATAGCCTACCATCAGGTTCTGGAATTTTTCCTTCAGATCGCCCGGCATTTTATTGATCATCGAGCATTTCAAGTGGACAACCTCATCGTGCGAGAGCACCAGAATGTAGTTCTACGGAAAATGCATAGGTCATGCCGAAGGTCATCTTGTTATGGTTGTATTTGCGGAAGTATGGATCGAGCTTCATGTAATCGAGGAAGTCATGCATCCATCCCATGTTCCATTTGTAGGAGAAATGCAGGCCGCCGTCCTCTACGCTTCCCGTTACCTTCGGCCACGTTGTGGACTCCTCGGCAATCATGATGACACCTTTGTTTCGTCCGCGCACCAGGGTATTCAGGTGTTTGAAGAACTCGACGGCTTCGAGATTTTCATTTCCGCCGTTCTTGTTCGGCACCCACTGGCCCGGCTCTTTTCCGTAGTCGAGATACAGCATCGAAGCAACAGCATCGACACGGAGACCGTCTACGTGGTACTCTTCTACCCAATAAAGCGCATTTGCCAGCATAAAGTTTTTCACTTCATTTTTGCCGTAATCAAAGATCTTCGTTCCCCACTCCGGGTGCTCGCCCTTTCTCGGGTCGGCGTACTCATACAGCGGCTGGCCATCAAAATCAGCAAGGCCGTGCGCATCTTTCGGGAAGTGTGCCGGTACCCAGTCCAGAATAACACCGATTTTATTTTTATGCAGATAATCAACAAGATATTTAAACTCTTTCGGTGTTCCGTAGCGGGAGGTCGGTGCGTAATAGCCCGTTACCTGATAGCCCCAGGAACCGTCAAACGGATGCTCTGCAATTCCCATCAGCTCTACGTGGGTATAGCCCATTTTTTTTACGTAATCGGCAAGCGAATGTGCGAACTGAACGTAATTGTAAAATCCGTCCGGGTTGGATTCGGACCACGGATGTTTCATCCAGGAGCCCGGGTGCACTTCGTAGATGGAGAGCGCGGATTTCTGAACGTCAAATTTTTTGCGGTTCGTCAGCCATTCGCTGTCACCCCAGCGGTAGCCTTCGATTTCCGCTACTTTTGACGCGGTACCCGGCCGTTTTTCGGATGCAAATGCGTATGGATCTGCTTTGTACAGTTCTCTTCCGTCCGGTGTGCGGATGTAATATTTATACATCATTCCCTCGGTCACGCCCGGAATGAACACTTCATAAACGCCGTCCTCGCCGACTTTCCGCATCACATTGGCATGGGCATCCCAGCCGTTGAATTCGCCGATGACAGATACTTCCGCCGCATGCGGAGCCCATACGGTGAACCAGGCTCCTACTTTGCCGTCTTTTTTGTCCAGGTGCGCACCCATTTTCCGGAAAATATCGTAATGGGTTGCCTGGCCAAATAAGTACTGATCCAGTTCAGAAAATCTTGGCTGATAGCCCGCCGGTTTTTTTGGCGCTTTTCTGGTTTTCGCTGTTGTTTTTGCAGTTTCCTTCATAGAAAAAATCCCCTTTATGATTCTTTTTCAATCAGAACACAGCCGCACGGAGGTACTTCAACAAAAAGTTTTCCATTTTCCGGAGAAATGGCTTCTCCGGTTACCGCGTTTTTCCATGTTCCGTCGCAAGATACAGGAATCCAGACTCCCGCACTCTGGTTTTCATCATTATTTACTGCTGTGATCAGAGCGTCTGTCTCATCCAGGCGTGCAAAGGCATACTGGCGGTTGGTCAGCATGAGTTCGCGGTATCTTCCCGTTCGTGCTGCAGGATTGTTTTTTTCTGACGTCTGATAATGTTTTTGATCCATGCCGGAAGTTTTTCTGCCGGCGGATTTTTCTCCAGTTCTTCCAGATTCAGCGCCGGACGCAGCGGATCGTCGTTTCCGCCTTCTTTTCTTCCCTCGATGCCGAATTCCGATCCGTAATAGATGGACGGGATGCCCGGCAGGAAGTACAGCAGCGCATAAATTGGAATCATGTTTTCTTTTACGTTCAGCTTGCTGGCCAGACGGTCTACGTCGTGATTGTCAACGAAGCTGTACAGTTTCTTTCCTTTGTAAATGCCGCCGTTTTCGTCAAATTCGCGGCGGATCGTATGTGCAATTTCGAAGTAGTTATGATCGTTATGTCCCGAATAAAGTCCTTTGTGAAGCTCGTAGTTTGTGACACTGTGCAGCAGATGCTGGCCGTCTCCGATGTAGCGCGCATAGTCGCCGTGGATGACTTCGCCCATCAGCCAGAAGTCCTGTTTTTTGGCGGATGTGCGTGCGCGCATCTGCTCCATGAAGCCGAAATCCAGGCAGTCGGCGCAGTCGAGACGGATGCCGTCGATGTCGAATTCGTCGATCCAGAAGTCGATGACATCAAGGAGATAGTCGCGGACCTGCTGGTTCTGGAGATTCAGGTTGACGAGTTCGAAGCAGTTTCTCCATGCTTCGTAGGAGAATCCGTCGTTATAGCAGGTGTTTCCGCCGAACCAGATTCCTTTGTACCATCCGCAGTACGGGGACTGTTCTCTTTTTTCCTGAATGTCGCGGAAGGCAAAGAATTCGCGGCCGGTGTGGTTGAAGACACCGTCTACGACGTACTTTGATGCCGAGTTCGGTGGTCTTTTTTTACGTATGCGGCAAAGTCCGCGTTGTCGCCTAAGCGGCGGTCTACCTGTTTGTAATCTTTTTGTGTCGTATCCATGTGTGGTTGATTCAAACAAGGGGCCGATATAGATTGCGGTACAACCGAGATCTGCGATGTGCGGAAGCCACTGTTCCAGTGTGGAAAAGCGGTGTACGGTTTCTTCCGATTCATTTTTTCTCGGCGCGCCGGTCAGTCCGATCGGATAGATGTGATAAAATTCTGCCTCTTCATACCATGGTGCCATTTTGTTTGTCCTCCTTGTTTTTGGGTTATGAGTAAATTCCATACATGAACTGGTGTACCAGACGGTAGACTTCTTCGTCCCGGACGACGAGGTTGGAAAGATCGGATTGATCTCCTGCTGTCATCATCAGGTAGTGCATCAGGATTCCGGAGAAGCCTACGGCGAATTGTTCCTGACGGCCGTTCATGTTGCCGAGTTCGGCGCTGGCGTTGTCGAAGACGTCGACGCACAGGTGATAGAACCGGTCAATCATTGGGTATACGGTGCGGAAGCCTTCGCTTTTTCTTCCGGAATAGAACAGTGCCATCATCAGCATATGGAATTTCGGGTCTTCGGAGGCTCCGTTGAAGAAGGCACGCGCGATGCGGTACAGTTTTTCGGGGATGTTTTTCCCGGTTTCGGAGGCTTCGATGAGTTTTTGTTCCATGGGCTGAAAGTGCTCGTTTAGCAGGGCTTCGAGGAGGCCTTGTTTGCTGCCGAAGTAATAGTACAGGGTTGGTTTGGATACTCCGGCGGAGTCTACGATCTGCTGAACACCGACGGCGTCGTACCCACTTTCGTAGAAGAGGGTCAGAGCTGAGTTCATGATTAGCTGACGATTGTCCATTTTGAATCCTCTTTGTTGCGGAAGGGACGCTCTCTGGAGTTCGCCTGGCCGCGGTGTGTTTGGGTGGTTGTTTGTTACGTGTGAGTTTTTGGCAATTTTGACGAATTTTGTTGGATTTTGCAGGTTTCTTATGTGTGTTTCTGTTATCATTATACCAATCGGTATATAAAAAAGTCAATGCGAAATATATAATGGATGAAAATAGATGCATAGAAAAAAGAACCGGCGGGGAAATCTTTAGTTTAGTTCTCAGATTTCTCTGTCGGTTCTTTTCTTATTTTCCGATACTGTTTTTATACGAACTGAACCTCACATGACTAAAGTCACGTGCTTCAGACCGCTTTAGGCGGCAGACAAAATATCGGCGGATACGCCTGTTTCTTAGATCTTGCGCGGATACGCGCTTCTTCCATGCCGGATACGGCAGGTCTCCACATAACAGGTAGTCCACGGTATATCTGCCTGTGTTTATGCTGCTTTTCGCAGTTCCATTTCTGAAATTAAGTCTCTCAAATCCGCATAAACACATGAGGTTCTACGCTTTACTGCAGGAACTTTTGCCTCCAGCAAAGACCTTTCCGTTGCCGGTAAGGGTTTTAAAATTTCACGGATAAAATATCTTGCTCCAATATTGTACGATGCAGATAATCCTCCTTCTGCATTTTTTTGCATTTTCTCTTTTTGTTCTCCAATTGCTGTTTTCCTTCAGATGCCGTATAATGGAAACAGCATTTTTCAAATTCAAATTAAGGAGAACATAAACTGATGATACGATTTAATAATGACTACAATCACGGTGCGCACCCGGAGATTCTGGAGGCGCTGGGGGCTATTAATGGGAACAGTTATGGTGGATATGGGGAGGATGAATGGTGTGAGAAGGCTGCGGAGCTGATTCGGGAGAAGATTCGTTGTGCGGATGCGGCGGTTCATTTTTTTCCGGGGGCGACGCAGGCGAATTTTATTGTGACGGCGGCAGCGCTTTCGCCGGTGCAGAGTGTGATTGCGGCGGATACCGGACATATTAACTGCCATGAGGCGGCTTCGATTGAAAATACCGGGCATAAGATTCTGGAGCTGCCGAATACGGATGGTAAAATTTCGGCGGAACAGATTGCGGCGTGTGCGGCGGCTTATTATGAAGGCGGTGAGCCGGAGTATCTGACGGAGCCGAAGATGGTATATCTTTCATTTCCGACTGAGCAGGGAACGCTGTATTCGCTGCAGGAGTTGACGAAGATTCACGAGGTCTGCCGGAAGTATGATATGTATCTGTTTGTGGACGGGGCACGGCTTGGATACGGGCTTGGATCAGAGAAGAATGATGTTTCTCTCGAGGATCTCGCTGCTCTCACAGATGTTTTCTATTTCGGCGGAACGAAATGCGGTGCGCTGTTTGGTGAGGCCGTTGTGCTTACAGCTGACTCGCTGAAAAAGCGGTTCAAAGCCTACATGAAACAGAACGGCGCTGTCCTCGCAAAGGGATGGCTGCTCGGACTGCAGTTCCACTGCCTGCTGGGGCATGATCTTTATTTCACTGCGACACGCCGCGCCGATGAACTTGCCATGAAACTCCGCAAAGCATTTGCGGCGCAGGGGATTCCATTCTGGGTGGAGAGTTTTACGAATCAGCAGTTTGTGATTCTCACCGATGCGCAGAAGGAAACTCTGGAAAAACGCTATATTTTCGAGCCAATGGGGAAATCCGCGGACGGCGGAAATATTGCGCGGTTCTGCACCAGCTGGGCAACGACGGAAGAGGAAGTGCAGACACTGATTGATGACCTCAAAGCTTTATAATTTTTGTCCAAAACGGCATTCTGCAAACACCGGCGATCTCTAAATCTGCTTTGCAAATTCAAAGAAAAAGCTGTACCGGTGTGCCACGAAAATGCAGATTTTGCCTTGTTTTACTCCGAGAAAGGAATCTTTATGTCTCATAAAATTGGTATTACCGCCTGCTCCAACCCCATGCATCCTTCCTTTTTCCGCCGATCTGGCGCGTCTCTGTCAGATTCTGCGGGAGCTGGGCTTCGATCCTGTTTTAAGCCCCTGCCTCTTCGACAACGGTTCCGGCTTTTCCGGCACGGGCGCGGAGCGGGCGGATGCATTGATGAACCTTTACTGTGACCCAGAAATCACGGATATTTTTGATGTTTCCGGCGGCGATATGGCGAATGAAGTTCTGCCGTATCTGGATTTTTCTGTCATCGCCGCCTCCGGCAAGCGCTTCTGGGGATACAGTGATCTCACAACGATTGTCAATGCTGTCACGACTGCGACTGGAAATGAGTCGATGCTGTATCAGGTTCGAAATCTGCTGTACGACCACAGCGCCGAACAGATCACTCTGTTCCAAAACGCTTTTTCCGGGCAGTCTCCCAGCCTCTTCGACCTCCCTTGCACATTTCTGCAGGGCGATCACATGGAAGGTGTGATGATCGGCGGAAATATCCGCTGTTTTCTGAAGCTCGCCGGAACGGATTTTCAGCCGGATTTCCGCGGAAAAATCCTGCTCCTCGAAGCCATGGGCGGCGGCGTTCCGCAGATGGTTACGTTTCTGTCCCAGCTGAAAATGATGCATGCCTTTGAACAGATCAATGGTATTCTCCTCGGAACATTTTCCCAGATGGAACGCGACCAGCTGACGCCGGATATGCCGCAGCTTGTCCGCCAGGCGGCCGGACCGGATCTCCCGATTGCAAGGACTCCGTATATCGGCCACGGCACGGATGCACATGCCGCCGTGATCGGCAAATTTTATCAGATTTCTTCTGACTGATATACATCCGCGTAGCGCACGCCGAACTCCTCTGCGTCTGCATGGCGTTCCATATAGATATCAATGTGGCCGTACGGCGTGCCACGGTCCTCGACCGTGTAAATTTTTCCGCCGATATTCAGCTTCGTTCCAAACGGCAGAACGCCGGTTGCAATGGTCCGGCCCTGCACCGGCATTTTTCCGGATGCGGTCGGGCCGCCCGCCCAGCGGCCACAGCAGACGGCGCAGTTGCAGTAAGCGGTCAGTTTAAAATTGCCGAGATATTTTCCCGAAGCGCTTTCCAACCGATCACCTGCGGTACTGTTTTCTGCACTTGTATTCTGCACATTTTCTGCTCCCGCCTTCTGTTTTCCACCATTCCCGTTTTCTGTTGTCTGGTTATCCACAGAGTTTCCTTCTTTTTCTCCCATTATCCACATCTCCCGTTTCTATTTTGCTCTCACGTATTTCCTCCGAAATCACCCGCACAGCAAATTCTGTCGATTTCTCATAGTTAAAATCTGAAATCAGAATCCCCGTCGCCTCGCTTCCAGCGTGGATTACTTTTCCATCACCGAGATAAATCATGACATGGTAAATAAACCCGCTCTCCCGCTGGTAAAACAGCAGATCACCAGGCTTTGCCTCCTGCACCGGAATGCGTGTTCCAGCTTTCGCCTGCTGGCGTGAGGTTCTCGGAAGGGTATACCCGAAATTAGCAAAAATCTGCTGGGCAAAGCCGGAACAGTCGCAGCCGTTTGTAAGACTCGTCCCGCCCCAGACGTACGGATTTCCCAGGAATTTTTTCGCGTACTGCAGGACCTCGCCGCGCGCTTCGTCAGAAGAAAGAAGTGTTCTCGTCGTTGCATATGTATAGGTGTACGCCTTATTATTCCATGGCTTCACCCACATTTCCGCCATGGGAAAACTTTCCTCCTGCCAACGGTTTACCTCTTTTTCAGCCTCTTCTCCGCGCAGGAGATACCGCGCGCAGACAAATCCACGGACATCGCCGGATTCCACATAAACCCAGTCAGAATCCGCATCCGCTAAAATATAACAGAGGCTTCCCTTCGGCAGGATTCCGACGATTTTCTGATTTGTGCCTTTTCCTTCGCGGACGTGAAGCCAGGAATTCACATCGGCGATAGCATATGTTTTTTCAACCGTATGAAACAGCCACGGCATACGGGAAATCGTGACTTTTTCAGCTTCTGCCGCCTGCCACTCACTGTAGCTTTCCCGCGTGCGCTCAGCTTCCTGCTCTGCCGAAAAGACGGGTTCAGCCTCGGCGGCTGGCGGTTCCGCAGACTGTGATAAATCAGAATCCGAAGAGACTTCTGCCGTCTTGTCCCCACCAGTTGCATCATCACTTCCTGCAGATCCCTTTTCTTCCTCCGGCGGTTCCATCTGCTCCCCATCTCCGCCGCCGATTTCTTCCTGCCCCGGCCATGGATCGTTGGAAATATCTTCCCCTTCGCCCGGCCACGGTCCATCCATTTCGCTGTTTCCCGGTGTTTCCGGCATGTCTCCCTGATCTCCCGGTTCTGCATTTTCCGGCCCCTCTGGCTCTGTCTCGCCCGTTTTTCCCGGTTCCGTCATTCCTGCATTCTCTCCGCCGTCAGGCTCCTGCGGTTCCGGTTCCTCCGGGACTGTCTCATCTTCTTTTCCCTCGGATCCACTTTCCTCTTCCATCTCATCATTCTGCGTACCTTCCGGTTCTGTCACCTCTTCCGCTTCCGCAGGTGCCTCCTCCGCCGCATCTTCCTCCACGCAAAAAGAAGCAGCCCCAACGGCTGCTTCCCCTGCAATCTCAATTCCAATCTGTCCCGGATCGGCCGTTTCCTCTTCTGCTGCATAAACGGCTGTCGGGTTTCCCAGTGTCACTGCGAGCGCACCGATCATCGCGGCGCGCACCAGCTCGGCGCATTTGTCGCCCATCATTGTTTTATCAACCATTTTCGCTTTCTCCTATTCAATTTGTCCGGCCAGACGGAATTGATCCGAACAAATAAAACAGAAGAAACACCTCTGGTATCGCTTCCTATTCCTCTGCTCGAAACAGTCTGACCGCATTTTTTTCTGTCGTCTCAATGACTTCTTCTTCCGAAATTCCCTTGAGTTCTGCGATCTCCTGCACAACGTACGGCAGATACAGAGATGAATTTCGTTTTCCCCGGTACGGAACCGGTGCCAGATACGGACTGTCTGTTTCCAGCAGAATGCGCTCCATCGGAGCCATCTGAACCACTTCTTTGATCTTCTTTGCATTTTTGAACGTCACCACGCCGCCAATGCCAAGATAAAATCCCATTTTCAGGTATTCCTCTGCCATCTCCACAGAGTAGGAAAAACAATGAATGACGCCGCCGATCTCCTCCGATTTTTCTTCTTTCATGACGCGGAGCGTATCGGCCGCCGCCTCCCTGCTGTGAATAATCATCGGAAGTTTTTCTTCCCGAGCAAGCGCAATCTGACGGCGGAACCAGTATTCCTGCTTCTCATGATTCTCCTTGTCCCAGTAATAGTCAAGGCCAATCTCACCGACCGCGACCGCCTTTTCCATGCGGCAGAGTTCCCGCATCCGCGCCATCACGTCCTCGTTCAGATCGCCCACCTCATCCGGGTGAAGGCCGAACGCGCCGTAGATGAACGGATACGCTTCCATCAGTTTTCTTGTATTTTCCAGTGATTCCAGATTTGCCGAGACATTGATGATACGCCCGATTCCGTTTTCCTGCATCGAGGAAAGCAGCTCTGCGCGGTCTTCATCAAATTTCTCATCGTCATAATGTGCATGTGTTTCAAATATCATATCCGAATTTCTCCTAAAAAAACGAAACAGAAACGGAAGAAAGCTCTGCATAGCCTTCCCCTGTTTCCGTTTCCACGTTTATCTATCCTATCGTTCGTTGTTTTCGTAAAAGTAAAGTGCGCCGCTGCGCCTGTGCTTATTATAACGCATTCATTTTTCCCGCGTCAACCAGGAAACGAAAAAATATGCCGGATTCCGATAAGATCACCGCCGTGCCGCAATCTCGTCCAGCAGGCAGCCAGCCACTTCGTCTTTTCCCATCAGCGGAAGCTCCTTGATGCCGTCCTTCGTGATCAGCGTCACCACATTCGTCGCCACACCGAAGCCGGCGCCCTCCGTCTTCAGATTGTTCGCCGCGATCATGTCGAGATGCTTCTTCTCCAGCTTCGCGCGCGAGTTTTCCACCATATTCTCCGTTTCCATCGAAAATCCGCACACAAACAGACCCGGATGACGGTTCTTTTCCACCCATCCCAGAATATCATCGGTGCGCTCCAGCGGAATACTCATGTCGCCGTCTTGCTTTTTGATCTTCTGATCCGCCACTGTCGCAGGCCGGTAATCGGCAACTGCGGCCGCCTTGATCAGAATGTCTGTCTCCGGCAATGTCTCCTGCACCGCCTCCAGCATATCCTTCGCCGTCGTCACCGGTCGCATCGCAACGCCCGGAACCGGGGCTAATGAAACCGGGCCGGAAATCAGCGTCACCTGCGCGCCGCGGAGCATCGCCTCCCGCGCAATCGCGTATCCCATGCGGCCGCTGCTGTGGTTCGTCAGATACCGCACCGGATCGAGGGATTCCTGCGTCGGGCCTGCAGTCACGGTGACACGCACACCAGCGAGCGTCTTTTCGCGGGCAAGCTCCATCGCGATATAATCGAGCAGCACCTCCGGGTCCGGCAGTTTTCCTTTTCCGACGTCCTTGCACGCCAGCATTCCCACGGTCGGCTCGATGATGCCGAAACCGTATTTTTTCAGCGTCGCCAGATTATCCTGCGTAATCGGATTTTCCAGCATCGCCGTATTCATCGCCGGAGAGACCAGCTTTTTGCACTTCGCTGCGAGCACCACCGTTGTCAGCATATCATCTGCAATGCCGTGTGCCATTTTTGCAATCACATTGGCGGTAGCCGGGGCAATCATAATCAGATCCGCCGCTTTTGCCAGCGAAATATGCGTCACCTCATATTTAAAATCACGCGCAAACGTATCGACCACGCAGCGGTTGTTGGTCAGCGTCTCGAACGTCAGCGGGGTGATGAACTGCGTCGCGTTTTCGGTCATGATGACATGCACATCCGCTCCGGCTTTCCGAAGAGCGCTCGCCACGTTTGCCATTTTATAGGCGGCAATTCCGCCCGTCACACCAAGTACAACACATTTTCCGTCAAGATTTTCCATTGTAACTCCGTTCTGCTGCCTCGAAGCAACTTTTTTCCTATGATAGTTTTAAGTATAGCAGACAGAAAAACAGATTACAACCAATCCTGTTTGCCATTGACGCAAAAAGGCTTTATAATAAAAGGACAAAAGAGCTCTACTTTTAAAATAATCGCGAGGTATTTTTATGATTTTTAGCCATTGATATCGGGAACACAACCGTTACGCTCGGCGGCGTCCGGATCGCACCGCAGCAAGCGTATTCCCTCGAATTCACAGCCCGGATTGACATCAACCACACCTGGTCTGTCAGCCAGTATGAATCTGCGATCGAGCAGCTTTTTGAAGACAAGAATCTTTCCCCGTCCGACTTTCGGGTCGGTCATCATTCCTACGCGTTGTTCCGTTCGGTTCTTGACGCTTC
>ENA-OQKS01000158-OQKS01000158.1-human-gut-metagenome-genome-assembly--contig:-NODE-158-length-21250-cov-3.382521_pt1 | contig 21250 bp, 15 predicted proteins | sample MGYA00242804_ERZ504808 | MGnify/ENA primary metagenome ERZ504808 (study PRJEB26092, sample SAMD00036375) | human gut metagenome | host: Homo sapiens | study: EMG produced TPA metagenomics assembly of...
ATGTTCAACATCCACACGCTGGAATGGGACGACGAGATCCTGCAGGAGCTGAACATCCCGAAATGTATGCTCCCGAAGCCGGTGCCGTCCAGCGGCTTTTATGAGTACGCTGACCCGATGCACTTCGGCGGCGAGATAAAAATTGCCGGTGCGGCAGGCGACCAGCAGGCGGCCCTCTTCGGCCAGACCTGCTTTGCCTCCGGCGAGGCGAAAAACACCTTCGGCACCGGCGGCTTTTTGCTCATGAATACCGGTGAGACGCCGGTCACTTCTCAGAATGGCCTTGTCACCACCATCGCCTGCGGCCCCGACGGCAGGGTGAATTATGCGCTGGAAGGCTCTATTTTCGTGGCCGGTGCGGCCATCCAGTGGCTCCGCGATGAGCTGCGCCTGCTGGAAGAGGCCCGCGACTCCGAGTATATGGCCCAGAAGGTGAAGGACACCAACGGCTGCTATGTCGTGCCGGCCTTCACCGGCCTCGGCGCGCCCCACTGGGACCAGTACGCCCGCGGCACCATCGTGGGTCTCACCCGGGGCTGCAACAAGTACCATATCATCCGCGCCACGCTGGACAGCATCTGCTATCAGGTCAACGACGTCCTCCGCGCCATGGCGGCGGACTCCGGCATCGCCATGAAGTCTCTCCGGGTGGACGGCGGCGCGTCGGCCAACAACTACCTCATGCAGACCATGGCCGACATCAGCGACCTCGAAGTCAAGCGCCCCCGCTGCGTGGAAACGACGGCGCTGGGCGCTGCCTATCTGGCCGGCCTCGCCGTAGGCTACTGGCAGTCCGCCGAGGACATCACCCGCAACTGGTCGGTGGACCGCGTGTTCCGCCCGGCCATCTCGGAAGAGGAACGCACCAAGCGCATCAAGGGCTGGAATAAGGCTGTCCGCTGCGCCTATCACTGGGCCAGGGACGAAGAGGAATAAGAAGAAAAATAAAACGGCCGGAGTTACCTGACGAGTAACTCCGGCCGTTTTTGTTATTGGGCAGCTTGAGCGAGGGAAAATCACGGCTCGCAGAGAACATAACGCTCCCCAAAACCGTGCTTTGAGTTTGTATCATCTTAAAGTATCCCTTTTCAGGAGTCGATCTCGCCTTTGGAAAGTGCAATGACACACTCGCAATGCCGTGTTCGTGGGAAAAGGTCCACCGGCTGCACCTTCTCCGCATGATACCCATGCTCTTCGAGCCATGCGGCATCTCTTGCGGCGGTGGAGGGATTGCAGCTGACATAGACCACCCGGCGGGGGGACATCTGGACGACGGCGGAAAGGGTCGTTTCGTCGCAGCCCTTGCGGGGCGGGTCGAGCATGATGACATCAGGACGCAGGCCCTCAGCGGCGAGGCGGGCCGCAGCCTGACCGGCGTCGGCGCAGAAGAAGCGGCTCTTGGCAGCGACGGCGTCGCCCATCCGGGCGGCGTTGGCCTTGGCACTGTCAATGGCCTCGGGCACGATCTCCACGCCGATGAGCTCACGGCAGCGGTCGGCCATGGAGAGACCGATGGTACCCATGCCGCAGTAGAGGTCGAGCAGAACGTCCGAGGGCTCCAGCTGGGCGTACTCGGCAGCGATGCCGTAGAGCCGCTCAGCGGCCAGTGTGTTGACCTGGTAGAAGGAGAGGGGGCCGAGCCGGACCGGCACACCGCAGAGAGTATCCTCGATGTAGCCCGGGCCGTAGAGCGAGACGGTCTCCTCGCCGAGGATGACATTGGTCTTCTTGGCGTTGACGTTGATGAGGACGGACGCAATATCGCTGAACTGCTCCCGCAGCGCGGCCACGAGCTCCTCGCTGTGGGGGAACTTCGGGCGGGTGCAGACGAGGCAGACCATGATCTGGCCGCTGTGTGTACCCCGGCGCAGGAAGATATGTCGAACAAGGCCCTTGCCGCTCTCCTCGTCGTAGGGCTGGATGCCATGGGCGGCGAAGAAGCTGCAGAGCGCGTTGCCGATGTCGTTCAGGACGCCGGGCTGTAATTTGCAATCGGGGCAGGGGACGATGCGATGGGTGCGGCCGGCGTAAAAGCCGATGCAGGGCGCACCGTTTTTGTCGCGGCCCACCGGGAACTGTACCTTGTTGCGGTAGCGGTCCACCTCAGGGGAGGAAAGGGCATCCAGCACCGGCACATCCAGTCCGCCGATGCGGCGGAAGGCGTCGGCGACGCTCTCCTGTTTGGCCCGCAGCTCGGCGGCGTAGTCCATGTGCCGCAGGCTGCACCCGCCGCAGGGGCCGGCGACAGCACAGTCCACCGGGATGCGGTCAGGCGAAGGGGTGAGCAGTTTGTCCAGGATGCCGAAGGCATACCGGCCGCAGTCCTTGACGATACGCACCTGAGCCTCATCGCCGGGGGCAGTACCCGGGACGAAGACGGCCTCGCCCTCCGGCGAGTGGGCAACGCCGCTGCCGTCGCTGGAAAGACGCTCGATGCGGAGGGTGAGAAGCTGGTTTTTCTGTAAGGGCATGGAATGATCTCTCCTTATGTCTCGTCAGGGGCGGGCTGGACGTCTGCGTCAGCCTGCGAAGTCATATACTTGCTGGGCGGCACACCTTTGGCACGCTTGAACACCCGCGAAAAAATAGAACTGGTCGAGGAAGCCCACCGATGCCGCCACCTCGGCGATGGACAGTGTGCCGCTGCGCAGCAGCTTGCAGGCTTCGTTGACCCGGTATTCGGTCAGATAGTCGATGGGGCTCTTGCCCACGTTGAGCATGAACACCCGGTACAGATGGCTCCGGGAGACGCCGACGCTCTTGGCGACATCGTCGATGGAGATGTCGTGGGAGTAGTTGAACTGGATGTACTTGATGGCGTTCAGGACATACTGGCTGGAAGAAGAGGTGCTGTGGGGGCGGCTCTCGCTGGTCTCCCGCATCAGAGCGGCGATGAACAGGTAGAGGTAGCCCACCATCGCGGCCTCGTCCTGGGGCTGCAGGCCGCGGGAAGAGTAGATGCTGCTCAGAGCTGCCCGCATCCCCCTCCAGGTCCTGGGTGTGGTGGACGGGGGCAGCGTCGGTGAAAGGCAGCTGCGCCGCAAGCTTGTGGGCGCAGGCACCGTTGAAGCCGACCCAGCTGTACTCCCACGGCTGGGCCTCGTCGGCAGTATAGCGGATGAGCTGGCTGGGGCGGGCAAAGAACAGATCGCCCGGCACGACCTCGTAGGTGCGCCCGCCGACCTCGAACACGCCCTTGCCCGAGACGACCAGATGGATGAGGTAGTGGTCCCGGATGCCGGGACCCCAGGTCTGCCCCGGAGCACAGCGCTCCAGGCCGCAGTTGAAGATGGACAGCTCAATGTTGTTGGTGTAGTTCTGCTTGAACGACTGCTTGTAGACGTCTGCCATTGCGGTTCCCTCCTGCCTGTTGGCTCTATAGCCTGAGTATACCACATCTGCCCCCGCAAATTCAACAAAAGTACATCTTATTCTTTGGGCTGGACACCGAAAATTACTTTTTTTGCGGGTTGAAATTGCAAAATGGCAGCGGATGCATTACAATAGCGGTAACAAACCGAACATTGCAGAGAGTGCAGGGAGGGGTTCTGGATGGCAACCAGCAGGCAGCTCAGAGAACAGATCGCAGCGGGGAGGTGGGACGCCGCGCTGGCCGCGCTCTACGGCGGCAGCGAAGAGGTCCTGTCCCGACAGCGCAGCCGTTATGGTGCGGCCCTCGAGCAGTTTGAGCTTTACTATGGGCCGGGGCGGCAGGTGCAGGTCTATTCGGCCCCGGGCCGCACAGAGCTTGGCGGCAATCACACCGACCACCAGCACGGTTACGGTCTTGCGGGTGCGGTCACGCTGGACCTTGTGGCGGTAGCATCCCGGAACGAGGATGGCTTCATCCGGGTCAAGTCCCGTGGCTTCAACAAGCTGGACGTCATTGATTTGACCGAAGAGGAGCCGCAGCAGGGGGAGAGCACCCACTCGGCCAGCCTCATCCGGGGCATCGCGGAGGGCTTCCGGGCAAAGGGCTGCGATGTGGGCGGCTTCGATGCCTACACGGCCAGCGATGTGCTGCGGGGCTCGGGACTGTCCAGCTCAGCAGCCTTTGAGATGGGCGTGGCCATGATCCTCAACACGGAATACGGCTGCGGCCTGGACGCCCCTGCGCTGGCCCGCATCTGCCAGTTTGCGGAGAATACCTACTTTGGCAAGCCCAGCGGCCTGCTGGACCAGCTGACCAGCGCCGTGGGCGGGGTGCTCTTTGCGGATTTTGCCGACCCGACGGCACCGAAGATCGAGAAGATACATGCCGACGGCGTCCTGCCCGATGGCATGACCCTCTGCGTCACCGATACCCGTGCCAGCCACAGCGAGCTGACCGGCGAGTTCGCGGCCATCCGGAACGAGATGGAGGCCGTGGCAGCCTGTCTGGGCGGCAAGGTGCTGGGCGAGGTGGACGAGAAACGCTTCTGGCAGGAGCTGCCCCGCCTGCGGGAGCAATGCGGCGACCGCGCCGTGCTGCGTGCCATCCACTATTTTGAGGAGAATGCCCGTACCCTTGCCCAGAGAGCTGCTCTTGCGGCGGGAGACTTTGCCGCCTTTGCCCGGCTGGTGGAGAAGAGCGGCCACTCGTCCTTTGAATGCTGCCAGAATGTCTACTGCGCTTCTTCGCCGAAGCATCAGGGGCTGTCGGCGGCGCTGGCCATCAGCCAGAGCATCCTTGCAGGCACCGGCGGTGCATGGCGGATGCAGGGCGGCGGCTTTGCCGGAACGATCCAGGCTTTTGTACCGGATGCGCTGGTAAAGCGCTACTGCGCCGCGATGGAGGCGCTGTTCGGCCCGGGCTGCTGCTATCTGCTCTCGCTGCGGGAGCAGGGAGCCGTGCGGGTCATGTAAAACACAAAAAAATGCCCTGCGGCACGGTGAGAGTCCACCGCCGCAGGGCATTCTTTTTGTTTTTAGAAAGGTCAGCCGCGCTGAGACTTTGCGTCTGCACGCAGAGCGCTCATATCGTTTTTGTAGGTCTGAAGGTCTTCTGCAGCCTTGCTCGGTCCGCCGAAGATGAAGGTGTGGACGCCTTCCACGGCATTGAAGCCGGCCTTGACCACATTGAACAGCAGCTTCGGAATGAACGAGATGGAGAGAGAGAGCAGTCCACCTCTAAAGAAGAAATCAGTGAAACGGAGATGGTCCGTAAATGAGGTCCATGCGTCACGAAATGCGCCGCCGCCGCCAAGAAGGGCTTTTTCTCCGTCCGTTACAACAGCATAGGAAGAAGGCATCTGGATGCGTTTCATAAACGACTCCTTTCGATCACTCCGTCAAATCAAACAGACTCAGGCAGCTGCAGCCACGATGGGGTCGGTGATGCCGGCATTCTGCTGCTGGGACGCGGCAATATTTGCCTTGGTCTGGGCGTAGGCATTCTTGAGCTCGATGAAGATGGACTTGACCGTGTTATAGATCTGGATAGCCTGCATTGCGCCGTACCAGCCAGCGAGAGCGCCGACCGCCACAGTGGCAGCTTTGCCGGCCTTGTTCTGGCCGTCCCAGTAATAGGAGACCGACTGGGACAGGGTCAGGCCGTCCTCGTGCATCAGAAGCAGACCGCCCACAGCCGCCGTAAGGGCAGCTTTGCCCATCAGCTGGGCGAAGTTGACCGTGAAGTTCACAGCGGCAGTGAGGAGGTTCTCGGGGTGAAATTCGATGAGGTAAGAACCGATCTGAAGGGCACCGCCGTCGATGTAGGTCATCTCGTCGGCAGAGATGACGGCATAAGCAGCCGGCATCATCGGACTCTGATATGTAAGTTCCATAGGGGAATGCTCCTTTCACACATACGCTCCGCCGGAGACGGAGACTAAACTATCTGGATTATAGCATAACTGCCGAAAAACAACAAGAGAGCGCAGAAACAGAATCGGAACGGGATTTGGGGCGCCAAAGCACAAAAATCAAGCGAAACGGACGGAAAAACGCTAAAATATAAAGGGAATGCCCCGGAAAAGGCTCCGAAAAAATGTTGTGTTAAAATTTCGGCAAAAGGCGCGGAAAACAGCAGCGCCCCGGCTGCTGTCCGGTGAGGGAACGGCAGGCAGGGCGCTGCTGCTATCAGGATGAATCGGAGAAAAATGGGGAAAGCTTAAAGTTCTTCGCCCGGCACACGGTGGTACAGTGCGGTCAGCTCAGCGATGTGAGCGCTGAGGGCCGGGGTGAGCGGCTGGGTGAGCCGCCACTGCCAGTTGGCACCCTGGGTGCTGGGGGTGTTGATGCGGGCCTCAGCGTCCAGATGGAGCCAGTCGGCCAGCGGGATGACCGCCATGTCCGACACGCAGGAAAGGCAGGCGCAGATCATGGCCTCAGTGAGGTCTTCGGGTGCGCAGCGCAGGTAGCGGCAGGCATAGGCCACATCCTCGGCGCTGGCGCTCTGACGCCAGCCCTCGGCGGTCACGTTGTCGTGGGTGCCGGTGTAGACCACGCTGTTGCGGGGGTAGGTGTAGGGCAGGTAGTTGCCCGGCTCGCGGCTGTCGAAGGCGAACTGCATGATCTTCATGCCCGGGTAGCCGCTTGCGGCCAGCATGGCCTTGACCTCGGGGGTCAGATAGCCCAGGTCCTCGGCGATGATGCCGCCCTCGCCCAGCGCCTTGTGCATGGCGTCGATGAAGGCGCGGTCAGGGCCTTTCTCCCAGTGACCGCCCGCAGCGGTCTTGTTCCCGGCGGGGATAGAGTAGTAGCTTTCGAAGCCCCGGAAATGGTCGATGCGGACGACGTCGTAGATGGAAGTGGCGTGCTTGATACGCTGCTTCCACCAGCGGAAGTCTTCGGCCTCGTGGCGGGGCCAGTCGTAGAGCGGGTTGCCCCAGAGCTGACCGTCGGCGGCAAAGGCGTCGGGCGGGCATCCGGCAACGCTGGTCAGGTGGACGGCACCGTCGGTCTGGAACAGCTCCGGGTGGGTCCAGAGGTCGCTGGAATCGGGGCTGACGTAGATGGGGATGTCGCCACCAGCTGGATGCCGTGGCTGTTGGCGTAGGTCTTGAGGGCGTTCCACTGGGTGTAGAAGAAGAACTGCACGGCCTTGTAGTAGTCCACCTCGGCGGCCAGCCGCTCCTTGGCAGCGGCGAGGGCCGCAGGCTCCCGGGTGCGCAGGTCGTCGGGCCAGTCGGCGAGACCGGCCTGCCCCTGCGCGGCCTTGACGGCCATGAAGAGGGCATAGTCCTCGAGCCAGCCGCTCTGGGCTTCACAGAAAGCCTCATAGGCCGGGGTGGGGGAAGCCAGCAGCCGGTCAGCCGCCTTATGGAGCACCACGGGCCGCTGCTGGTAGAGCGCACCGTAATCGACGGGACCCACCGGCTGGGGCGCGGGCAGCTCAGCCTCGGTGAGGAGGCCGTCCGCTGCCAGCAGACGGAAATCAATAAAGTAGGGGTTGCCGGCAAAGGCAGAAAAAGCTCTGGTAGGGGCTGTCCCCGTAGCCCGTAGGGCCGATGGGGAGTATCTGCCAGTAGGTCTGCTTTGCAGCCGCAAGGAAATCGACGAAGGCAAAGGCTTCATCTCCCAGCGTGCCGATGCCGTAAGGACCCGGCAGGCTGAAGACGGGCATCAGAATGCCGCTTGCACGCATGGCTGGAACCTCCTTGTTTTAACCCTTGACAGCGCCTGCCACGACACCCTCGATGATGTACTTCTGGCAGGTCATGTAAAGGATGATGATGGGGATGATGGCGATGATGATGCAGGCCATCATGGGGGCCAGCTCGACGCGGCCATAGCCGCCGCGGAAATACTGGATAGCCATGGGGATGGTGCGGTACTTCTTGATGTCCAGCACCAGCGTGGGCAGCAGATAGTCGTTCCAGACCCACATCGTCTCAAGGATGGCGGTGGAGATCATGGTGGGCTTGAGGATGGGGAAGACGATCTTGAAGAAGATCTGGATGGGGTTGCAGCCGTCGATCATGGCCGCCTCCTCGATCTCGAGTGGGATGTTCTTTACAAAGCCGGCGAACATAAAGACCGCCAGGCCCGCGCCAAAGCCGAGGTAGATAAAGCAGATGTTGAACGGCGTGTTGAAGCCGATGCGGTCCGCCAAATTGGACAGCGTGAACATGAGCATCTGGAAGGGCACGACCATCGAGAAGACGAACAGGTAATAGAAGAAGTTCGAGATCTTGCTGTTGACGCGCACTACGTACCAAGCACACATGGAGCAGCACACCAGAATCAGCACGACCGACGTGACCGTGATGATGAGCGAGTACATAAATGCCGAGGCAAAGCCCTGCTCGTTAAGGGCATGCATGTAGTTTGCGAGGCCGTTGAACGTCTCGGGCGTGAGCAGATCGAATGCCGTGGTGGTGCTGATTGCAGTTGCCTTTTTAAAGGAATTGAGCGCGATCATGAACACGGGGTAGATCCACGCGAGCGACAGGATCGTAAAGAAAATCGAGAGCGCGCGGTTGATAACCTTATCGCGTTTCATTACTGCTGCACCTCCTTGGACCTCGTGGCCTTAAGCTGAATCATGGAGATGGCTACGACCAGGATGCAGAAGATAACCGCCTTGGCCTGACCGATGCCCTGCCATGCGATACCGGCACGCGAATAGAACGTGTTGTAGATGTTCAGGGCGAGCATCTCGGTGGAGTGCGCGGGGGCGCCGCCGGTAAGGGCGAGGTTCTGGTCGAACAGCTTAAAGCCGTTGGTGATGGACAGGAACAGGCAGATGGTAATCGTCGGCATCAGATTGGGGATCTTAACCTTCCAGAACGTCTGCCATGCCGTGGCACCGTCAACCTTGGCGGCCTCGATGTAGTCGGACGGAATGGACTGCAGACCAGCGATGTAGATGATCATCATGTAGCCGACCTGCTGCCACAGGGTCAGGATGATAAGGCCCCAGAAGCCGGCAGCGGAGTTAAGGGCAATGAGCTGGGCGCCCACGTTGGAGAGCAGGCAGTTGATCAGGATCTGCCAGATGTAGCCCAACACGATGCCGCCGATCAGGTTAGGCATAAAGAAGATCGTACGGAAGATGTTGGTGCCTTTGAGCGCCTTGCGGGTGAGCGCCTGCGCAATTGCCAGGGCGATCACGTTGATGAGCACCGTCGACAGGAAGGCAAACGCCACGGTAAAGAAGAACGACGTGGCAAACTGCGGATCGGACAGCGCGCGCACGTAGTTCGCGATACCGACAAAGTGCGCGTTGTTAATGGTAATAAACTGGCAGAACGAGAGATAGAAACCCTGGATAAAGGGGATCACGAACCCGATCATAAACGCCAGGCACGTGGGCAGCATAAAGAGCGGCCACCAGCGCTTGAGTGCTTTGCCCATAAAAGGGTCCTTTCAATATGCAGGGGGCGGGCAAACCAACGTCTGCCCGCCCCCTGTCGCTAATCAGATAGCTTGGGCAGCAACTGCTTACTCAGAAGCAGCCTTCTCGGTCTTCCAGCCATCAACGAAGGCGTTCTTGACGCCGTCCCACTTGCTGTTGTCGGCAGCATAGGCGATCAGAGCCTGCTTGAGGTTCTTCTTCCACTCCTCAGAGGGGATGTAGACGAAGTCCCAAGCAACGGTCTTCTTGCCGTCCTTGGCCATGGCAACGGCCTGCTGCGAGAAGACGTTGGTGGTCTCCTTGGCGCTCTTGAACGGAGCGGTCAGACCCATCTTGTCGGCGATGATGCTGGTCGGGGTGTCAGCGGTGACGCACCAGTACATGAAGTCCTCGGTGGCCTTCTGAGCATCCTCGGAAGCCTGGGAGCTCACGCACCAGTAGTTCTCGCCGCCGGAGCACAGGCCCTGGTTCTCCTCGCCGTCGACGCCGATGTAAATCGGCAGCATGCCGAGCTGGTCGTCGGTCATACCGGCCTTGGTGAGGTCAGCGTATGCCCAAGAGCCGTTCTGATAGAAGACGGCCTTGCCGGTTGCGAACTCGTTGGTGGCATCGTCGCCGGTCTTGGAGGCAAGCTGCGAAGGATCGCAGGTGGAGTCGGTGATGTACAGGTCGAAAATCTGCTTAAAGTTGTCGAGATACTCGCCCTTGATCTCGTCGTCCTCCTGGTTGTGCTCCTTCTCGAACTCGTAGTAGAGCGGGAGGTTGGCGAGGTGGGTGGTGTAGCGCCAGCTGGAGGAGTCATCCATGCCGGCAGAAGTGAAGGCACCCTCAACGCCAAGCTCGTCCTTGCGGGCCTGGATGTCGTCAGCACAAGCCTTCAGCTTGTCGAAGGAGTTGATGTCCTCGGCCTTGTAGCCTGCCTTCTCGAGCAGCTGCTTGTTGTAGATGATGCCGTAGCTCTCCTGGACCCAGTCGATACCCAGATCCTTGCCATCGGACTGCAGAGCCAGGGAGTCGTCAATGAGCTCACCGCGGAGCTTGGTATCGGACAGGTCGGCGCAGTAATCCTTCCAGTTCTTAAGACCGGTGGGGCCGTTGACCTGGAACAGGGTCGGAGCGGAGCTCTTGGACATCTCGGACTTGAGCTTCTCTTCGTAGGTGTTGGAGGCGGCGGTCACGATCTTGACCTCGACGCCCTTCTCCTCCTTGTACGCCTTGGCGATCTCCTTCCACTCCTTGTCGACCTCGGGCTTGAATTGGAGGAAGTAGACCTCGGCAGCGTCACCAGAAGCAGAGGAGCCGGAGCCGGCGGAGCCACCGCAGCCCACGAGACCCAGACCAAGAACCGCAGCCGCGGAACCAGCAAAGCCCAGGAACTGCCTTCTGCTCATTTCGTTCTTCATTACAATCCACCCTTTCACACCGTGGCGGCACCCTTTGCCGCCGCCTTCGGAGATTGGCTCGGGGACCTTGCCCCTTTTGCTGATTTGAACGATACGCTATTTTGAAAGTTGTTTGAACAAGTATTACTAGAGCGGTAGAAAAACTTCGGTGAACGGTAATTTCAACTTGATACTTGACAAGTTTTGTATAAACAATTATTTGTTATCGAATGCAGAGAAAACGCCCGGTCAAGCCGATGCATCGTCGGTTTGACCGGGCGTTTTCGCTTTGAGGGCATGAGTCTCGTCAGGCTGCGAGCTAGCCGGCTATCGCTTGGAGTTGACGCGGTAGTGGAAGATCTCGGGATGCGTGCGGGCATGCGTGACCTCGAACAAGATGCCGTCCGAGGTGTACGACTGGCTCTCCATGACGGCAACGCAGTTGTATTTGCCGAGGTCAAGATAGCTGCAGTCCTCATCGTTGGCGAGCTCGACGCTCACTGTACGGCGACTCGCCATCACCTTGACGCCGCGTTTGTGCTCCAGATAGTCGTAAATTGACTTTGCGGCGATCTCGGGCGTCAGGCCCTTGGCGATTGACTCCAAAAAGTAACCATGGTCTACTTGGCGCGCATTGCCGTTAAGGCTTCGGACACGCACCACGCGAATCAACTCCTCGCCCACCTTAAAGCCCAGGCGACGAGAGAGTTGCTCGGTGCAAATCAAATGTTCAAAAGACTTAACGTCCGTCGATGCAACGGCATTATTGCGCTTTGCAAATTCGCCAAACGACTCGACTTCCTCGAGTGCGCCCAGCATGTCGGTTTCGCCCTTGAGCCAAATAACGCGCACGCCCTTGCCGTGTATAGGCTGCACAAACATCTGGTCGGCCAGCATGCTCAAGGCGCGTCGAACGGTATTGCGCGTGCAGCCAAACTCCGCGGTCAGCTCGGCTTCGGTTGGCAGCATCTCCTGAAACGCATAAGTCCCGTTAATGATGCGCGAACGGATCTCGCGGTAGATTCCTTCGTAAATCGCTTTTGGCATGACTTCACCTCTAATGAATATGTATGGCTAGGCACGATAGCATTTCTTGAAGTTGTTTAAACCGATTATCGGCAAAGCGACAGGATTTAACCGTTGACGGTTTCTGTCGCGCCCAAACCGGTTTCGCTCAAAACTGCCGGTATGACAATCGTCTGGTCCTCTACAATGAATCCATTGTTTAAACGTTTCACCACGCGCAACGCGCCTCGATATTCGGGAGGCAGAACATGCTGCAAAAAATCCAACGCTTTGGCGGGGCAATGTTCGCGCCCGCCATGCTGTTTTCCATATCGGGCCTTATGGTCGGCGTCTCCGCCCTCGCAACGTCTGCGGACATCGTCGGCGATCTCGCCGTATACGGAACCCCTTGGTATGTTTTTTGGACCATCATCCAGCGCGGCTCGTGGACGGTCTTTAAGCGCCTTCCGCTCCTTTTTGCTGTAGCGCTGCCCATCGGCCTTGCCCAAAAGCAACCGGCACGCTGCTGCCTCGAGGCACTCGTGGCCTATTTTGCCTATTGCTTCTTTTTGAGCGAAATCATTAAGCTGAGCGGAGACAATCTTGGACTTAAGTACCCGTCGTCTTTGACCTCCGCTAGCGGCATCACCATCATCGACGGCATCAAGACGCTCGACACCGGCATTATCGGCCCGCTGGCGGTATCGGCAACCGTCGTCGCCATCCATGACCGCTTCTACGATGCCAAGGTTCCCGATTGGCTCGGCACCTTCTCGGGCTCCTCGCTGGTCTACCTCATCAGCTTTTTTGCCGTGTTTGCCCTTGCCGCTATCTCGGCCGCCATCGTGCCCTCCGTATACGCAATGACCGAAACGCTGCGCCATGCACTTACGAGCGTCGGCCCCTTTGGCGTGGGCATCTTTGTGCTTTTGGAGCGAGCGCTCGAGCCCATGGGGCTGCACCACCTGCTCTACATGCCGATCTACTACGACAACCTGGTCATTAACGACGGCATCTACGCCACGTGGAGCAGCTTGCTCCCCATCCTCTCCCATAGCACGCGCCCCCTTAATGAGCTTGCGCCGTGGGCCGGTTTTACCGCCACTGGCTGGGTCAAGCTCTTTGGCCTTCCCGCCATCGCAGCCGCGTTCTACTCCACCGCAAAACCCGAGCGCCGCGCCGGCCTCAGGGTCATCCTTGTTCCCGCCATCATCGCCTCGGTGGTTTGCGGCGTTACCGAGCCACTCGAGTTTCTCTTTATGTTCACCCACCCCGGGCTCTTTTTTCTCTACGCCGTCTTATCGTCTTGCCTTGCCACAACCATGAATCTCTTTGGCATCGTCGGCATCTTCTCGGGCGGCCTCATGGAGATGGCAGCCTTCAACTTTATTCCGCTCATGCGCATGCATGCCGGTGCCTATCTTTTGGCGCTCGGTATCGGCCTTGCCTTTAGCCTCATCTTTTTTGTTAGTTTTCGAGCACTCATCTTGATCTATGACCTTAAGACGCCGGGCCGCGAGGATCATGTCGCCAATCGCGCGGCAATCGATCATTTAACGGGAAGCGGCTTTGCCAAAGAGCAATCTCCCAATGACGAGGTCAATAGTCAATCCGATCAAGATCACGTCCTCGCTGAGCGGGTAATTCAGCTTTTAGGTGGCGTTGGCAATATTGCGGGCGCAACCAACTGCGCCACGCGCCTGCGCATCGAGGTCGCAGACCCTTCCATCGTTGCAGATAACGCGTCGTTTGTCGCGGCGGGCGCCAAAGGCCTCATCATTACGGGCAAGACCGCCCAGGTGGTCATCGGCATCTCCGTTCCCCGCGTTAAAGAGCATTTTGACCAGATCATGGGCCTCGAGCCGGGATTTGCATTCGCCGCCTCGCCTTCTCATGCCGCCGACGCCACCAAAAAGCATGGCAATGTCTGCTTCTTCGACATCGACGGTACGCTCGCCTGGCAAGATCCCAGACTTGCCCAGGAGCTTCCCGAGGACGAGCGAGACCTCTCCCCCTATCCCGACGAGACGGTTGCACAGGCAATTCGCACGTTTGTCGCCAACGGCAACAAAGCCTTTATCTGTACGGGGCGCACCCTCAGCTGCATCCATCCCAAGCTGCTCGAGCTGCCGTGGGCAGGCGTCGTGTGCCTCGCGGGCGGTTACGCCGAACTCGAGGGGCGTATCGTGCGAAATGCAGCCATAAACCCTGGTCTGCTACAGCGCCTCGCCCCCTATCTCGAGCAATCGGGCGAGGTCATTCGCTTTGAGGGCATCGATCGCGTCGTGCGCATGAGTGCAGATGCCCCCGAGACGTACGGCTACGCACGCACCGTGGGCGACGCCGTCACGCAACTTGAGCACTACAACGCCTATAAAATTCTTATGTCCACACCACTTGCCAACCGCATCGCCCAAGATGAAGAGCTTGGACCTCTGCTCTGCCTCAACGAGCTCGAGCTCGAGGTCACAGAAATCTCGCCGCGCGAGTGCACCAAACGGGCCGGAATCAAGGCTGTGCTTGACGCCCTGGGACCAGACCACGGCACCGTATATGGCATTGGCGACGCGAGCAACGACATCGCCCTCATGGAGGCGGTCGATGTTGGCATCGCCATGGGCAACGCGCCGGACTTCCTCAAGGAAAAGGCCGACTACGTAACCGACAGCTTCGACCACGACGGTGTCGTCACCGCGCTCGAACACTTTGGGCTTATCTAGCCGAGCCCCTTGCCGCGTTTGCGACCGCAAGACTCAATCGTCTTCAACCGCCGCGCTCGACGCCCCAATGTGGCAATATGTTGTCTGCATAATGCAACGGTGCAACCTAAGAAAGAATGCGAGAACCCGTGTCCAGTCCGTTTACCAGCTTTTTAGCCCAGCACTTTGACCAGATTAACGACTATCTGGCCACGTTCTTTGACGGACAGGCAACTTCCGCCGATATCGAGCGTTACCTGTATACCCCGCTCTCGGCATTTACGGCCAATGCCGGCAAGCGCCACCGCCCGCTCATCTGCATGCTCGCCGCCACCGCGGTAGGCGGCAGCTTTGAGAGCGCCCGCAGCGCGGCGGCAGCTATAGAGCACTTTCAATCGGGAGCGCTTATCCATGACGACATCGCCGACAACGGCCAACTGCGTCGCGGCAAGCCCTGCATGCACCTTACCGAGGGCACGGGACTTGCCATCAACTGCGGCGATCTGGCGCTCACCATGGTCACCAAGACGGTTCTCGACGACCCCACGCTCGAGGCAGACGTGAAACTCCGCGTGCTCCACGAGCTCACCGAGATGATCGTCCGCACCATTGAGGGCCAGGCACTCGACTTGGGCTGGGTCCGCGATGGGCGCTTTGACATCTCGGTCGACGATTATCTGGACATGGCGACGCACAAGACCGCGTACTACAGCGGAGCCACGCCACTTGCCGCCGGAGCCATTATCGGCGGCGGCAGCGAGGAGCAGATTGAGGCGCTGCGCGCCTTTGGCCTGTACACGGGCCTTGCCTTCCAGATCCAAGATGATCTGCTCAACTTGATCGGCACCAAAGAGGCCGCCAACAAGGACTTCCGCACCGACATCACCGAGGGCAAGCGCACGCTTGTCGCCGTACACGCCCTCTCTGATGAACGCCACCACGACGAGATCGAGGCGATTCTTTCCTCGGGCACCGATGATCCCGCGCAGCTCGCACGCGCCGTGGAGATCTTCCAGGGGACCGGCTCCATCGATTACGCCCACACTTACGCGCTCGACCTGACCGCCAAGGCCAAAGCGGCCATCGAGAACGTTGAGCTTGATCAGCACGCACGCGAGTTGTTCCTCTCCATGGCAGATTTCTTTGTGGAGCGACTCAACTAGCGTGGGTTATAAAACCTGTCAGCAGCGTATTTGGGTACAACTTGCTACACTGTTGAGTGCATGTTTATGCATCTCTTTGCGTCGTCTATCCGACAGGCGCTCAAATAGTACGAATGATACGCCGAAAGGGGTTCGTTCATGGAACCTATTACAACGGGCATGCAGGGAGCAGCCGTCGAGGACGTCCAGTCCCGCCTTCTGCAGCTCGGCTATACAATCGATGACACCGAGGTCTCCGACAAGCGCTTTGGCACCACCACCGAGCAGGCTGTTGGCACCTTTAGGCTCGACAGTGGCCTTCCCGCTGGCTGCGCCGTCGATATCCCCTGTTGGAGCGCCCTGGTAGACGCCTCGTATAAACTGGGTCGACCGCACGCTCTATCTGCGCATGCCCAATTTCCATGGCGCCGACGTTCAGGCCCTGCAGCGCGCGCTCAACGTTTTGGGTTTTGCCTGCGGTGAGGACGACGGCTATTTTGGCCCGCACACCGAGGCCGCTCTGCAGCAGTTCCAGGAAAATGTTGGCCTGTTTGCCGATGGCATGGCGTTCCAGGATACCTACGCCTATATCAACCGCCTGCATCACGTGTGGGAGGGCAAGCCCTCGGTTACCGAGGCCGAGTCGCGCATCGGTTTTGCCCGCGCCGCCAACGTGCTCGAGCGCTTCCAGATTGCCGTCATCGGTGAGGACCCCATCGCACGCAGCGTTGCATCGCGCATGTGGAACATCGCCACGGCGACGACCGACAGCAGCGGCATGATGCTTTGCGATTCCGAGGTTCCGACCGACGTGGATCTGGTGCTCGAGATTGCAAGCGATGAGCTGCCCGCAGATGCTGCGCCGCGCGCCACGATCGCCCTTGCCGAGTGTCACAACCTTGCACAGCGCATCCGCACCGCCAATGTCGCCGCGCAGCAAAAGCCCGCTCGCATCCGCATTGAGCTCACGGGCATGACGCGCTACAACGGAACCTTCACCGCAAGTGATGCGCAGACACTCGCCGTACGCCTGCTCGATGGCGTTTGCGATGCCCTCGCAGATTAGGTAAACTAAACGGGTTGCTTTTGGGCAACACCACACATTGGGACGTAGTTCAACGGTAGAACTCCGGTTTTTGGTGCCGGCTGTTGGGGGTTCGAATCCCTCCGTCCCAGCCCCAAAGAACATAGCGCTCCAGGCTCTTATGAACCTGGAGCGCTTTTTCGTGGGCATGCGGAGGGATTCGAACCCGCAAGGGTGCGGAGCTGAGGAAACGCGAAGCGTTTTCCAGCGCAGCACGCAAGGAGCGAAGCGACGCAGCGGGGCGCGGCCGCCGGCAGGCGGACGCGGAATCCCTCCGTCCCACATCGACCGAGAGCTCCTCGCGTTAAGAAAATCGAGCCAACGCCGCCAAGCGGAGGGATTCGAACCCGCAAGGAATCTACCTATATAAGACAGACGCCCCAGGCCCATAACGACCAAGAGCGCCTTGCATCTAGAATTATCAGCCCAGTTCCGAAAAGCGAGCCGCATGCAACAACTAAGCCACCACAGGCCCCGGGAGAGCGGGGACACCGGCTTAGGTTTATCGCGAGTTCCGCACGAACAGGAGGCCACGTGACCTCGATGTTTTTGGACGTGACAGCGAGAGGGGTCCTGGTATGGCAAGGTGACGTGAAACAAGGCGGCGCTGACCTTCTGGTCGCGCCGCCGAAGTTGAACGTCAGATTGCCGTGCCAGGGCCCCTCGCAGCGTCAAGAAGACCGCCGTTCGGTAGAACGGCGGAACTAATTGTTCAGCATGCGGTCGAAGCTTCCCGAGTCGCCATCCCGATAGTCGGCGGTCATCAGAATCTCCTGCGGAATGCGTCCGCCCTCGCGCAGCACGTTGCGGAACTGCACGCGCGTGACCATGGGCAGATCTTTGATCGTCGCCGCCAGGTTCTGCGGTACACCCTGGTTGGCAGCCGCGGGCTCGCACTCACCGCCGGCCTTCACGCGGCGCTTGTGCTCGGCGAGCATGGCGCGATACATACCGGCATGCAGGCGAATCTCAACCACATTGGCGTTACGGGTCTGCTCGACAATGCGCGCACCCTCTCGGTCAATGTCGCCCACGTAGTAGACATAGTTAAAGCGATAGCCGATCTCGGCCAGATAATCATCCAGTGCGTGTGAAACGCTCGCCTTGCAGCCGCCGCCAAAGATCACGCCACCCACCTTGGTGCCAAAAAGCTTGGCGTGCTTGCGGCCGCGCAGGAGCTTGACGATCTCGTCATAGGTGTCCAGGTTCTCAACCATAATGAACGGCTTGTCGGCGCCCAGCGTAAAGAAGCCCGTAAAGTGCACAGGACGGTTGGGAGCAACCTTGATTGCCTGCATGCTGATGCCCTTTTCGGTCATACGCCGAATCAGGCGCTCGCCGTGTTTGCCGTCAAAGGCCTTCTCATCGTTAAAAATCTGGTAGGCGCGCTGGCGACGCGAAGCGACCGGCGTGTCGGCGCCGCGATTCTGCTCTATCCAAGCCTGGATGATCGCAATCTCCTCGGCAATCTTGCGGTTGGACATCTCGTTGTGCTGAGTGCGCTGCGGAGCCTTATTGCCGTCCTTGCCCTCGACCTTAACGATTTGAGTCTGCTGCTCCTTAATCTTGGAGAGCGCCGTAGGCGTGGGAACGACCTTGAGCAGCTGCCTGCCCAGGACACGGGCCAGAGCAAACGCCGAAACCTCGCCATGAGCGGGCGGCTCAGGCTGCTGGGCGGCCGCATCGTTTGCAGTCGGTTTGGGCTGCGCCTGGGATTTGCGCTTGGAATCCGCCTGAGCTTTGCGCTCTTGCTTTGGCGCGGACGGACCCTTTTGCGAGCGCTCGGGCTTGTCCCCCTTCGCCGGCTGGCGCTTGGGCTGCTCCACCAGGGCCTCAGCCTTCGCATCCTTGCTTTGCATCGCTGCCTTCTCGGCCGCGGCCTCGGCATTTGAGCCACGACCGCCGCGGTGACGACGGCGGCGGGGCTTGCTTGAGGCGCTCTCCCCTGTCTGCTTATCAGCGGACTGTTGAGCTTTGACCTCGGTGCCAGCCGCAGACTGCGACTCGGAAGGTTGCTGCTCGCAAGTCACCGGCTCAACGGTTTTCTCAGTTTGTTCGGCCTTATCGGCCTGAGCGGTCGAAGCCGGCTCGCCCTTCTCCTGACGCTTTATGGGATACGCGCGCCCCGCAAAACCGCGGCCGGGACGACACGAACCCGAAACCCTCTTGGCAGACTCCTCAGCATCGCCTGCAACCTCGGAAGGCTCTTCAGCCTCATGCGCGACATCCTGCTGCACAGCCTTAAAGTGAGCACCGCGACGACGCTTGGGCTCTTGGGCCTCCACGGGCTTTTGCTCCTTCGCGGGCTTCTGCGACTCAGCGGCAACCTCGGTCACAACAGTCTCGGTATCGAGTTCATCCTTTTGAGCCACGGCACGACGGAAGCGCTCCTGCTGGGCACGGCGCTGAGCATCGCGCTTGCCGCCCCCACCAAAACCGCCGCGGCCGGCCTTGGCCGTAAAGGCGCGAACGACGTTCTCATCGAGCAGCTCGTCGGTATCGACATGCTCGCGCGGGGCCGTTTCCACCGAAGCGGGCGCCTCGACAACGTCCTCGACGGCCTCTTCGACAGCCTCGGCAAGCTGCTCCTGAGCATCACTTATCTCGGCATGAATGGTATAGAACGCCGGACGTCCGTTAATGCCGCTGCCCTCGATCTTGGTAACGATCTTTGCCGCGATGAGTTCGTCGCGCATCGCCTTGGTGTCGCATTCCTTATCGACGGAGCGGAAAATCTGCGCCAGCGCGCTCGACTTGATCTTGAGTGCCTTGCGGCAGAGCAGGTCGTAGGCAACTAGCTTGGCGCGCTCGGCAGAAAGCGACGTCTGGCTGCTCAGACGCTCAGCCAGGGCATCGACATTATTTTGGTTATCGGAATATACCGTCTTGGCCACGGGGCCCCTTTCATATGTACACATATACGTCTATATGGTACAACGCGCGCCCTTATCCACGCAAAACATCTGCGAGAACACTCGGGCGTCGCCCGCTTTTGCATAAAAAAGACCGAGCCCGCGCAATCGCGGACCCGGTCTTATCGAGTTGTATAGATGTGACGTTCAACTCGTCAGGTCGATTACGCCTTGGCAGCCTCGGCGTCGGCGGGAGCCTCGGCGGCAGCGGCGCGACCATACTCGACTTTGCCCATCTCGGACCACTCGGGCTCCTCGTCGGGCATGGAACCGGCCTGCTTGCCGAAGAACTCCTTGAGGCAGTTGACGGCAACGATGAGGCCCAGGACCATCAGCAGGACGGCGAAGACGAGCTGCAGGCCCTTGGTAGCGGCGACGGAAACGGCAGCCGTGGTGGCGGTAGCCGGGATGGTGCCGAAGAAACCGTAGGCCTGGACGGCGGTCATGCAGCCCATGGCGCTCTGGACCAGCGAAGTGAAGGTGCAGCAGAGCAGGAAGGCGACGGGCACGTAGAGCATCCAACCCTTGCGGCCGGTGCACTTGCAGAACACGGCGAGGGTGATCATGGTCATACCGCCGAGCAGCTGGTTAGAAGCACCGAAGAGCGGCCAGATGTTGGCATAGCCACCAAAGGCGAGGGCGAGGCCAGGAAGCAGGGTAACGACCGTGGCGAACCAGGGGTTGCCGAGGACCTTCATGTAGCCGGCCTTGGACTCGATGGCCAGGGCGTCGTTGGTCTGGGCAAAGAACTCGGAGAACGAGGTGCGAGCGATGCGGGCGACGGCATCGAGCGAGGTCAGGGCCAGAGCGGAAACGTTCATGGTCATGAAGACGGTTGCGAGCGTGCCGTCAACGCCGAAGGCCTGCATACCGCGGGAGATGCCAGCTGCGAAGATCTGGAACGGGGTGGAAGCGACGCCGGCGTTAAGGGCGCCGGTACCGGCGGTGTTCATGTCGGAGAACATGATGCCGGCGACGATGATGGCAAGGATGCCGACGAAGGACTCGACGATCATGGCGCCGTAACCGACCTTGACGGCGTCCTGCTCCTTCTCGACCTGCTTGGAGGAGGTACCAGAAGAAACGAGGCTGTGGAAACCGGAGAGAGCACCGCAGGCAACGGAGACAAACAGGACCGGGAACATCATGCCCGAGGCATTGCTAAAGCCGGTGAAGACCGGAGCGGTGATGGTAGCCTGGCCGTTAGCGCCCAGGACGACGATACCGAGGACAGCGCAGACGATCATGACGATCATCATGATGGAAGTGAGGTAGTCGCGAGGGGTCTTGAGCATCTGGATGGGCATGGCGCCAGCAAAGACCAGGTAGACCATGACGACGGCGAACCACTGGAACTTGTCCAGGTAGACCGGGAACTGCATGCCGACGGCAAACATAAGGACCATGAGCACCACGCCGGTGACGAACTCGGCAGCGCCGGTGAGGTTGAACTTCTTCTGGGCCCAACCAAAGGCCATGGCGACGAAGGTGAACAGGATGGAGATGGTGCCAGCGCAGCCAGCGGCATAGGACTTGGTGAAGTCGATGGCACCGGTAGCAGCACCAGAAGCGTCAACGGCCGGGGTGAACATGAACGTCTTGCAAACCATGTCGGTGAAGGCGGCGATGACGATGATGCAGAACAGCCAGCAGAACAGCAGGAACAGGCGACGGCCGGTCTTGCCGATGTACTTCTCGATGAGCTGAGCGAGTGACTTGCCGTTGTTCTCATCGAAGCGTACAGGG
>ENA-OQKS01000160-OQKS01000160.1-human-gut-metagenome-genome-assembly--contig:-NODE-160-length-21110-cov-3.459467_pt1 | contig 21110 bp, 20 predicted proteins | sample MGYA00242804_ERZ504808 | MGnify/ENA primary metagenome ERZ504808 (study PRJEB26092, sample SAMD00036375) | human gut metagenome | host: Homo sapiens | study: EMG produced TPA metagenomics assembly of...
CGCTGGTGATGTGCTCCATCCACTCCTCGTGGTCGAGGTACCAGTCTATGGTCAGGACGATGCCCTTCTCGAAGGGAGTCTCGGGATACCAGCCAAGGTCGTTCTTGATCTTGGTGGGGTCGATGCCATAGCGGCGGTCATGGCCCAGACGGTCAGCGACGTGCTTGATGAGGTCTTCGCTGATGCCGTCGTCCTTCAGGCGGTCGTGCAGCTGCTCGATGATGGTCTTGACGATGAAGATGTTGGGGCGCTCGTTGTGGCCGCCGACATTGTAGACCTCGCCCACCTTGCCGCCGTTGCAGACCATATCAATGGCCTTGCAGTGGTCCTCAACGTACAGCCAGTCGCGGATCTGCATACCGTCACCGTAGACGGGCAGCTGCTTATGGTGCTTGACGTTGTTGATCATCAGCGGGATGAGCTTCTCGGGGAACTGGTAGGGGCCGTAGTTGTTGGAGCAGCGGGTGATGTTGATGGGCATACCGTAGGTGTCGTGGAATGCCATGACGAACATATCAGCGCTGGCCTTGGAGGAAGAGTAGGGGCTGTGGGGGCAGAGCGGAGTGGTCTCCATGAAGAAGCCCTCAGCGCCCAGAGCGCCGTAGACCTCATCGGTGGACACCTGCAGGTACTTCTTGCCCTCTTTCCAGGTCTTGGCGTCGGCGTCGTACCAGGCTTCCTTGGCGCGCTGCAGCAGGTTGACGGTACCCATCACGTTGCTCTGGACGAAAATTTCAGGGTTCTTGATGGAGCGGTCAACGTGGCTCTCCGCGGCAAAGTTGATGACGTAATCGAAATCGTACTTTGCAAACAGGCTCTCGACCAGCTCCTTGTCGCAGATGTCGCCCTGCACAAAGACGTGGCGGGGGTCGCCCTCAACGTCCTTCAGGTTCTCGAGGTTGCCGGCGTAGGTCAGCTTGTCGAGGTTGACCAGCAGGATCTCGGGGTACTTCTTGAGCATATAATGCACAAAGTTGGAACCGATAAAACCGGCGCAGCCGGTGATAAGATATTTTTTCATAATAAGATTTTCCTCAGTGTTCTCTTCATTTTCAGCGGCCTTGCCCTCTCCGTCATCTTCGGTGACTGGGAGGGTCATTTCATCCCGTTGTCGCCGTCCCAGTGCTCGAAGAAGCAGGCCAGCGCGTCCTTCCAGTCGCGGACGTCGTTGCCGACGGTGCAGCGGAGCATCCGGTTGTCCAGAGCGCTCCACTTGGGGCGGTCGGCGCTGTCCGGGTGCTTTGCCTTGTACTCTTCGCTGGTGCAGGGAGACACGGTGGCGTCCACGCCGGACAGGCGGATGATCTCCGATGCGAAATCATACCAGGAACAGATGCCCTCGCCGGTGCAGTGATACAGGCCGTACTCGTGGGTCACGCAGAGCTGCAGGATCTCGTGGGCCAGATCGACGGCGTTGGTGGGGTTGCCGCACTGGTCGTTGACGACTTCCAGCTTGCCGAACTTTTTGCCGGCGTTCACGATGGTCTTGACAAAGTTTTTGCCGTAATAGCTGTAGAGCCATGCCGTGCGGACGATGAAGTGGCGGTGGCAGAACTGCTCCACATACTTCTCACCCATGAGCTTGGTGGAGCCGTAGGCGCTGATGGGGCCGGGAATGGTGGCCTCATCCTGCGGGATGCCGCCGTTCTCGCGGCCGGAGAAGACGTAGTCCGTAGAGACGTGTACCAGACGTGCGCCGGTCTTGGTGGCGGCCTGTGCCAGATTGCGGGGGCCGATGGCGTTGGCCTTGAAGGCAGCGTCATGGTTCACCTCGCAGCCGTCCACGTTGGTGAAAGCGGCGCAGTTGATGATGACGTCCGGGCGCTGACGGCGGATGAAGTCATCCACCATCTTGTAGTTGGTGATGTCCAGCTCCGGCAGGTCCACCGGAATGACCGTGGCGCTCACCAGCTTCTCGGGGATGGGGCCAAGCTCACTGCGGCCTTCCCGGAGCTGCTTGATGATCTCGGTGCCAAGCTGGCCTCTGCAGCCGGTAACAATGATTTTCATGCGGATACCGCCTCTCTTAATACTTCAGTTTGCCGTCGGCCACATTCTTGAGGTGCTGGCCGTAGGGGCTCTTGCCGTAGCGCTCTGCGCTTTCCAGCAGGGTGTCGCGGTCGATCCAGCCGTACTTGAATGCGATCTCCTCGGGGGCGCTGATCTTGATGCCCTGACGCTTCTCGATCATCCGCACAAAGTCGGCTGCCTCCACGAGGCTGTCCATCGTGCCGGTGTCCAGCCATGCAAAGCCGCGGCCCAGCAGCTGGACGTCCAGCTCATCCTGCTTGAGGTACATATCGTTCAGGGTCGTGATCTCCAGCTCACCGCGGGCGGAGGGCTTGACCTGCTTTGCCATCCTGACGACTTCCTTGTTGTAGAAGTACAGGCCGGTGATGGCGTAGTTGCTCTTGGGGTGCTGGGGCTTTTCTTCGACGCTCAGCACCTTGCCGTTTGCGTCGAACTCCACGATGCCGAAGCGCTCGGGGTCCGGCACATAGTAGCCGAAGACGGTGCAGCGGCCCTTGTTCTCGGCGTTGGAGACAGCATTCTTCAAGATCTTGGAGAAGCCGTTGCCGTAGAAGATGTTGTCGCCCAGGATCATTGCGCAGCAGTCGTCGCCGATGAACTCTTCACCGAGGATGAACGCCTGAGCCAGGCCGTCCGGGGACGGCTGGACCTTATATTGCAGATGGATGCCGTACTGGCTGCCATCGCCCAGCAGCGCCTCGAAGCGGGGCGTGTCGGTGGGGGTCGAGATGATGAGGATGTCCTGGATGCCCGCCAGCATGAGGGTGGACAGAGGATAATAGATCATCGGCTTGTCGTAGACGGGCAGCAGCTGTTTGCTGGTGACCATCGTCAGCGGATAGAGCCGGGTGCCGGCACCGCCGGCCAGAATGATACCTTTCATTTTTGTGCACTCCTTATATTATGAAATAAAAAAGTTGTGCAGCTTGTACAAGGCCAGGCAGCGTATCCGCCGGGTCCTGTATGGATTCAAAGCGGAGCTGCGTCCGCTGTAAACAATGTTGGTGGTAATACGCCGCCAGCCGGGCTTCCCGCGCCACGCGCGCTGGCAGGATCTCGCTATGCACTACTGGCAAGCTTGCGATAGTATTACACCTCATTCTACTATCAAATCGAAAAAAAAGCAAGGAAAGAGCGCTCTCCGCAAAAATTTTTGCGGAGAGCGCTCTTTTGTTTCATCAGCAAAGGCTCAGAACTTGAACCCCCACTTGTGGAAATACCGCAGCAGGCTCCCGGTCTGCCACAAAAAGGGCTTGAGGCTGCGGTGGGCTGCACGATGCCATGCATGGATGGCGGTGTACTGCGGCACGAGGTAGGCTTTGCCGGTGGTGCGCATCTTCTGGGTCAGGTCGGCATCCTCCACATACATGAAGTAGTGCTCATCGAAGCCGCCTACGGCTTTGAACTCCGCCGTCCGCACGGCGGAAAAGCTGCCGGTGCAGAACTCGATCTCAACGGGAGCGGACAGATCCTCCCCCTCCATCAAATACGCACGGTTATATTTCTCCCAGAATTTCAAAAACGGCAGCTGGCGGTAGACCATAGGCCGCAGCGCACAGCGCCGCAGCGGCAGGCTCTGGGGACGGCCATCCGGGAAGCGCAGCCCCGGCCGGGCCATCACAGCATCCGGGTGGGCGGCCATCCAGTCGGCCAAATCGCTGAGGGTATCAGCAGTGAGCTGGATGTCCGGGTTCAGGATGAAGTGATAGTCGCTCGTCAGCTCCGGCAGGACGGTGTTGTGTCCGGTGCCGAAGCCGCCGTTCTCCTTGCGGCAGCGCACCTCGACCTTCTGGCCGGGCTGAGTGCTCAAAGCGCCGCCCTTCACGGCGGCTTCCAGACGTGCGCCGCTGCCGTCGGGGCTGGCGTTGTCCACCAGATAGAGGGTCAGCGGGTGGCGGCGGGTGTATTGCAGCACCGTCTGCGCCGCCTTGAGGGCTTCGTCGCAGCCGTTATAGACAACGATACAGGCAGAGAGTTCCAAGTTCGTTCTCCTTATCATTCCAGCGGTAATATCTTCAGGCTGAAATCTTCGCGCTGGATGTCGAAGTTGGGGTTGGTGCAGGGGTCGCCCGCAGCCAGCAGGTCGCCCCAGCGGGCCTGAAAACGCAGCACCTCGCCCTGAAAACGCTTCTGCTTTTCGGGGTTGTCCTCCATGCCGCGGCTCTTGCTCTCGTAGTGGTAGAGCTGGGCAAATGGGGTGAAGACGTTGGTGTAGCCCGCCTGACGGACGCGGACGCAGAAGTCCACATCGTTGAAGGCCACGGCATAGCTCTCGTCCAGACCGCCCACTTCGTCGTAGATCTCCTTGCGGATGAGCAGGCAGGCGGCGGTGTCGGCGTAGACGTCCTGCACATAGTTCAGGCGGCCCATATAGCCGTCGGAGCTGGCGGGATAGTACTTGTGCAGATGACCCGCCACGCCGCCGATGCCGAAGCCGACACCGGCGTGCTGGATGGTGTCATCCGGGTAGAGCAGCTTGGCGCCCACGCAGCCCACCCGCTTCTGCTGGGCATACATGACCATCTCTTCCAGCCAGGCGGCGGTGATGACCTCGGTGTCGTTGTTGAGCAGAAGCAGATACTCACCGGTGGCGAACTTCTCGCCGAAGTTGTTCAGGGCGCTGTAGTTGAAGCCCTTGCCCTCCCAGATGACGACCTTGAGGTTATCGGGGTGCTCCTTCTGCATCCGCTGATAGGCGCGGAAGGTCTCGGGGGCCTTGCTGTTGTTCTCGATGAGGATGATCTCAAAATCCGGGTAGGTGGTGCGGGCGTAGATGGACTCCACGCAGGTCTCCAAGTCGCGGATGTGGTCGCAGGTGGGGATGAGGATGCTCACCCGGCCCGGATGGTCGATGGTGTAGTCGGTCTTGTAGTAGCCCGGTGTGCCCGGGATGAGGGACACATCGTCCACGGCCACGCCGCAGCGGGCGTAATGAGCCTTGAGGGCGGCAATGCCCGCGTCGATGCAGTAGGTCTTGGCGGAGATGTCGCTGGCCGTGCTGCCGGGGCTGGAACGCCAGTAATAGAGGGCGTGGGGGATGTGGACGATCTTCCGGGCCGTCTCGGTCAGGCGGAGGAAGAGCTCATAATCCTGACTGCCGTTGTACTCCATCCGCTCCGGGCCGCCTGCGGCGTCCATCAGCCGGCGGCTGAAGAGGGTCAGGTGGCAGATATAGTTGTTGGAGCGGAGGTTGTCCAGCATGAAATCCGGCTTGAAGTGGTAGAGCACCACATTCTCCACCTTGCCCTCGAAGGTCGCCTCATCGGTATAGACGAAGTCGGCTCCCTGCTCGGCGATGGCCTTGGCGGCGTACCAGAGGGCGCAGGGGTGGAGGATGTCGTCGTGGTCCAGCAGGGCGATGAAGTCGCCGGTGGCCATCTCGATGCCTTTGTTGGTGTTGCCGGGGATGAGCTCATTCTTCTCCAGCTTCCTGTAGCGGATACGAGGGTCCACAGCGGCGCGCTGCTGCACCATCTCGCCCACGCCCGGGGCAGTGCCGGCGTCCACACAGCAGAGCTCCCAGTTGCGGTAGGTCTGGTTCACGACGGAATCCAGCAGCTCTTCGAGGAAGTTCAGCGGGGTGTTGTAGAGCGGCACCACGATGCTGATCCTGGGGCCTGCGGGCTGATTGCCTGCCTGCCGCACCAGCAGTTCCACCGGTGCGAACCGGTCGGCGCGCATGACTTTGCCCGGGAAGAGGGCGGCGTACTCGCGGCGGGCGCGGGCCAGTTCCCGCACGCCCTCGATGCCGCCGCTGCGCAGCTCCCGCAGAAGCACGAAGAGGGGCAGAGTGTGCCAGAGCTGGCGGCTCTTGCTGACGACATAGCGCATGGGCCAGGTCATCTTCCAGAACTTCGAGCCGGTCACCTCGCCCAGTGTCTTCTCCAGCTGCTGCTCGTGGCTGCGGCTGAGCGAAAGGTCGCTGCGCAGCCGGGCGATGAGCTCGGCTTCCTCGCCGCAGGTGCGCTCGGCGCGCACCATCCGGTCACGCAGGATGTCCATTTCCATCTCGTAGCCCCGCACCATCTTCAGCTGAGTGGGCTGGCTGATACAGAACAGCGCCGACGGCTGGGCGCGGCCCTTGCTGCGCCAGCCAAAATCGCGGAAGTATCCCCGCTGAGCCAGCTGCTCGGCCCAGCCCGCCATAACGGTGCTCTCATCGCTCACCAGCAGCACCCGGGCGGGCAGGGTCTCGGGCAGCGTTTCCCACGCGGGGTCTGCCACCACCAGAAGCTCTGCCTCAGAGCCCTCTGTCCACTCTTCTGCCTCCACACCTGCACGGTGCAGGGCTTTCGTCAGCAGGGACATCTGCTCTCCCAGCAGGGCCGCCGAGGCGGGGTTTGCCTCCTCCGCGATGCGCTGCGCCAGTGCGCGGCAGCGCTCCCGCTCCCGCTTTTCTTTCTTTTCCTTCTCCAACTGCATTCCGTTCTCTCCAACTGTTGTTCTTTATCGTATCGCTCCCGCTCTGGAGCGTGAAACGCGAAATCGTCCGTCTCTTGTGTACAAGCGTGTACAGTATACCAAATCACGTCTCATTTGAGAAGTATTTTGCGCAATTCCTTTTGATTTTTTACATGCCCAGCAGGCGGCGCAGCCAGCCGAACAGACCGCCGCCGGAGCTCGTGCCGCTGCCCACCGTCCGGATGGAAGCGCCGGAGTAGTAGTGCTTCAGGATGTCGCGGTAGCCCATCCCCTCCTCGGCGGCGTAGCCCACGGCGCCGCACTGGCTCATGCCCACGCCGTGGCCGAAGCCGTAGTAGTACATACAGGGTACACCCGCTGCATCCGTGCTGAAATCGAAGCAGTAGCGGGAGGACACGAACTGGCCGATATAGCGGTAGCTGCGGCCATTGGACACCAGCGTATTGTACTGGACGAAGCCGCCGAGGTCTTTGTGGGTGGTGTCGGCGCTCTGGTAGGGCTCGCCGGTGCGGCTGTCGTTGTACTCGACATAGTCATAATCCTTGCCGATGATGCGGCGCATCTTCTCGTGGTACTGGCGCTCATAGGGGCTTTCCACGCTCTTGAGATACGGCACGTCCGAGCCCCAGGCGTCGAGGCTGGAACAGGTGCCGTAGACGCCGGTCTGGGTGTTGTAGCCCGCGCTGGCCGACCAGACGGCGTCGATGACACTGCCGTTGTAGGTCAGCACCTCATCCTTTACCGCCTCCACCGCCTTGCGGATGGCCGACCGGGCCGAGGACGGGATGTCCTCCACGGGGGTGTAGATGAGGGCGTTGGCCGAGGAGCCGTACTGCTTATGGTACTCGAGGTAGGAGTGGATGGCCACGGCCTGGGCCTTCCACGCCTCCTGCGCGGCGCTGGCGCTGACATAGCTGCCGATGGCGCCAAGCTCGGTGTAGGTGATGCCCACCAGGCAGTCCACGAGGTCCAGCGACAGGTTCCGGCGCAGGCCCTTGCCCTTGATGTTCAGATAGGGCAGTGTAATTTTATCTTTGGAGCCGAAGAGCCAGCTCAGACAATTTTCCTCTTCCTCAGGGATAAGGGTGGTGTTTGCACCGCCAATGGTGGTGGCACCGGGTGCGGCATCCTCGGCGAAGGCCGCCGGGACAGCCACGCACAGCATCACAGCTGCCAGCACCAGCGCCGTCAGACGGCGCGCGAAACTCAGACTCTGCTTCACGGTCATTTCCTCCTGTGGTTTCTGGATCTTTCCATAGTTGTTATCAGTGTAACACACTGCGCCCCCCGACGGCAAGGACGGAAGTTGTGCAAAAAATGTGAAAAGACGCCTTTGCAAGCCGCCGGAATTATGATACAGTATAGCATGAGATGATATGCCCCCTTTGGCGGGCATGACAGGGAGGGCCGGAATGGACAGCAGAGAGTTATATCCCAGCGACGAGCAGCGGCGCCGCATCATGGACTTTATCATGGCGGCGGGCGAGACGCTGCTGGAAAACGGAGCAGAGGTCTTCCGGGTAGAGCAGACGATGGAGATCATGGCCCGCAGCTTCCATCTGCGGGAGTTCCACGTCTACGTGCTGACCAACGGCATCTTCGCCAGCGCCGGCACGGCAGAGATCGCCGAAGTGCGGAACGTGCCGGTGCGGACGACTCATTTAGGCCGGGTGGCCGCGGTGAACGCCCTTTCCCGCGAGATAGCAGCCGGGGGCGTCACACTGGACGAGGCTGAACACTGCCTGGCCGAGGCCCGGCGCATCCCCTTCCCCAAAGGCAAGACCCAGCTCCTCGCCGGGATGAGCGGCACAGCCTGTTTTGCGCTCATCTTCGGCGGCACGATACGCTCGGCGCTGGCGGCAGCGGCGGCGGGTCTCATCGTCAGCGGCTATCTGCTGCTCTGTGAAAATCGGAGGCTTTCCAACGGCTTCCGCAAGATCTCGGCGGCAGCGCTCATTACCTTGGTCTGCATTCTGGGGTGCCATCTGCTGGACACTGAGGCCAGCCACGCCATCATCGGCGCCCTGATGATATTGACCCCCGGCATCGCTTTCACCATGGGCATCCGGGACTTCGTGCAGGGCGACTACCTCTCCGGCACCATCCGGATGATAGACGCCCTGCTCATCGCGGCCAGCATCGCCATCGGCACCGGCCTTGTTCTGAGCCTTACTTCTCTGCTGACGGGGGTGACGGTGGTATGATGACCTTGACAAGCACACAGATCGGCCAGCTGGTGGCACAGTTCTTTCTGGCCGGGGCGGGGACGCTGAGTTTCGCCGTCCTCTTCGCCTGCCCCCGGCGCACCCTCCCCTGCTGTGCGCTGGTGGGCGCGGTGGGCTGGTTCATCTACGAGCTGGCCATCCTGTACGGGGCCGAGGCCGCCGGGGCCGCTCTGGTGGCGGTGATCCCCCTGACGCTGGCGGCGCGTATCTGCGCCGTGCTGCTCAAGACGCCGGTGACGGTCTTTTTGCTGACCGGTATCTTCCCGCTGGTCCCCGGCGCGGGCATCTACTACACCGCCTACTATTTCATCCAGGGCGAGAATGCCCTTTCGCTGGCCAACGGCATCTCCACCTTCAAGGTCGCCGTCACGCTGGCCGTGGGCATCGCGCTGGTGCTGGGTCTGCCCATGCCGAAGGGGCATGGGTGGAAGAGCAAATAAGCTGTAGCAACAAAAAGCACCCGCAGCGCTGTTTCCCTTGGGAACGCCTCGCGGGTGCTCATTATTTTAAGTCAAAGAATCCATCAGCAGACTTCCAGATGAACCTCTGCGACAGGATTTTCAGTTTCCCAATTAGTAACCTCGAACTCTTCTGCATTGTCTACCACGCCGAGGCTACCCGTGCCCAGAATCTCGCCCAGCTTCGTCAACTGCGACTTCTTGACCTTGCCGCCTTTCACGACGCTGACAGTCTCATCATAGCCACTCAGATAGCTCGGCTCCCCGCCCAAAAAGTTGTTGCGGTAGTACTTGACAGTGACATCTGCCATCACAGGGTTTTTGCTGCTATCGCAGCCAGAGAGAACACCCGCTGCTGCCACAGCCAGAGTCATCACACCAGCGCTCTTCAGGAAATTACGACGAGTCATATTAGTCATTTTCTTGCACCTCATAAACTGTTTTGTTTCTTCTTGTTTTCCTTTGCGCGTCTCCGCAAAAGGCGGTTAGTTTGCCATAACTAATGATAGGGCATCTTCTTCTTTTTGTCAATATTTTCCCAGTATGTTAGTGCTCATTAACATTATATCATCATTTTTTATCTCCGGTTTATGGATTTTTCTCTCATTTCTTCGTCTCGCAGACGTGTCTTGTCCGTGTTTGCCGCCGCATCCAAATTCCTTGCACTGCGCCTGCTGCTATGCTATAATCAGGCTGTACTTATATAGTAAAGGAGTGTCTGCCGATGTCTGTTATGGAAACGCTCAACACCCGCCGCACCTACCGCCGCTTCGCCCAGAAGCCGGTGTCGCAGGATGTGGTGGACGATATGGTGGAGGCCCTGCGCCTGTCGTCCTGCGGCGCGAACCGTCAGGCCGTGAAGCTGGTGGTGGTGCAGAGCCCTGAGATGGTGAAAAAGGTCCATCCGCTGGTCAAGTGGGCCGCCTATCTGCCGCCGGAGCAGGGTACTCCCAAAGCCGACGAGCAGCCTGTGATGTATCTGGCCGTCGTGCAGGACAGCTCCATCCCCGGCGACCTGAACACCGACACCGGCATCGCGCTGGCGAACATCACCCTCGCCGCATGGGCCAAGGGCGTGGGCAGCTGCATCATGGGCGCCATCAACAAGCCCGCCCTGAGCGAGCTGCTGGGCATCGCCGCGCCGGACAAGCTGGCGTTCATGGTGGCGCTTGGTTGCCCCACTCACGCCGCCAGGGTCGTACCGATGACGGAGAAGACCGGCATCAAGTATTACCTCGATGAGAACGGTGACTACTGCGTGCCGAAGCGGAGCGTGGAAGAGCTGGCGCGGACGGTTTAACCTCTCCGTCAGCGCTGGCGCGCTGCCACCTCCCCTATCGAGGGGAGGCTCTGGCGAACCGGGCCACTCTGCGCTGACTGCTGAAAGCTTTCAGTGGCGTAAAATGCCGGGCCTCGCTGCAGAGGGCAGCAACTTCTGGACAACGCATTTTGTCAAGCTGCCGTGAATCCAGGCAGCAGGGCACTACAGCTCCCGATAAATCAAGCCTTGCTCGTCCAGCGTAAGCCTGACCGACATGCCAAGGGCTCCCCTATTAGGGGAGCTGTCTGCGAAGCAGACTGAGAGGTTCTGCATATATACATCGTTCTCAAGCTTTATTCTGCATAATTGTTTGCAATTCGGTTTCAATTTGATGGAATTTTTGCACAACACTTGACTTTTCAAATTGTACAACCTATACTAAACACGCTCTCTGATTTTTCGATGAATCGCATCGCAGCAGAGAGATGCAAACGATATGCACATAAAGAGGAGTGTTTGAATATGAAAAAGATCTCTCGCCGCAGCTTCCTGGCTGCCGCCGCTGTTTCCGCTGCTGCTCTGGCTCTGACCGCCTGCGGCGGCTCTGCCTCCACCGCTTCTTCCGCTGCTGCAAGCTCTGTTGCTGTTTCTTCTGAGGCTGCTTCCACCAGCGCTGCCGCTGCTGAGCTGACCACCGTTGAGGCCGGCAAGCTGACCATGGCCACCAACGCCACCTTCCCTCCCTACGAGATGACCACCGACGCCGGCACCATTGAGGGCATCGATGTGGACACCGCACAGGCCATTGCCGAGAAGCTGGGCCTGGAGCTGCAGATCGACGACATGGATTTTGACGCCGCTCTGCTCAGCGTGCAGCAGGGCAAGGCCGACATCGCCATGGCAGGCATCACTGTCACCGACGAGCGGATGGCTGTGATGTCCTTCTCCGACAGCTACGCTACCGGCATCCAGTCCGTCATCGTGCCCGAGGGCTCCGACATTGCCTCTGTGGACGATCTGGTCGGCAAGAAGATCGGCACCCAGCGCGGCACCACCGGCTACCTGTACTGCTCCGACGACTTTGGCGAGGACGCCGTGGTGGCCTACGACAGCGGCCTGACCGCTGTACAGGCCCTGAACAACGGCCAGGTGGACGCTGTGGTCATCGACAACGAGCCCGCCAAGGCCTATGTGGAGTCCAACCCCGGCCTGAAGATCCTGGACACCAGCTACGCCGAGGAGGACTATGCCATTGGCATGAACAAGAGCAACACCGCTCTGCTGGAGGCTGTGAACGCCGCTCTGGAGGAGCTGAAGGCCGACGGCACCCTGCAGGCCATCGTGGACAAGTACATCAAGGCTGAGTAAACAGACCCCTCAAGGGGAGGCGGCCCACCGGGCACCTCCCCTTTTTTAAGGAATATAGGTTACAAAATTCTGACAAGATCACAACAGACGAAAAGAAAGTGAGGATGCGAATGGCCGCACAATACGAACTGTTGAGCCAGCTGCTGAAAAGCGGCGGCCGGCTGGACATGGGGCAGGAGCTGTTCTACAAATTTTATCAGGCCTTTGTCCTGAAGGACCGCTGGCTCCAGTACATCGAGGGCGTAGGCACCACCCTGCTGGTCACTGCCATTGCTCTGGCCATGGGCGTCCTGCTGGGCAGCGTGGTGGCGCTGGTGCGTGTGTCCCACGACCAGCAGCGCCCCGGCCGCTCGAACCCCGTGCTGGGGGTCTTTAACGCCGTGTGCCAGGTGTACACCACCGTGATCCGGGGCACCCCCATGATGGTGCAGCTGCTGATCATGAGCATGGTCATCTTCAACAACAGCCGCAACTTTACCATGGTAGGCGCGCTGGCGCTGGGCATCAACTCGGGCGCTTACGTCTCCGAGATCATCCGCGGCGGCCTGATGGCCGTTGATCCGGGCCAGATGGAGGCCGGCCGCAGCCTGGGCCTGAACTACATCACCACCATGGTGGTCATCATCATCCCCCAGGCCATCCGGGCCGTGCTGCCTGCCCTGGGCAACGAGTTCATCATGCTGCTGAAGGATACCTCCCTTATCACCGTCATCGGCGGCAAGGAGCTGCTGTATGCGGCCCAGGGCATCATGAACCGCACCTACGAGGCCATGTTCCCCCTGTTTGGCGTGGCACTGATCTATCTGGTGCTGGTGATGATCTTTACCTGGCTGCTTGCAAAATTTGAGAGGAGGCTGGCACAAAGTGACCGATAAGATCCTGGAAGTCCGGGGCCTGACCAAGACCTACGGCGGCGAAAAGCGGAAGGGCGCAAAGCAGGCTGCCCCCACTCTGGACGTGCTGCGGGGCATCGATATCGACATCTACCGCGGCGATGTGGTCTGCCTCATCGGCCCCTCGGGCTGCGGCAAATCCACCTTCCTGCGCTGCCTGAACCGGCTGGAGATCCCCACCGGCGGCAGCATCAAATTTGAGGGCGTGGAGGTGGACGACGACCACATCGACTCTGTCCGCCAGAAGATGGGCATGGTGTTCCAGCACTTCAACCTCTTCCCCCACCTGACCGTCAAGAAAAACCTTGAGCTGGCCCCCAGCCTGCTCAAGCTCAAGGACAAGGAGGCCATCTCCAAGCGCGCCGACGAGCTTCTGGCCCGCGTAGGTCTGGCCGACAAGGCCAACGTCTACCCCAAGAGCCTTTCGGGCGGCCAGCAGCAGCGCATCGCCATCGCACGGGCGCTGGCAATGGACCCGGACGTCATCCTCTTCGATGAGCCTACCAGCGCCCTCGACCCCGAGATGGTGGGCGAAGTGCTTGAGCTGATGAAGGAGCTGGCCCACACCGGCATCACCATGCTGGTGGTCACCCATGAGATGGGCTTTGCCCGCGAAGTCTCCAACCGCGTCATCTTCATTGACGAGGGCCGCATTCAGGAGGATGAGCCGCCGCAGGAGCTGTTCACCAACCCCAAGCACCCGCGTCTGAAGGCATTCCTCTCCAAGATGCTGTAAGATAGAAAGAAACAACACAAAACCCGGAACTCTTTTCAAGCCGTCCTGGCTCTGAAGGAGTTCCGGGTTTTGTTCATTGTTTTTTTCAGAGAGCCGTTTTGCAGCAGTCTTTCTGCTTATGCTCAGTTGTTGGCTTCCACCTTGCTCAGGAGGATGCGGTCATTGTCGAGGATCTTGCCGGCGTTCTCGCGGAACTTCTCGAGCAGGTCGTCCACGGTCATCTTGCTGCGGGCCTCGCCCTTGACATCGAAGACGATGCGTCCCGCGTCCATCATGAGGGTGCGGTTGCCCAGCTCCAATGCCTGATGCATATTGTGGGTGACCATCAGGCAGGTGATCTTCTTTTCGGCCACGATGCTCTTGGTGAGGTCCAGCACCTTTTCGGCGGTGGCGGGGTCGAGAGCGGCGGTGTGCTCGTCCAGAAGCAGGAGCTTCGGGGTGACGAGGGTGGCCATCAGCAGGGTCAGCGCCTGACGCTGACCGCCCGACAGCAGGCCCACCGGCTGCTTCATCCGGTCTTCGAGGCCCATATCCAGCAGGGCCAGCTTCTCACGGAAGATCTCCTTATCCTTGCGGGAGATGCGGGAGAAGATGGCGTTGGGGGCGGTCCCGGCGCGAAGGTAGGCCAGCGCCAGATTCTCCTCGATGGTCATGTTGGGGGCCGTACCCTTGAGCGGGTCCTGGAACAGGTGGCCGATGACCCGGCTGCGCTGATATTCCGGCGCAAAGGTAATGTCCTCGCCGCCCAGCGTGATGCTGCCCTCGTCGGCGATGAAGCCGCCGGTGATGGCGTTGAAGAGGGTGGATTTGCCCGCGCCGTTGGAGCCGACGATGGTGGCGAAGTCTCCCGCTTCCATGGTCAGGCTGACGCCGTTCAGGGCCACTTTCTCGTTGACGGTGCCGGGGTTGAAGGTCTTGTGCAGGTCACGAAGTTCGAGCATTTCCATTTTACACACGCTCCTTCCGTGCCTGACGGGCCGCATTGCGGCGCTTCTCAAAGGCGATCTTCTCCCGGATGGCGGGCATCGAGATGGCCACCGCCACGATGATGGCGCTGACCAGCTTCATGGCAGCAGCCGGGACGTTGAAGCGGAGGGCCACCGCCACGATAAAACGGTAGAGGCAGCTGCCGAACACGACGCCCAGCACACGGCGCACCATCGTCCGCTTGCCCACCAGCGTTTCGCCGATGATGAGGGAAGCCAGTGCGATGGTCACCATGCCGGTGCCTACGTTGATGTCACAGCTCTTCTGGTACTGAGCCAGCAGGCCGCCGGAAAGGGCGGTCAATGCGCCCGAGATGCAGAGGCCCACCGTGATGGTGAAGGCGGGGTTGATGCTGGAAGCACGCACCATGGCAGCGTTATCGCCGGTGGCACGGATCGAGAGGCCGAGACGGGTGCCGAGGAAACCCACCATGGCGGCACCGGCCAGCGCGATGACTACCGCCGCCAGCACCAGCTTATACCCGCCGCCCGTAAAGCTCAGGGCGCTCTTGGCGATGGAGAAGACGGTATCGGTCTTGACCAGCGACATGGTGGACGAGAAGCCCATCACGGCCAGGTTGATGGTGTAGAGGCCGGTGTTGACGATGATGCCGGCCATGATGCTCTCGACGCCGAGGCGGGTCTGCAAAAAGGCTGTGATGAAACCGGAGCACACACCGGCCGCCATCGCCGCCAGCAGGGCGAGGAAGGGGTGGCCGGTCAGTGCCACCTGACACGCAACAGCGCAGCCAAGGGTGAAGCAGCCGTCGGTGGACAGGTCCGCGATATTCAGGATGGAATAGCTCAGAAACAGAGCCAGCGCAACGAGGGCGTAGATGCAGCCCAGCTCGAGCGCGGTCTGGATGACGTTGAGCGAAAAGATACTCGCCAGCATGGTGTGCTCCTTAAATAAATATTAGTTGAAGTTTTCCGCCGTGGTCACTTCCACGACCTCGGTGCAGTAGGGTGCAAAGGCCTTCTTCACGGTGTCGAGGTCGAGGCCCAGAGCCTCGCAGGTCTCGGTGTTGATGGTGGCAATGCCGTTGTCGAAGGTCTGGAAAGGCAGGTCTGCAGGGGTCTTGCCGTCGCAGAGCAGTTCCACCACCATATCGGCGGTAGCCTCGCCCAGCTGGACGTAATCGACGCCGTAGCCCACGAAGGCACCGTTCAGGGCGAAGCTGTCAGCGCCGGTGTAGTGCTGGACGCCTGCCTCGGTGAAGGTCTCGTAGATGGAAAGCTCGGCGGTCATGACGGTGTTATCAGTGGGGGTGAAGACAGCCTTGACACCGGCGGCGATGAGGGCCTCAGCGGCCATCTGAACTTCGGCGGTGGTGGTGCCGTTCTTCTCGATGTACTTGATGCCCTTGCTGTCGCAGAAAGCCTTGGCGTCTGCAATGGCCTGTGTAGAAGCATCCTGGCTCAGATCATACAGCAGGCCGATGGTGTCGATGTCGGGGTTGGCGGCCAGGATGAGGTTCATGATGGCGTCGGTGTTCAGGGCGTCGGAAGTGCCGGTGATGTTCGGCTCGGTGTCAAAGCCTGCGGCAGCAGGGTCGGTGACGGCGGAGTAGACGACGGGGATGTCGGTGTCCTCCACAGCGGCCAGCATGGTAGCGGCGGTGGGGGTAGCCACAGCCACGATGACGTCCACGCCGTCGGCCACGAGGTCGGCGCCGATCTGGTTCAGGTTGGTCTGGTCGGCCTGTGCGTTGGCGTAATAGTCGGCGTAGTCGAAGGTGACGCCCTTCTCCTTGCCCACCTCGTCCAGACGCTCCTCCACCGACGCAACGATCTGGTTCAGGGAAGCGTGGTCAACATAGTTGACAATGCCCACCTTGAAGGTCTGGCCTGCCTCGCTGGCGGCGGCAGAAGATGCTGCTGCACTGGAAGCGGTGCCGGATGCAGTGCTCGAAGCGGACGAACCGCAGCCGGTCAGACCCAGAGCGGAAACAGTGGCGGCGGCCATAGCGGCTTTCAGAAAGCTGCGGCGGGAGATCATGTTCATGGTTTTCATAGCGGTTGCTCCTTCCCTGGAGCGGGCGGCATGTAAAATAAAAACCCGCTCCACTTGCGGGACGGGCTTTTGTTCTCATATAACAAAACGACCCTGTCCCTGTGTGTTCATCCACAAGGACAGAGTCGAAAAATTCGAATCTGCGGTGCCACCTTGCTTGCCTTGCTCGCTTTCCTCTTGAAAGCCGCAAAGCCCCTCACGGAGAGCCAACACTCCCCTGCCCTGTAACGGAGGCTTCCGTCCCAAGCTACTGGAGGCTCTGCCCCGTTTGCCCGGCCCTCGGCGGCCCACGAATCTCTGCCCCGCTCTCGCCCGTTTTCACTGTCCGGGCTCACTGAAGATGCGCTTTGCAGGTTCTCTTCCGCCTCATTGGTTTGATTGCATTATACACTTTATCCGTGTAAAGTCAAGAGGGAATTTCAAATTTTTCCGTCAGATTTTTTCACATTTCATCACTCGAGGTTGAGTTTGTTTCGCATCAGCCAGACCGTCAGCCCGAACCAGAAGACGCCGAACGCCGCCGCGATGCCCAGCGTGACCATCGCGCTCCCCATGTAGCCCAGAGCCGAGACGGCAGTCTCGATGCTGCCCACATCGCCTACGGCGCTATAGATGGCCGTCTCGTAGACGCCGGTGCCGATCTGGAGCAGCTTTTCGAGCCAGCCCTGCAGATACTGCATGACAAAGAAGCTCAGGATGCCCGCCAGCGCGGGGTGGTTCTTGAACTGATGTCCCACCATGCAGGCAGCATAGATGCAGGCGATGGCGCTGACCATCCGCACGAAGCTGACGACGCCGCTGAAAGCCAGCGCCTCCCAGAACTCCATGTTACAGCGGGCGAATGCCTCCCGGATGCTCGACCACATCAGCGGCAGCTGCTCAAGCAGGTCCATATCCGCCATCATCAGGACAGCCAGAATGCCGAAGGAAAGGCAGGCTGCGAGGATGCTGCACAGGCTCCACACAGTGCTGGAGATGAGCTTCGAGGTCACAAGCTGTGTTTCCGTCACCGGCAGGGTGTGCATCAGATAGCCCTCCCGGCCCAGCAGGTTGCGGTAGAAGCGCTGCACGATGGTCATGATGGTGACGACCACGGTGCCGATGATGACGCCGGTGTAGACAAGGCTCAGCAGGCCCACGAGAGTCGAATAGGTGTCACTATTGGTGCTGTTCCATCTCCAGAGGGAGCCGCCAAAGAGCACCGACGCCGCCAGCAGGGCCAGATACATTCCGCCGTAGGTGCGGGCAGTGGCCTTGAACTCATATTTCAGTAACTTTTTCAGCATTTGAATACCTCCCGGAAATATGCATCCACACTCATGCCCTCGGTCTCGCGGAGCTCATCCACCGAGCGGTGGGCAAAAATTCTGCCGTTCTTCAGGAACACGGCCTCATCCAGCACCGGCTCCACGTCCTCGATGAGGTGGGTGGAGATGATGACCGAGGCATCCCGGCTGTAGTTGGTGAGGATGGTGTTCAGGATGTAGTCCCGCGCCGCCGGGTCCACGCCGCCGATGGGTTCATCCAGCAGGTAGAGCCGGGCGTTCCGGCTCATGGCAAGGATGAGCTGGACTTTCTCCTTGTTGCCCTTGGAAAGGCTCTTGAGGGGTGCTTTGGGCGAAAGCTCCAGCTTTTCCAGCATCTCATTCGCCTTGGCGGGGTCGAAGTCGGCGTAGAAATCCCGGAACATCTCCACCAGCTGCTCCACCCTCATCCAGTCGGGCAGCCATGCGGCGTCCGGCAGGTAGGAGACGATGGCCTTCGTGTCCGGGCCGGGGTTCATGCCCGCGATTCGGATACTGCCCGCCGTGGGCTGCAAAAGGCCGTTCGCCAGTTTGATGAGGGTGGTCTTGCCGCTGCCGTTGGGGCCAAGCAGGCCCACGATGCGGCCAAAGCCGATGTGCAGCTCGATGTTATCGAGGGCATTTGTCCCCTTCTGGTAGGATTTCGTCAGGCCCTCACAAGTTAAAAGCTCATTCATTTGAATCACTCTCCTTTGTTTCCCAGCCCGTCATAAGCTTTGCGGCCTCTGCCGGGCCGTAGCCGATGCCGCGCATTTTTTCGAGATATTCGGCGGTCATGGCGCGGGCCGTCTCGTCCCGCAGCTGTTCCAAAAGGGCTGTATCTTCGGTGACGAAGCGGCCCGTGGTCCGCTCGGTGTAGACGAGCCCTTCCGCTTCCAGCTGGGCCAGCGCCCGCTGCATGGTGTTGGGGTTGACGCCTGCCGCTGCGGCCATGTCGCGCACCGAGTCCAGATGTCCGCCGGGCGGGTAGACGCCCGCCAGGATTTTTGCCTTGAGCCGTTCCACGATCTGTGCGTAGATGGGGCGGCTCATATCGAATCGTTCGCCCATCGTCTCATCTCCTTGTGTTGCTGTACTAAGCGCCTAATACAATAATACTCAAATCATCTTTTTTGTCAAGAGGGAATTTTCAATCTCTTCAAAATATGTTATACTGTCTTTTGTATGCTAGAAGAAAATGCGCAGGAGCACAGAATCTATGAAAGCGACCATCATCATCCCCAACATCAACGGCAAAGGCTGGCTCAAGGACTCCATCGAGTCGGTCTACGCCCAGACGGAGCAGGACTTCGAGCTTATCGTGGTGGATAACGGCTCCACCGACGAGAGCCTTGAGCAGGCCCGCAGCTATTGCAGCCGCGAGAACTTCCATCTCATCGAGAACGGCTCCAACACCGGCTTTTCCCACGCCGTCAATCAGGGCATCGCCCGGGCGAAAAGCGAGTTCGTGGTGCTGTTCAACAACGACGCCTTTGCAGAGCCCCAGTGGCTGGCCGAGCTCATCCGCGTGGCCGAGAGCGACGAGAAAATTTTTGCCGTCCAGAGCCTTATGATCCGTCACTTCGACCGGGAGCTTGCCGACGACGCCGGCGATTACGTCACATGGATGGGCTTTGCCTGCAAGACCGGCGACGGCCGCCGGGCCAGCCGCTACACAAAGCAGAAGCGCATCTTCTCGGCCTGCGGCGGCGCGGCCCTCTACCGCAAGAGCATCCTCGACGAGATCGGCGTCTTCGATGAAAACTTTTTTGCCTACTTCGAGGACGTAGACCTCAGCTGGCGCGCCAACAACGCGGGCTACAAGAATGTCCTCTGCCCCACGGCAAAGTGCTACCACATCTGCGGCGCCAGCACCGGCGCGGTGCGGTACAACGCCTTCAAGAGCCAGCAGAGCGGCCGCAACAGCATCCTTCTCCCCCTCAAGAACGAGCCTCTGCTGATGCTCATTCTCAACATCCTTCCGCTGGCGCTGGGCTATCTGCTCAAGTGCTACAAGTTTCACAAACAGGGCTTCGGCGAGGCGTGGGACAAGGGAATGCACGAAGCCTTCGCCCTTCTCAAAAACGGCCAGCTGGGCAAGCGCCCCTTCCGTCTCCGTGATTTGCCGAATTATGTTCTGATGGAATTGTGGATGATTTGGAACATGGTGCCGTATCTCTGGTATCGGCTGGTGGTCGTGCGGTTTGATTTGAAGTAATTCCGGATATGCAAAAACCGGGAAGCTCTGGGAGCTTCCCGGTTTTTCTATGCGCGTTTTTAATTTTAGTATCCGATAGAGGCGGCGGTCTGGTTCCAGTGGTAATTTACTTTGGAAGCTGTTAAATCTTGATTTCTATGATAATAATCGTCTTCAATCACAATTTTATCCCACATCTCTTTCGTTCCGCCAAAATATACATTTGTTAGTGACTTACAATTATAAAATGCTCCTTCTTCAATCTTTTTCACGTTTACCGGAATATAAATATCCTGAAGTAGCCCACATCCCCAGAAAGTCTGCCGATCGATAACAGATACGCCTTCAGGTATTATAACAGCATCTATCGCACAATACTCAAAGGCATATGGACCTATTTGGGTTAATTGCTTTGGAAGAACGATTTTTTCAAGCTTATTGCAGAAGTTAAATGCTCCTTCTCCAATACTTTTAACACTTTCCGGAATCGTTACATTCTTTAAATTTTGACAATACGAAAATGTTCCCGCTTTTATTTCTGTTATTCCATCTGGAATCACAATCGATTGCAATGAATTGCAGTAAGCGAATGCTTTTTCGCCCACTTCTACCACCGTATCTGGTATCTTAGCTTCTAGTCTTTTACAGTTCATGAAGATATAGTTGCCCAAAAGTCTTGACATTTATCGGAAATTGTACATTTTTTAGTATTTGGCAATCATGGAACATACTGTCCGGCAAGACACTAATTGCATTATGAAATTCTACTGTTTCCAAATATCTGCATGCGCTAAATGTTCCTTTCTCAAATTCCGTTCTTCCCTTGATAATTGCCGTTTTCATTTTGCTATTAGCACAGAATGCTTCTTCGCCCACTTTAGTCAGACTTTCCGGCAACACTAGACTTTCAATATTGCATGCCTTAAATGCGTTTTTGTCCAATTTCTTGTACTCCCTCTGCTATCGATAAATTTGTCAAATTTTCACATCCAAAGAAAGCCCATTGGTCTATTATCTTTATAGTAGTAGGGATTGAAATCTTCTCTATATCCTCATTTTGATATAAGCATTTACTTCCTATCTCGCTCACCACATAACCATCGTACTTATCCGGGATGATAAGTTCCCCCTTCGGGACGATGGCCGCCGTCTTGTCGTAGCCGGTCAGCTTAATCGTGCCATCCGACTTCTTGGTGTAAGTCCACATGATATGGGCCTGCGGCTCTTCGGCATCGC
>ENA-OQKS01000162-OQKS01000162.1-human-gut-metagenome-genome-assembly--contig:-NODE-162-length-20996-cov-3.076190_pt1 | contig 20996 bp, 24 predicted proteins | sample MGYA00242804_ERZ504808 | MGnify/ENA primary metagenome ERZ504808 (study PRJEB26092, sample SAMD00036375) | human gut metagenome | host: Homo sapiens | study: EMG produced TPA metagenomics assembly of...
TTTAAACTTCTCCGGTCAGCGAGCTGGTCAGCCTGCAGATGTCCATCCAGCAGGCCCAGATCTCCATCAAGCGTCTGACCGAGATCATGGATTACGAGTCCGAGCAGGACGAGACCCGCGAATACACCGAGATGGAAAAAAATCGACGGTGACATTGAGTTCAAGGATGTCTCCTTCCGCTACGGCAGCCGTTCCCCGGCCCTGAGCCACGTCTCCTTCACCATCCCATACGGCAAGAAGGTGGCCCTCGTGGGCAGCAGCGGCAGCGGCAAATCCACCATCACCAAGCTCCTGCTCAAGTATTATGAGCCGGAAAGCGGTACCATCAGCGTAGGCGGCGTCGATCTGGACGAGTACAGCAATGCCTCCGTCCGCCGTGCCATCGCCTATGTCCCCCAGAACGTCGAGCTGTTCAGCAAGACCATCTACGACAACATCCGCATTTCCCGACCGGAAGCCAGCCTCGATGAGGTCAAGGCCGCTGCCAAGAAGGCAGATGCCCACGAGTTCATCCGCAAGCTGCCGCTGCAGTACAACACCTATCTGGAAGAAGCCGGCAACGGCCTCTCGGGCGGTGAGAAGCAGCGCCTTGCACTGGCCCGGGCCTTCCTGAAGGATGCGAACCTCTATATCCTGGACGAATCCACCAGCAGTCTGGACTTTGGCACAGAGAATACCATCTTTGATATGATCTACAACCAGCTTGCAGACCGCTCGATGCTGATCGTCGCCCACCGCCTCTCCACCATCCGTGATTGTGACCTCATCCTGGTCATGGACCACGGCGAGATCGTAGAGCGCGGCACCCACGAAGAGCTGCTGGAAAAGCAGGGCAAATACTACGAGCTCTGGAGCCTGCAGCAGGGCATCTTCCGTGATAAGAAGCGCACGGAGAAGCCCGCCCCCGTCTTGGCCGCCAAGGTGGTGGAGGACGAGGAGGATGGCGAGTCCATCACCTACTAATTCGTTGCAGCTGCGTGCGCACGCAGTTACATAAATGGCTTTTTGGCTGGATGCGCATCCGGAAATTGAGCCGACTAAATTTGTTTTTCAATCATTTGAAGGGAGTAATTCATTATGATGATGCCTGCAAACTTTACTGCTGTTAACTCTGAGGTCGTCTACGGCGGCGCTGACCTGTTCTCCATCCTGGCTGACACCACCGCTCCTGTCTGGAACGCTGCTAACGTCAAGAAGTTCAACACCAACGTGATCACCCTGATCAGCAACTCTTTCTTCACCAAGACCGTTGACAACACCCTGGGTGTGATGTTCGGCGGCAACTGGGGCAAGGACGGCGATAAGATCTTCGGCGAGGAGGGCTCTCTGAACCAGAACGTCTTCGGCCTGTGGGACAATACCAACCCGTCTAGCCCTGTTCGTACCGACGACATGACCTTCGGCAACAAGGTCATGCAGGTCCTGGGTATGGCTTCTGTCGCTTACACCCTGGGCACCACCGATGCCAAGGTCGGCTTCAACGATGCTGTTTACGGCATCAACGGCAAGCTGTAATCAGTAACCCCTAAAATCTGAAGTGTGTTTCGTCCGGCGGACTCTCGGGCCGCCGGATGATAATGCCTCGTAATGGTATGCCCGGAGGCACCTGCCTCCGGGCATACCTTATTTTTTATAAAAATTTACAGTTTGGCTCTTTATTCCGCACCGCCAAACCGTTATAATAAATTGATGCCTATATTCATCATGGGATGGGTAATAGGTGATAGCCCTCTCAGTCACCTTCGGTGCCAGCTCCCCCAGAGGGGGAGCCTTTGGCAAGCCGGTCAAGTTGATTCTAGCCGAGCAAAGTATCCTATACCGCAAAATGCCGGGCCTTGCTGCCTAGGCCAGCAGCAGCTTGCCTTTGTGGCAAGGCGCTAAAGTGTCCTATACTGCAAAATGCCGGGCCTTGCTTACGGGGGCAGGCACTGCGATACTAGCTTTATTTTTGTGGTCGATGTTATGAAGCAGAAAGAGAAGCCAGTCAAAAACTATAAGATGCTTGAGCCTGCGCGCAAGCTCCGCCGTGAGATGACGCCGCAGGAGCGTAAGCTTTGGTATGCCTTTTTGAAGGATTATCCAGTTAAAATTTATAAGCAGAGAATCATTGAATCTTATATTGTGGATTTTTACTGTGCCAAGGCTGGGCTGGTCATCGAATTGGATGGCCCTATCCACAAACACGAGCAAAATATCCAGCACGATATAAACCGTGACGAACGCCTGAAGTCCTATGGCTTAGAGATCCTGCGCATTCCCAACACCAAAATCGACTCTGATTTTGGGCAGGTGTGCGCTTACATCGATACCATCCTTCAATGCCGTTCCGAGCGATCGTCCAGCATCTGCTGTCCTGGACAGCAGGGCGAAGAATCAAAAGAGCCGCAGGCGAATACGCAGGAGTTGCCCGGCCTGCCAATGGCTCCCCCTTTGGGGGAGCTGGCACAGCGCAGCTGTGACTGAGAGGGCTATTGCCTATTACAAGCAATGAAACCAAGAACAGGTGGTATAAAATCATGAGAGAGATCCAGACCGCAGAAAACAAGACCCTCAAGCTGACCAACGTGGTCAGCCGCCGCATCCAGCCCGAAGAGTTCAACAATATGCAGATCGTGCTGACCCAGATGCACAACTTTATCAAGAGCAACGGCGCACAGCCCCTCGGCCCCCTCGTGCAGTGCATCAAGCTGCCCGCCGGCCCCAACCCCCAGCCCGAAGTCTATATGATGCAGCAGGCCACCCAGCTCATCCCCCGCATGGAGGCCGGCTACTCCATGGACGCTGTGCTCCGCGTGCGCAACTGCCTGTACGCCCACTACGTCGGCCCCATGAGCCAGAGCGGCCTCGCCTCCCAGAAGCTGAACATCATGGCGTTTGAGCACGAGCTGGAGCTGACCGGCACTGTCTACACCATCTTCGTCAATCAGGATGAGGACGAGGGCGTTGTGGATACCTTTATGGAGACGAAGTAATATGACGACGACCATCCGCGACATCAACGAGCTGCAGGACCGCCGCATCATGATGGAGAAAAAGCTGCCGCCTTTCGGCTACGCGCTCATTCTCCTGACGGCTGCCCTCATCCTCTTCCTCGTGGTGTGGAGCACCAAAAACTACCGCACCTACGTCAGCCAGTCCAGCGGCTCGGTGCAGGCCGCCAACAAGACCTACATCATGTCCAGCTACTCCGGCTCCATCACTGAGCTGAACATCGCCGAGGGTTCCTACGTCAACGAGGGCGACCTCATCGCTCACATCAAGAGCACCGACCTCGACATGCAGCAGGACAGCATCCAGAGCCAGCTGGACATCTACAAAAAGCAGAAGAGCCAGTACGAGAAGCTGGTCAAGTCCATTCAGGACGACAAGAACTACTTCAGCGAGACGGACATTGACGACCAGCCCTACTACTACCAGTATGAGACCTACAAGAGTCAGGTGGCGCAGAAGGCCTTCGACGCCTCGCCCTATCAGGCCGCGGGCTACTCCGACGAGCAGATCAAGGCCCTGATGGAGCAGAACCAGAGCGAGGTGGAGGCCCTGTATTACTCCACTTTGCAGTCCATCTCCGCCAGCCTGACCAGTGTGCAGAGCAACATCGACAATCTGCAGAGCCAGCTGGACGCCCTGAACACCGGCGCCAACGACTACTACATCTATGCCCCCACCTCCGGCGTCATCCACATGGACACGCCCTATAAGGTGGGCATGGTGCTCAGCGCCGGCACCCCGCTGGCCACCGTCGCCAGCGAGAACAGCGACCTCGAGGTGGTGGCTTACGTCACCCTCAACGACCGGCCGCTGCTCCATGTGGGCGACCCCTGCAAGATCGCCATCACCGGCCTGTCGGAGTATTCCTACGGCACCCTGACCGGCACCGTGACCTCCATCGACAGCGATGTGACCGCCAGCTCCTCCGGCTCCTACTACAAAATGACCATCACCCCGGACAGCACCTACGTCATCAGCAACAGCGGCGACAAGGTCGATCTGTCCAACGGTATGAGCGTCACCGCCCGCGTGGAGTACGACAAGCTGACCTATTTCGAATACGCGATGGAAGCTCTGGGCGTTCTGTTCCGCTAAGCGCTCACATCAACGCCCAAAGAGGTACGAAAGAATGAAACTGAACCTGAAAATGCTGGCCGTGAGCGCCGCTCTGCTGGGCCTGCTGGCCGCCGGCGCTGCGCTTCCGGCCTCTGCAGCCGGTCCCCTGAACGCGGCCGCTGCCCTCTCTCTGCCTTGGTCCGCTGCGGCTGTGGAGAGCGTCGAGACCGGCACTTACGCCTCCACCATGACGGTGGGGACGCAGCAGCAGCTCTCGCCGGTCATTCTGCCCGCCAAGGCCGCACGCAAAGCCACGGTAACTTTTATGTCCAACGACAGCACCATCGTCAACGTGACGTCTGAGGGCGTGGCGCAGGCGGTGGGCGTCGGCACGGCGCAGGTCATCGCCAGCGCAGACGGCGTGAGCTGCGTCTACACCATCACCACCGAGCTGGACGAATCCATGATCGTCAAGGAGATGGACATCACGCTGGCCTCCGGCACCATCGCTGTCGGCGAGACCACTTCCCTGTCGCTGGGCGTACTGCCTTCCAGCGCGTCGAATTATGCCAACGTGAGCCTCAGCTCCTCCGATCCCGCTGTGGCTACCGTCAACAACTTCGGCAAAGTCACCGGCGTGGCCCCCGGCACCGCCACCATCACCGCCACCTGCGGCGATGTGAGCGCTTCGGCCACGGTCAAGGTCGTCAACAGCGGCGCAGACCGTCAGTCCATCGACCTGAACACGAGCTATGTCGTCCTCAAACCGGGCGCCAGCCGCACCATCACCGGCAAAGTGACCCCGTCTTCTGCCTCCCAGTCCCTCACCTTCAAGTCCAATGACACCAAGGTGGCCACTGTGAGCGCCAAGGGCGTCATCACCGCCGTGGGTACGGGCGCGACCTCCATCGTCGTCTCCAACGGCACGGCGTCCGCTTCGGTGACGGTCATCGTCAACCGGAATGCTTCCAGCTCCGGCAACGGCGGCGGCAGCACCGACGACAGCAACGGTGAGGTCATCACCGACCCCGTCGTGGAGGCCATCGAGGCCGACGGCACCGACGAAGTGACCTTCGCACAGCGGGAGCTCCCCACCATCACCAGCGAGATGCTGAATGCCCTCCGTCTGAACGGCAAGACCCTCGTGGTCGAGGCCGATAACTACACCATCCGCATCGCGGGCCGTGATGTGAAGAACACCTCCGCGCAGGTGAGCACAGCCCTGAGCTTTGCCCCCTCTGAGTATGGTGTCACCTTCACCCTCAACGGCGGCGAGGCTCTGCCGGGCGTCGTTCAGGTCGAGATGACCGGCGACAACGCCGCCTACACCCGCGTCTACCTGCACAATGCCCTCAAGGGCAAGTGGCAGTTCCTCAACAGCTACAAGGACCATGTCCTCGAGGCGGACACGGCGGGCGAATACCTGCTGACCACCCAGAATCTCCGCTTCGCCCATGTGGACATGACCTTCTTCATCGCGGGCCTTGTGGTCATCGTGGGCATCATCATCGCCTACATCGTCATCAAGAAACGCTATTGGTTCTGGTAACTCTCATAAGTAAAATGAAAGCGGCTGCTGTAAGTCCCTAAGACTACAGCAGCCGCTGTTTTTAACCTCTCAGTCTCGCTATCGCTCGACAGCTCCCCTACCGAGGGGAGCCTCTGGCGAAGAGATTAAGTTTTCCGATATGCCAAGGCCTCCCCTCGTTAGGAGCAACAACGACGACCGCCGCCAGCGGCGGAAACAGGGAGTCGCTGTTGGGGCCGCGGCCAGCAAGACGCAAGCAAAGCGCTGCGGATGCTGGGTGCCGCAACCCGGGCAGTGGTAGCGCGTCAGCGCTGACGGAGAGGTTTACTCCACCGTCACGCTCTTGGCCAGATTGCGGGGCTTATCGACGTCACAGCCGCGCAGGACGGCCATATAGTAGGCGAACAGCTGCAGCGGCACGATGAGCTGCAGGGGCATCAGCAGCTCGTCGTAGTCGTCCAAGCGCACCACATAGTCCGCCACGCCCTCCGGGACGACAACGTCCTTCGTCGTGAAGAGGATGACCCGCGCACCGCGGCTCTTGGTCTCCTTGGCGTTGGAGATGGTCTTCTCGTACACCTGCTTCTGGGTGGCCAGCGCGATGACCGGCACACCGTCGGTGATGAGGCTGATGGTGCCGTGCTTGAGCTCACCGGCAGCGTAGGCGTCCGAGTGGACGTAGCTGATCTCTTTGAGCTTGAGGCTGCCTTCCAGCGAGAGGGCGTAGTCGAAGCCGCGCCCGATGAAGAAGCAGCTCTGGGTGTTGACGAAGCGGCTGGCGAGGTACTTTATCTGCTCACAGTCGGCCAGACGGGGCTGGATGACCTCACCGGCGCGGAGCAGCTCGGCGGTCAGGCGGCGGGTCTCTGCCTCGCTCAGACGGCCTCTGGCGTAGGCCAGGCGGAACGCGAAGAGGTAGAGGGTGCAGAGCTGCACCATATAGGCTTTGGTGGACGCTACGGCGATCTCCGGGCCGGCGTAGGTGTAGAGGACGTAGTCCGCTGCGCGGGCGATGGAGCTGCCCACCACATTGACGACAGCCAGCACCGGCACGCCCCGGCTCTTGGCGAGGCGGAGGGCGGCCAGCGTGTCGCTGGTCTCGCCCGACTGGCTGATGATGATGACGAGGTCGTCGGGGTCGAGGATGGGGTCACGATAGCGGAACTCGCTGGCGATGTCCACCTCGGCAGGGACCCGGGCCAGCCGCTCGATGGCAGTCTTGCCCACCATACCGGCGTGCATGGCCGTGCCGCAGGCCACGAGGTGGATGTTCCTGATGCTGCGCAGCTTCTCGTCGCTCAGCTCCGGGATGCGGAGGTCAGGCATCCCGTCCTCCACGCGGGGGCTGACGGTGGCCGTGATGGCGGCAGGCTGCTCATGGATCTCTTTCAGCATGAAGTGGGGGTAGCCGCCCTTCTCAGCGGCTTCTTCGTCCCAGTCGGCGGTCAGCACTTCCCGCTCCACCGGCTTGCCGAAGGCGTCGTAGAACCGGATGCCGTCGGCCTTGACCACCGCCATGTCGCCCTCCTCGAGGACGCTGTAGCGGCGGGTGTACTTGAGCAGGGCCGGAATATCGGAGGCCACGAAGTTCTCGCCCTCGCCCCAGCCCACGATGAGGGGGCTCTCCTTCTTGACGGCGTAGATGGTGTCCGGCTCATCCCGGAACAGCACGCCCAGCGCATAGCTGCCCCCGCACCATCGCCAGCGCCTCCCGCAGGGCTGCCAGAGGGCTCTGCTTGGGCTGGGCGCAGCAGAAATAGTCGATGAGCTTGACCAGCACCTCGGTGTCCGTCTCGCTCTCAAAGGTGACGCCCTTGGCCAGCAGGTCGGCCTTCAAAGGGCCGTAGTTCTCGATGATGCCGTTGTGGACGATGCTCACGCGGGGGGTGGAGTGGGGATGGCTGTTGACGTCGCTGGGCTCGCCGTGGGTGGCCCAGCGGGTGTGTCCGATGCCGCAGAAGCTCTCGGGCAGATTTTCTGCCTCCAGCTTGCGGCGGAGCACTTCCAGCCGCCCCTTGCTCTTGACGACGTGGATGCCGCCTTCCAGCGCCAGCGCGACGCCGGCGGAGTCATAGCCGCGGTATTCCAGCTTTTCCAGACCGTTCAGCAGCACTTCCTGGGCGCTGCGCTTACCCGAATAACCTACGATGCCACACATACAAAACACCTCCATGCCGACAGCCCGGCGCGAACGCACACGGCAGCTGTCAGCCTCTTACGATCAGTCTATGTTCTTGTATGGCTTTCTTTGAAAGGGTTCTGTTGCGGTATTGCTGCCGTTTTTTTGCCCTTCTCTGCGGCTGGTATAAGCCTTAGGAGCTTTTGCTCCCGTTTCAACCGGAGGAACACCCGCCGAAACTTTCGATGATCCCTCTCCTCGTCACCCTCACGGCTGTCACCCGCGTGGCCCGGCGCTTTTTCGTCAACTGAAGTCGTCTATCCCCTCTTTCTGCTCTTTCCGCCGCTTTCCTGAAAACAAAAACAGCTCCTTTCGGAGCTGTCAGACGCCGACGGAAAAGGTCAGCGGTATTGTATCACAAAGTCCCACATCCGTCAATGGACGCCCAGCATTTTGTGGAGCCTCGGCTGCCAGACCACTTTATAGAGCATCAGCATATTGTGGAGCGCCCGATCATAGAGCAGGAAGGCTGCATTGCCCATGGCCAGCGTCACCAGCGAGACAGCCAGCGCCGTAGTGCGCAGCTCTTCGGCGATGCTGCCCGCCGGGACCAACAGCAGCACCAGCCCGTACATCGCCAGGATCCCGCCGTTGCAGAGCAGCAGCTTGCAGACAGCCCGCAGCAGGGCCGGGCGTATCCGCTCGAAATAAGGCTTTGCCAACGGATAGTACCCCAGCAGGAACACAAAGGTGAGGGCCACTTCCTTGTCCGGCACGAAGAGCAGGCTCAACAGGCTCACCGCGCCATAGGCCGTCAGAGCCATGGTCTTCCCGCACTCCACGCAGACTGTGGCGATGAGGAAGCTGGCCACCGCCGGAGCGATGAACATCGCAATGGGAAACACAGCCCCCAGCAGCATCAGGGCCACACTGAGCGCTGCGGCCATGCCGCAGTAGGCCATGGCCCAGCTTTTACTTTTGCGTCCCTTCATGGCAGCTCCCATTGTACCGGTTGGCTCTCAGCGTCCAGCGGCTCGATGGCGTGGCGGAGGCCCAAGATCATGATGTTGTCCAGCAGGGTGCGGTTCAGCTTGACGTCCAGCATCCCGTAGGCCCGGACGAGGTCGTTGACCGCAGCGAGGGCCTGCCGCCGGGCGTTTTCCCGGGCGGCGTTCCTGTCGTTGATGCCGTTGAGGAGGAAGACGTTGTAGCGGCCCTTATCTTTGTCCCGGGAAAAGCTCTCCGCTTTGTCCAGCAGATAAGCGGCCCGGCCGATGCAGCTGCCGATGTAGTGCATACTTTTGCGCTGATTGGGGTCGTCGGTGGCCAGCACCGAGTAGAGCGCGCCGTAGAGGTTGCCCTTCGGCTCTGCGGCCAGCAGATAGTTCTTGGCGTTCAGGGTCATCTGGACGTTGGCCTGGTCCCGCTCCTGCACGAAGATGCGCTCCAGTGCCGGGTTCTCGGCGGCAGCCTTCCGGTAGGCTTGCCGCAGCAGGACGGTGTCCACCACCCGCCGTACCTTTTTATAGAAGGGCAGATCGGCCCACTGGGCATCCTGGATGCGGTGCCAGCTCAGCAGGACTTCCACCTGTGCGGCCAGCCGGATGCCCTGAGTCTGGCACATCATCTGCCGCCAGACCAGCGTACCCGGCTCCCGCATCCGCTTACAGGTGGCCGGACGTCCTGCCAGACTGTCGGCCAACACTGCGAACAGGACGCCGTTGTAGCGCAGACCATAGCAGGAATACAGCCCATAGGTGGTGTAGAGCTGGCGGCGGACGCCGCGCTGATACCACTGATAGGTGTTGTAATCCCGGATGGTCAGCTCCGGCAGATAGGGCCGCATACGTCCCTTCATTCTGTTCATTCCTTTCGCGGGCCGCGCCGGGCGCAGCCTTTCTTGCAGGGGAAGACTGCTTCCCCACAGCTATAGACTAGTATAATCTATTTTTCGTCAGCGTTCAACCGTTCTTTTGTAAATTTAATTAGAAAAGACCGCACTGGAATCGATTTCAGTGCGGCCTTCTGGTTCATCTTATTTCTTTTCGAAACGGCTCGTGTGGCCGGGCTGGGTACGCTTGCCGTCAAAGCCGCTCTTGGGCATGGGCTTTGCGGGGCGGTTCTCGAACTTGGGGGCGTTGTAGTACATATACAGCTGGCAGGGGATCATGCCGTTGTACATCTTGCGGCGCTTGTTGGCCCGCTTGCCGTAGTGGTGTTCAAAATCCATATCGGCAGTGATGGCGTAGACACCGGCGCAGGGGTGGGCCTCCATCTGCTGGCCGAGGGTGCGGGCCAGCTTGGCGGCGCCCTCGATGGTGCTCATGCGCTCGCCGTACGGGGGGTTGGTCAGGACGATGGCCTCGCTTTTGGCGGCGAAATCGGCCACGTCGGCCACCTCGAAGTGGCAGCGCTTCTCCACGCCGGCCAGCTTGGCGTTGGCGTTGGCCAGAGCCACGGCGGCGGGGTCGATGTCGTAGCCGAAGGCCTCAAAGCCCACGTCCAGCTTGGAGTCGGCCAGAGCCTTCTGGCGCTGCTCGGCCCAGATGGCGGCAGGCACGAAGCTGTAGCGCTCGGCGGCAAAGCGGCGCTTGAGGCCGGGGGCGATGTTCATGGCCTTCTGAGCGGCCTCGATGAGGAGGGTGCCGCTGCCGCAGAAGGGGTCTTCCACAAGGCTGTCGCGGCGGACGCGGCCCAGGTCGGCGATGGTAGCGGCCAGCGTCTCACGGATGGGGGCCTCCATGGAGTTGCGGCGGTAGCCGCGCTTGTGCAGGCCGTCGCCGGTGGTGTCCAGCATGATCTCGCAGACGTTCTTGCGGAGCATGAAGCGGATCTTATACTCCGCGCCGGTCTCGGGCAGGCTGGTGGTGCGGTGGCCCTGCATCAGGCGCTTGACCACGGCCTTCTTGATGATGCTCTGGCAGGCCGGCACGCTGGACAGCTGGCTGTTCAGCGAAGAGCCGGTGACCGGGAAGGCCGCGTCGGCGGGCAGCAGCTCTTCCCAGTGGATGGAGTAGACGCCGTCGAACAGCTCGTCGAAGGTGGTGGCCGTGTAGGTGTTCAGGAGCAGCATCACGCGCTCCACGGTGCGGAGGTTGAGGTTGGCGGCGGCGATCATATCCGCGCCGCCCTTGAAGGTCAGACGGCCGTCGCTGACCCGGATGTCCTCGGCGCCGATGCGGCGCAGCTCAAAGTTGGCCGTGGACTCGCACCCGAAAAAGCAGGGGGCGATGAGTTCAAATTTTGCAGGCATTCTGGTTTCCTTTCCTGTCGGGTGCGGCGTGCCGCACCAAAAAACAGGCCCGCCCCGCTGGGGGCAGGCCCAAAGCTTCTTCGTCTTGTGCGGACGGCTCAGCGACTGCCGCGGCGTCCCCGGGGTGCGTAGCCGCCGCCCCGGCGGTTGTTGGTCTCATGGTCGAGGTCGGCCATCTTCTCTTCGCTCTGGCTCTTGAAGCGGCTCATCATGTCCTCAAAGCTCAGGTTGTCGCTCTTGGCCGGGGCCTTGGGCTGCCAGACGCGGGGCGCTGCGTCCCGTGCCGGGCCGCGTCCGCCCTGGGGACGGCCGCCCTGACCGTTGCGGCGGAAGCCGCCTTCCCGCGGGCCGTTGTTGTTGGGGCGGGGGCCGCGGCCTTCACGCGGAGCGCGGGGTGCCGGCGGCAGCAGCCGCTTGATGGACAGCGCGATCTTGCCGTCCGGTGCCACGTTGATGACCTGCACCTTCACGGTGTCGCCGTCATGCAGCACGGCTGCAATGTCCTGCACATACTCGTTGGACACCTCAGAAATGTGGACCATGCCCACGCGGCCCTCCGGCAGCGCAACGAATGCACCAAACGGTTTTACGCCGGTGACACGGCCTTCAAAAATATTCCCTACCTCAATCGCCAAAACTCAATACTCCTTGTTGACTAATATGTTTCCCGCCGGCCGCAAGCCGCCCGGGGCGCGGCATCAGTTGCCCGTCACATCCACAAAGATGCGCTCGTTGGCCGCCGCATAATTGTAAGAGTCCCGCGCGACCCACTCGGTCACGTCGTCCGAGTCGCCGCTGAGGATGCGCTGCATCTCCTCGTTCTGGGTCTTCTGCTGGTCGATCTGCTCCTGCAGGGTGTCCAGCTCCGCTTTCTTGGAACTGAGCGCCACCTGATTTGCGATGTACGCCGCCAGCATACTCAGCAAAAGCAGAAGGAAGAGCAGTTTCAGCACAGCGCCCACGACGGACGCCTTTCTCTTCCGCTTTCTCCGGCTCGGATTTGCCATAACACAGTGCCTCCCGTTTTCGGACAGCAGGCCCGATGCGCCTGTACTCTCACTTTGATACGTTTGAATTATACAACATACGCCGTGGTTGTTGGCAAGCTCTTTTTCTGTTTTTTTGCAAGTCTTTTTTCGTTCCGCCGTACTTTGGCGGCGGCGCGGGCGGCTTTCCACGGGGCGATGCACCGGGCGGCGAGCCGCACCGGCCCCAGCAGCAGTTTCCCCGCAAAGGCTTCGACAGCGGCGAACAGAGGCCGCAGCGCTGCCTGCACCGCCCCGGCAGCACAGAACGCCGCCAGCGCCATATAGCCCCGCAGCTGCCCGGCCTGACTCTGGGAGACGGCATAGCTCTGCAATGCCATCAGCACGGCTCCCACAAAAAGCACATCCGGCAGGAACGCGGCCCTGCCCCGGGTGGGCAGAACGGCCCGCGCCGCGCCCAGCACACCGCCCAGCACCGCGCAGGCCGCCATCTCCTGCCCCACCGCCCCGGGCGAAAGCGCCGGGCCCATCACCGGACGAGACGGCGCAGAAAGCCGCCCGGCGTATGCTCTGCGGTGTATTCCAGCGTGTCCACCCGGCCTGTAAGCTTGACTTCGCCCTTGTCGAGGTCGAGGCTGGTGACGCTCAGCTCGGCCCCGGTGAGTTCCAGCGTCCCTTTCGAGGTGAGCATCGCCGCTCCCTCGGCGTCGCAGCGGATGACCCGCCGCACACCGGTGACGGTCAGCTTGTTCCGCCCCTCCAGGATGAGGTCATGAGGCAGAGCCTGCTCCGGCTTTGCGTCCTGTTGTTTCATGACATTCCCCTCCCCTTTTCTGCCATCTTATGCAGGGCGGGGCGGGGTCATGCCGGATTTACTCGGCTTTCGGGGCGTCGTGGGCGGCTGCCAGCACGTTGTCCTGCTCGATGATCTCGTACATCTCGCGGGCCACGTCCTTGGTGCGGGGCTCCACGTCGGAGAGGACCTTCACCTTGATGGGCCGGTTGCCGAAGGTGACCTCGATGATGTCGCCGGCCTTGACGGCCTGGCTGGCCTTTGCGGTCTTGCCGTTGATGAGGATGCGGCCCGCGTCGGCCACCTCGTTTGCTACCGTGCGGCGCTTGATGAGCCGCGAAACTTTCAGATATTTGTCTAAACGCATTTCTAAACTCCTTGTATCAACCTCTCAGTCTCGCTGTCGCTCGACAGCTCCCCTAGTAGGGGAGCCTCTGGCGAAGAGGCAAAGCTTTACGATATGCCAAAGCCTCCCCTATTAGGGGAGGTGGCACGCCGTAGGCGTGACGGAGAGGTTGTTCCTCTAATTAAAAAAGCCGCCGGGCCTAAAGGTTCCGGCGGCGGTGGGTTTTCTCTTACAGGGTGTCCTTCAGAGCCTTGCCCGGCTTGAACACGATGCTCTTGGAAGCAGCGATGGTGATGGCCTCGCGGGTGCGGGGGTTGATGCCCTGACGCTCAGCGCGCTCACGCACCTCGAAGGTGCCGAAGCCGGAGATGGAGATCTTCTCACCCTCGGCCATAGCCTTGCCCAGTGCCTCGAATGCAGCGTTGACAGCCATCTCGGCGCTCTTCTTGCTCATCTCAGTGTTTGCCGCAACCTGTGCGATCAGATCGGTCTTGGTCATAATAAAAGCCTCCACAATATTCTCAACATTTTCTATTCGAGCAGACGGTCTGACCGTCTGGTACCCGTTTACGTTTCGTCCGCTTCCAGCCTCTGGGTGAAGCGCTTTGCCGCAAAGGTCAGGGCCTCTTCGGCGTCCACACCGGCCAGACGCATGGCATCGGCGGCGGCCAGCAGCAGCTCACCGGCGTTCTCTGCCGTCTGCTGTGCGTCCCACGCGGCCCTGGCGCTGTCCAGAGCCCTGGCCGCACCGGCGGCATCCTCCGGCCCGCAGCCGAACCGCGCGGCCCGCTTCTGGAGCTTCTGGGCGCGCATCAGGGCGGGCAGGGTGGCCGGGACGGTGTCCAGCTCATCGGCCAGGGTCGTGCGGCCCTTTTCCTTATTTTTGAGCGCATCCCAGCTGTTTATACCAGCATTTTCCGCCGCAGAGGAAGCAAAGATGTTCGGGTGGCGGAAGACCAGCTTCTCGCACACCTCGCGGCAGACCTTTTCCATGTCGAAACGGCCCCGCTCCTCCTCGATGACGGTGTGGAACACCACCTGCATCAGGACGTCGCCCAGCTCTTCCTGCATCATGACAGGGTCGTCAGCGTCGATGGCTTCCAGCGCCTCGCACGTTTCTTCCAGAAAGTTTTTCCGGATGGAAGCGTGGGTCTGGACTTTGTCCCACGGACAGCCGTCCTCCCTGTCTCTCAGGATGCGGATGATCTCCACGAGGTCTTCCGCCGTATAGTGTTCCCGCGGCGTCCAGTCCTGCATGGGGCGTCTCCTTTCCGCATTCCGAAAACATCTGCGAACAGATTCAAATTGTACCGCAGAATCTGCCGAAATGCAAGGGTACAAGCGCATTTTCCAGCTTTTTGCGGCAAAATTTTCATTTCATTCACAACAAAAGGCGGCATCCCCCGGGGGACACCGCCCTGCGTGGGCTTTTTCGCTTACAGCTGTGCGCCGCACTTGTTGCAGAACAGCGCGTCGTCCGAGACGGGCGCGCCGCACTGGGGGCAGGTCTTGGCCTCGTTGTCCTCGGGCTTTGCCTCGGCGGTCTCTGCGGCAGCGTCAGCCGTCCCATCGGCGGCCTCTTCCGTCTCCTCGAACGTCGTCTCAATGACGGTATCCGGCTCGAGAGAGGCTTTCAGGTCGGAGAGCTCCTGCTCGATGTTGGCGATCATCTCAATGTATTTGTCCACAAGGGGCTGGTTCTCCTCGTTGCCCTTGGCCAGACTATACACCAGAGCGCCCAGCTGGCGCTGCGCCTTGTACAGCTTGCTCTGCGCGTTCACGATCTTTGCCTGGGTGCGGCCCTTTTCGGCCAGATCCAGCGCGGCATTCTTGCCTTTCTCGGCATACTCGAGGCCCATTTCCTTGATCTTATTGAAGTCCATAAAAGCACCTCACTTGTCTATGCCCGGGGTGGCAGCACTCCTCTGCGTTTTCTGCTCAGGCTGTCCCTGTGCCGCCGGAGATTATTTTCATTATAGCGCACTCCCGGGGGGAATGCAACGAATCCCACCCAAGTTTTACAGAATCGTGCGGATTTGGAAACAGTTTTTTCGCAATTTGCACACGTTCCACGTTCTGATGTCGTTTAGAAGCTGTTTTCGTAAGCAGGGTGCGCCGAACGGCGAGGATTTTTTGCCCGCAGACAAGGCGATTTTTCCGCAGCAATCCTGACGGATTGCAAGGGAAAGCAACGCAGTATGCGGGCAAAAAGACCGTTTCGGGCGGTGTGCAATGCTTAGGAAAACGGCTTCTCAAACCTCGCCTGCGTAGAACTCGCGCAGCATACTGTCGGCGGGCAGAAGCTCCAGCTCCACCGGGGCCACATGCTCGAAGCGGCGGGCCGTCTCGTCCCAGAGCTCCGCGTTGTGGCCTTCCAGCGTGAAGCGCTGGCTCACCGGGCGCAGGAGCTTTGCGATGAGGCCCAGCTCGTAGGTGAAGGAAGTGTCCAGCAAAAAGTCTGCCGTGGTCTTGAAGCCCTTGATATACCGGGTCTCGCCGTCGAGGACTCTGTCCCACATGGCGAGGGTCTTGGCGGGGCTGCGGCCCCGGGCGGCGGCATCCCGCAGGGTGCGGCGGCAGAGGCGGATGTCCTGGGTGTTGATGACACGGCGGCCATCAATGCAGTATTCCTCCCGCAGGCCGGCGTAGATGCGGTAGACGTCGTCGCCCTTCACAAGGCCCGTCAGCTCAGGGTTCAGGGCGTGGATGCCCTCCACGATGCAGACGCCGCCCTTGAGGTCCAGCGTCTCCGTCTCGGAGGAACGGGACTCGGTGGTGAAGTCGTAGATGGGCAGCACGGTCTTGCCGGTGGTGCTCAGATCGCTGAGGCACTGGCGGATGAGGGGCATATCCAGCGTGTCGGGGTTCTCGTAGTCCAGCGTACCGTCAGGCAGGCGGGGGTAATACTGAGCGCCCTTGAAGAAGTTATCCAGACTGATGACATGGGCCGGGGTGCCGGAGGCTTCCAGAGCCTCGGCCACCTTATGAGCCGAAGTCGTCTTGCCGCTGGCCGACGGGCCGGTGAGCATGACGATCTTGGCGCGGGAGTCCCTGATCTTCTGGGCAGCATAGGCCACCCGCTGGCGGTAGCTCTTCTCGCTCATCTCCGCCAGCGCCGCCGGGCTCTGGGCGGCGACGTTGTACAGGTCTATCTCAACCAGACGTTTCGGTACCCAAATCGTGATCATAAAAAACCGCCACTCCTTTTTTCCGTTCCAGCACTTCGTCGAAACGCTGGATGTATTCTGTCGGATACTTGAAATTAAAGATGCGCTGCATCCGCTTGCCGCCGTCGGCCACCAGCTTGGTGCTGCCGCCTGCGCCGGCCGAGAGGATGGTCTGGACTTCTTCCATGATATAGATATTATAATACCCCTCGTGGCCCGGCTTGCACCAGCCCACGTTTTCCAGGTTTTGGAGGGTATTTTTCTGACGATAGAGGTAGTAGGGCCGATAGCCCGCCTCGGCCAGCAGATGGCACTTTTCCAGCATGGCGGCCACGTCGGCGTAGTCGTTCTCCTTCTGGTCCTCGATGACGATGCGGGAGGCCCGCTTGAGGGTCAGGGTGTGGACGGTGATGTTCTCAGGGTCGAGGGCGATGGCCTGACGCAGACTCTTCTCGAACCCTTCCACCGTGTCGCCGGGCAGGCCAGCGATGAGGTCCATGTTGATGTCGTCGTGGCCTGCGGCCCGGGCCTCGGCATAGCAGTCGAGGATGTCCTGGGCCGAGTGCTTGCGGCCAATGTTCGCCAGTACTTCATCCGAGAAGGTCTGCGGATTGATGGAGATGCGGGTCGCGCCGTATTCCCGGATGACGGCCAGCTTTTCGGCGTCGGTGCAGTCGGGGCGTCCGGCTTCCACCGTGTATTCCACGATGGCGGAAAGGTCGAAGCAGTCCCGCACCGTCCCCATGAGCTGGCGCAGCTGCGCTGCCGAGAGGCTGGTGGGGGTGCCGCCGCCGATGTAGATGCTGCAGAGCTTCAGCCCGGCCTTGCCGGCCTCGTCCCGGATGGCCTCGACCTCTTTGCACAGGCAGTCTACATAGGGCTGCACCAGCTTGCGGTCACGGTCGAGGTTGCAGCTGACGAAGCTGCAATAGCTGCACCGGGAGGGGCAGAACGGGATGCCGATATAGAGGCTGTAGGTCTTGGGCGCACTGCCTGCTTTCAGGATAGGCTCCTGCAAGTCCGCGATGGCCTTGGCCATACCGTATTTTTCGGGCGAGCAGTCGAAGCGCTTCAAAAAGAAATCGTCGATCTCCTCTTCCGTCCAGCCTGCGGCCCGCTTGTCGTGGACAAGGCGCACCGGGCGGGACGCCGGTCATCTTGCCCCAGGGCGGGCGGATGCCCGTCCAGCTGCGCAGCAGGTCATAGGTCAGGCTGGCCAGCGCAAATTCCGGCGTCTCGCCGCCCTCTTCCACGGGAATGGGCAGAGGTGCTTCAGCAGTCCGGCTCTTGCCGCCCTGCCGCACCATGGCCCAGAGCTTATCAGGCCGCTTCTCGGCCCAGACGCAGTCTGCGCCGTCCTCGGGCGGGGTGAGGGTGAGCGGGGCCATTGGGTAGAACAGGCGGACGAGGTGCTCCACCTCGTAGCCCGAGCCGAGGCCCGTGATATAGATATTCATGTGAAATCCCGCCTTTTTATGCGTTTCTCAGCGCATTTTTGATATAGAAGTTGGTGGCGGCCTCCTGCCCGAAGGTGGAGAAATCGCCGTGGCCGGGCAGCACCTGCGCCTCAGCCTGGACGGGCAGGGCCGCGAACTTGCGCAGGCTCTCGTCCATCTTCCGGCTGTCGCCGCCCTCGAGGTCGGTGCGGCCGATGCTGCCCTGAAAGACCGTGTCGCCCACGAAGAGATAGTTTTTCGCACAGCAGCACTACGCTGCCCTCGGTGTGGCCGGGGGTGTGCCAGACAGTGAAGCGCAGCTCGTCGAGGGGGATGACCTCGCCCTCTTCGTAACCGCTGTCCGAACCCTTGAGGGGCAGCAGCTGGGTCCCCTGACAGTCGGCGGGCTCACAGTAGAGCTTTGCGCCCCACTCGCGGCTCAGGACCCCCGCACTGCCCACATGGTCGTAGTGGCCGTGGGTGCAGAGGATAAGGCTCAGCTTGCCGCCGTGCTCCTTTAAGATCTTATCGTACTCCTGCACCTCGGCGGCGGGGTCGATGACCACCGCGCTGCCTGCGTCCGAGATGAGCAGGAAACTGTTGGTATAAAACGGCGCAGGGCCGACCAGATGAAATGCCTTCATGGTTTATTTTTCTCCTTTATGCCACTCGTCGGTGTCGATGACGATGGTGCAGGGGCCTTCGTTGACCAGCGACACCTGCATATCCGCGCCGAACTCGCCGTGCTGGACATCCTTGAGGCCCTGCTTGTTCATCTCGGCGAGGAACAGCTCGTAGGCGTCCACAGCCAGCGGCGGTCTTGCCGCCTTGATGAAGCTGGGACGGAAGCCCTTCTTCGTGTCGCCGTAGAGGGTGAACTGACTCACCACCAGTGCAGAGTACCCGAGGTCCTTTGCGCTGAGGTTCAGCTTGTCGTTTTCGTCCTTGAAAATGCGCAGGCCCGCGCATTTTTCAGCCAGTTTCGGCACGATGTCGAGAGTATCGGTGTCCTTGACGCCCAGCAGGATGACGAGGCCGGGACCGATGGGGCGCGGCTCGCCGCCGTTGACCCGGACGCTGGCCGAGGATACGGCCTGAATGACTGCACGCATATTAGCTCCTTGTTACCTTGAGCACATCCTTGACTTTGGACAGACGGGCCACGACCCGGTTGAGGTGCTCTGTATTGTTGATGCCGATGGTCAGGCTGATGACGGCACAGTTGTTCTCCACCTGACGGGCGTTCATGGCGTAGATGGGGACGCGGATGTCAGCCAGCGCGGCCAGCACATCGGACAGCAGCTCGTTGCGGTTGAGGGCGATGATCTCCAGACCGGCCTTGTAGCTGTCCTTGACGCTGTCGGCCCAGTAAGCCTTGACCCAGCGGGGGGCGTTGGAGGGGTCTTTCATGCTGGACATCGCGTTGGCGCAGCTCTGCTTGTGGATGGAGACGCCGAAGCCCCGGGTGATGAAGCCCACGATGGGGTCGCCGGGCAGGGGCGAGCAGCACTTTGCAAACTTGATGGGGGTGTTGTCGAAGCCCTCCACCACCACGCCGTCGGTGGCGTGGACGCGGCTCAGATCGACCTTCGGCAGGTCCTCCACCGACTTGTTCTCAGCAGCCTCGGCGGCCTTGAGCTTCTGCCACTCCTCTTTGAGCTTGGGCAGGCAGTTGGCGATGGTCATGCCGCCGTAGCCGATGGCGGCGTAAATCTCCTCCGCGTTGTTCTGGCGCAGACGACGGCTGCAGCTGCCCACGAACTCGTCCAGCTGGTCGTCGGGGATGAAGATCATCTCCCGGCGCAGCTCTTTGGCCAGCGCGTCGCGGCCCTGCTGGATGTTCTCTTCGCGGCGCATCTTCTTGAACCAGTTGCGTATCTTGCTCTTGGCCTCGCTGGTGCGCACGATCTTGAGCCAGTCGCGGCTGGGGCCTTTGTCCGCCGGGCCGAGGATGACTTCAATGATCTCGCCCGTCGCCACGACATGGTCGATGGGGACGATGCGGTTGTTGACCTTACAGCCCACCATCCGGTTGCCGACGGCAGAGTGGATGGCGTAGGCAAAGTCGATGCAGTTGGCGCCCGCAGGCAGGTTGATGACGTCGCCCTTCGGGGTGAAGGCAAAGACCTCCTCCGGCAGCAGGTCGCTCTTCAAATCGTGGAGCAGGTTGCCGGAATCCTCACTGACGCGCTGGTTTTCCAGCAGCTGGCTGACCCAGGCCAGACGCTCGTCCAGCTTATCGTGGCCCTCGAGGCCCTCCTTATACTTCCAGTGGGCGGCAACGCCGTACTCGGCCTGCTCGTCCATGGTGCGGGTGCGTATCTGCACCTCAAAGGGGATGCCCTCGTGGCCGATGACGGTGGTGTGGAGGCTCTGGTAGCCGTTGGGCTTGGGGGTGGAGATATAGTCCTTGAAGCGGTTGGGCAGCGGGTGGTACATATCGTGGATGAGGCCCAGGGTGCTGTAGCACTCAGCCAGGGTGTCCAGGATGATGCGCACCGCGTAGATGTCGTAAATTTCATCGAAGGACTTGTTCTGCATGATGGTCTTGCGGTAGATGCCGTAGATGCTCTTGACTCTCCGCTTGATGGTCGCGCCCTCGATGCCGCTCTCCTCGAGGCGGCTCTTGATGACGCCCGACACGCTGGCCAGGAACTCGTCTCCCGCGCGCTCGCTGAGCATCTTGTTGATCTCCTCGTAGCCCACGGGGTCGAGGTAGTGGAGGCTGCGGTCTTCCAGCTCCTCCTTGACGTTCAGGATGCCCAGACGGTTGGCGATGGGGGCGTAGACCTCCATGGTCTCCCGGGCTTTGTCGCGGCGCTTCTGCTCCGGCCATGCGTCGCCGGTGCGCATATTGTGCAGGCGGTCACAGAGCTTGATGATCATGACGCGGACGTCACGGCTCATGGCCAGCAGCATCTTGCGCAGGTTCTCGGCCTGCAGCTCTTCGATATTGGAAAATTGGATCTTGGTCAGCTTGGTGACGCCGTCCACCAGCGCAGCCACCTCTTCGCCGAAAGCGGCGGTCAGGTCGGTCAGTGTGGTGGGGGTGTCCTCCACCACGTCGTGGAGCAGGGCGGCAGCGATGCTCTCGCTGTCCATACCGAGGTCCAGCACGAGGCGGGCCACGGCCAGCGGGTGGCAGATATAGGGCTCACCGCTGCGGCGGCAGACCCCCTTGTGGGCGTCGTTGGCCATATTGTAGGCTTTTTCGATCATGGCCATATTGTAGGCTTTGCCGCTGGCTTTGATGGCCTCCACCAGCTTCTCCCTAGGTCACGATCTCGGGCCGCACCTCCGAGGGAAGGGTCCCCTCAGGGG
>ENA-OQKS01000163-OQKS01000163.1-human-gut-metagenome-genome-assembly--contig:-NODE-163-length-20675-cov-2.646292_pt1 | contig 20675 bp, 19 predicted proteins | sample MGYA00242804_ERZ504808 | MGnify/ENA primary metagenome ERZ504808 (study PRJEB26092, sample SAMD00036375) | human gut metagenome | host: Homo sapiens | study: EMG produced TPA metagenomics assembly of...
GGCGTGGGGGACATCTGGGTCAAGCTGGCCCGATGCTGCATGCCGGTTCCTGGAGACAAGATCATCGGCTTCATCACCCGCAACCAAGGCGTGTCCGTGCATCGTGTGGACTGCCAGAACATGCTCGAACTGGAGAAACGCCAGCCCGAACGTGTGGTGGATGTGCAGTGGACCAGCACCAAGGGCGTGTTCATGGTCAAGATCCAGGTCGAGGCGCTTGACCGTCCGCATCTGCTGAGCGATGTGACACGCGTGCTGTCCGATCACGGCGTGAATATCATCTCCGGCTCGATTTCCACCGGCACCGACCGTGTGGCCACCAGCCAATTCAGCTTCGAAATGGCCGATCCGCAGCATCTGAACACCCTGCTCGCCGCCGTGCGTAAAATCGAAGGCGTGTTCGACGTGTACCGCATCACCGGCGCGAAGGATTCCGCGGAACCGCGACTGCGCAAAATGTGATGTTGACGAATCACATAAGCCGGTGATTGCAAGCAAACGCCTCTATAAATAAAATGAAGAAAGCCCCTCAATCGAGGGGCTTTCCTATATTGTACGGCTGTGCGGGAAACGCTTACTTGAGCACTTCCACGGACACGATGCCGACCGGCTCGGTCGGACGGTCCATGCGATCGGTGTCCACGGCTTCGAGCTTGTCGACCACTGCCTTGGAATCGTCATCCGCAACCTCGCCGAAGATGGTGTGGTGGCCGTCGAGCCACGGGGTCGGCACGGTGGTGATGAAGAACTGGGAACCGTTGGTGCCGTGGATCTTGCCGTCCATGCCACGACGCAGGCCGGCGTTCGCCATGGCCAGCAGGTACGGGTGGTCGAACTTCAGATCAGGAACAATTTCATCGTCGAAGTCGTAGCCCGGGCCGCCGGTGCCGTTGCCCAGCGGGCAGCCACCCTGAATCATGAAATCCTTGATGATGCGGTGGAAGGTTAGACCGTTGTAGAACGGCTCATGGGAAGGCTGGCCGGTCATCGGATCGATCCATTCCTTCTCGCCGGTGGCAAGGCCGAGGAAATTGGCCACGGTTTCCGGGGTTTCGTCGTCGAACAGGTTGATTTTGATGTCACCTTCGGAGGTGCGCATGATAACTGTAGTCATGGCTCCAAGTGTCTCATGGGCTTGAGACCGGACGGTGGGTGCATGAGCTATGCTCCTTGTGGGACCTGCCCGGTTGTGAGGACTACTCTCGGGAGAGACATGATGTTCGGAGCGGTTATTTCCAGTTGAATGTGTAGCTTTGGTCCGGCTGTTCCTCGCCATGGGTGGTGACGGTCGGGATGTTGCCGTGCCAGGTGACGGTGAAGTTGCCCGAGCCTAATGATTTGCCGTCGTTGTGCAGATCCGTTTTGATTTCCGTGACGTTCTCGGAACCGATAACACCGGGATCGGTGTCCCAAGAGACTTTGACCGTGATGCTGCTTGGGCCGAAGAATATGGGCGAGCCGAGTTCGCTGATGGTCACTTCGCAGGTGCCGTCAGCGGATTTCGCGTTCACGATGCGATGCGACATATCCGTTTGCATCCATATGAGAGTGCAGCTTCCAGCCCAGATCAGCGCGATTGCGAGAATGATATGCTCAACGATGTGTGCCGCTTTATGCGAGTATCCTTCGGTCATAAATGTCCCCACGCTCGTGTCATCATGCCATAGCCTTCAACCGGGCCTTTTCATCGGTCGTTGAAAGATGGTTGGCGATATCCGCCCCGACCGCTGAAGCCGGACGGCACGTCACCCAAAGAGTTCTTAGCGAAGTCGAACAATCCCATGGTCATGCCTCTTTACCTTTGGGAAACCAATATGACTACCGTATCAGTTGTCGGCGTCATCGCCGAGGCTTGCGATTTGCGGAAGTGGCCCATATCCATGCATCGCGTCATGAAACGGGACGCCGTCTCGCGCGTAATTCGTGCCTGTAGAATCTTTAAAGACCAAGTTTGGAGGGAGCGGAATCATGCCACGCAAGCTGATCATGTGCGGGGACCATCCGGTCCTTGCGTTCGAATACGATCCCGAGTCCGGTCGCGCGTGCTCCTCTGGCGAGGTCCTTGACCATGATCGTCTGCCCCTGGAGTTCACCACGCACGGCAAGAGCGCGCTGTATGCCAAGAGGATCGACGAATGGTGGAGGTCCCGCGCCATCCCCTCCACCCGCGACGGCATCCGCCGCGTGCTCGAATCGCTTGGCGCGGCATCGACCGGGGAGCTGCTCGACCGGACCTACGGTTTGAGCCTGTCGGACCAGTACTGGGTCAGACGCGAGGATGACCCGGCCGAATGGAAGGACGTCAACTTCTTCGACAATCCCTTCGACGAGGCGCTGGGCGAGATCCTGCTCACCTCGTACTCGTCGTCCCATGACATCAGCCTCAACGTCCCCGACGTGTCCACTGGCGGCGACCTTCCCAAACGCTGGACGATCGACAGGGCCACCGGCAGGAGACTGCTCGTCAAGTCGGGCCGTACTGGCCAGGAGCCCATGAACGAGGTCATCTCCTCGAGGCTCTGCATGCGATTGGGCGTTCCGGCCGTCCGGTATTCCCTGGCACGCAACGGCAACCGTCTGGTGTCCACATGCGCGGACATGCTCTCCAATCATGAGGAGCTGGTCTCCGCCTGGCAGGTGCTCCAATCCGTCAAGGCCGTCAACGGCCTCAACTCGCATGACCAGTGGATCCGCGCCGCCGTCGGCTTCGGCGCAGACGAACGGGCGGTTCGTGACGCCACGGACGATTGGCTCGTGGTCGACTACCTCATGCGCAATACAGATAGGCATTACAACAACTTCGGTCTGATCCGGAACATCGAGACCCTTGCGGTCCGTCCGGCCCCGATCTACGACACCGGCGCGAGCCTGTGGAGCGGCGAGCTCGATGTGGACGGCCGCGACTGGTTCGCCAAGCCGTTCTATTCGGCGACCGGCCGCCCCTCGGCCTTGCGGCAGCTCAAACTGGTGGAGGATTGGGGCCGGTTCAATCTGGATGCTCTGTCGGACTGGCCCGACGGGGTGGCGCATGAGTTGTCGCGCATGCGCATGTTCGCGCCCGAACGCCTCGATGCCATCCGGGTACAGTTGGTAAAGCGTATCGAGATGCTTCGCAGGATCAGGGAAGGTGAGGTCCTTCGTGTTTTTGGCCCGATCCGCAATAAAGCGGATTTGATGGACAGGTTCGGCGAGACGTTGCGGAAGAACCTTGGACAACGGGACGGGGATGCCAGAAGCGTCGGAACCGGACCGGATGCGTTGAGCCGTCATCTGAACCGCTAGCGCAACGAATCACTACTGGAATAATGGACTTTGCAACCGGAACACGAAAAGAGGAGCATGATGGCCAATCCCGAGCTGTCGCGGCACATCCAGGCCCTTCCCGACGAGCTGAACGCCCTTGAAGGGGGCGGGAGATTTCCGAACGCCTGCGGAGGATCGACGCGCTGAAGGACCGGGCCCGCTCGCTGGAGCCGTTGGACGGTGTCGAGGACATGGCGTTGGCGGATTACGACCGCGACTGGCTGGTGTGCTACACCTACAATTCGAACGCCATCGAGGGATCCACGCTGACCCTGGAGGACACGTCGCTGGTGTTGGAGGGCGAGTTCGTCCCATCGGACTCGCCGGCCAGATACGTGTTCGCAGCGCGAGGGGTCGCTGACGGCATGGCCTATGTGCGCGAATATGCCAAGGAGGGGCGGAAGCTGTACGAGGAGCTGATTCGTCGTCTACACGAGGTGACCGCATTGGATCTCCAGCCGTTCGCCCGCGGCACGTTCCGTCCCTATGGCTATTTGGCGCGGATCACCGCCACCCGAGTCAAGACCGCGGACCCGCTGGAGATTCGTGACGACCTGCAAGTCCTGGTCGACGTGCTGAACGGGAGCGGCGCGCATCCGCTGCTCAAGGCGGCCGGATTCCATACGATGTTCGAGAACATCCATCCGTTCATGGACGGCAACGGGCGGACCGGCCGCCAGTTGCTCAACTTCATGCTGCTGAAGCACGGTTATCGTCCCGTGGCGATCAAGTATGACGCCAGGCGTGACTATGCCCGCGGTCTGGAGGCCTGGCAGGTGGACGGCGATTCCGCGGCGTTCTGTTCCGTTTTCCTCGACTGCGTGGAGCAGGAGGAACAGTCGTTCATCGAACTGGTCGAGGGGCTGCGCCGGGGCCAGGACCCCGACCATTCCATCCATAACAAGGCCGACCTGGCTGATAGATTCGGTGAATCGCTGCGGGCAAGGCTTGCCCAGAATAGCGCGCGTGATGTCCATGCCGTATCAGAGACGCATGAGCGTCGTCCGACCTTGTGAGGACTGGTTTAAGGAAGGAGCTCCATGTCTGAAACGCGCATTCCCTCGCCGACGGAAATCGAAGCGCGGCGCACTCCCGCCGGCGGCTGGACCAAAGCCCAACTGGCCCAATGGGGCGTGCCGTGGCCTCCGTCGAAAGGCTGGCGGCAAAAGCTCGTCCACGAATGGAAAGAACAGCAGGCATACACTCCGGAACCTTCGGAATTCCGTAAGCCGCTGCCTGTGCCAGATGGAATTGTCCAAGGAGACCTGTTCTGATCTGCCCATTGTGGGTTGCGCTCAAGGTGCGGCGCACTGGTGGCGTATATGTGGCGTCATTCCACGGTGCGCGTTGATACTCGCCGCCAGTGAGAAAACCTCGGTAGTGGTTTTCCGCCAGGCAACAATGGGGACTATCTGATTTCGGGAGGATTATGGCGTCTGCGCACCATGGTGTTGTCTATACGAAAAAATGGGTTGTCGACCTGATTTTCGACGTGGCTGGCTATGTGTCAGGGGTCGGCATACCCCACATCTAAGTGTTGCGGCGATGGGTGCCACAACACTTAGATGTGGGGTATGCAAGGCTGTTTCGTTTGCCCCGTTCCGTCATGCCGGTCTCGGTTTCTTGGTGTTCCGGTTTTTCCGGTATATCGGTTCTCCATCGGTTCCGGTATTCCTGTGTTCCGTCATTCCGGTTTTCCGGTTTTCCGGTATCATGTTCGGGCAGGATCAGCTTGAGCCGGTCCACCTCGTCGCGGAGCTTGCCGATCTGGCGTTCCTTTCGGGCGATGAGGGTGCGGATTGCCGTCGGGTCGTCCGTTGGCAGGTAACGGTAGGCGAGCAGTTCCGCGGTGTCCCGATGGTGCTCCCTGACGATGCGTTGGTAGCTGTTCACGGCGACGGACAGGCTGCTGAGGAAGGAGCTCGTGTGCCGGAACCACTACGCCACGATCGGGCAGCTGAGGCACGACCCCGACGACTACGTGTGGTGGTCCGGCAACCGGCGGCTCCGTTCCACCCTCGGATACCGGAGTCCGAAGGGATTCGCCGAACAGAGACTCGTCCTCTAAGAAACCGTCCAACACACCGTTGCCGATTCATCTTGGACATGCCGGATTTCCTGGGCGATATGGATGAAACGCCTGCCTACTCGGCACCGTCGGCAGCTCCATCGCCGAAATCCGCCGGGCATGTGGATGATGCGATGCTCTCCAATCTGGATGAACCTTTTAACATCATTCTCTTGAGGCTTATCGACGCCAAAGGATATTCCGGCGTGGACGTATATAAACGAGCGAATATCAATCGTAAACTGTTCTCTAAAATTCGCTGTGGCGATGGCTATATGCCCAGCAAGAAAACGGTTCTGGCACTGGCCATTGCCTTACGGCTGAATATTGACGAGACGCAAGATATATTGGCGTGCGCCGGGTATGCGCTGTCGCGCAGCGTGAAATTCGATGTGATCGTGGAATTCTTCATCGTCCACGAGATGTTTGATGTATTCACTATTAACGAGATGTTGTTCCGATACGAGCAGCCGTTGCTTGGGCAATGATGCGGAGCGGTACGCTTGTCTCCTGACTTGCTGTCGATACGTGGTATATTGTCGCTTGTCAAGCGACCTAGGACTGGTCCCATGATGCGAAGCTCATTGATATCGCCGGCAATCCGGCTGGCGAATGAGCAAAAGGATCCATCATGGGCAAGAACGACAATGGCAATAACGGCCGTACGGAACTGGTGTTCGTCGTCGACAGAAGCGGATCGATGGGAGGTCTGGAATCAGACACCATCGGTGGCTTCAACAGCATGCTGTCCAAGCAGCGAACAATTGCTGGCGAGTGCAGGGTAACGACCCTACTGTTCGATCATCGAATCGAAACCTTGCATAATCACCTCAACATCCGCGAAGTGAACGATTTGACGAGCCGGGATTACTGGGTGCGCGGTAGCACTGCGTTGTTGGATGCGATTGGGCTGGCCATTGACCGCATGATCGTGACGCAACGACATACTGCGGCAGCGTACCGTGCTCAACATGTGCTGTTTGTCATCATTACTGACGGGTATGAGAACGCGAGTCGTCGATATTCGTTGCATCAGATCAAGCAGATGATTACCCATGAGCGTGAACGCTATCATTGGGAGTTTGTGTTTCTGGGCGCGAACATCGACGCCGAACAGACGGCTGGTGATTTTGGTATCTCACCGCGATGCGCCACTGATTTTCATGCCGATGGACAGGGAATCAAAGCCTCGTTTGAGGCCGTTGCCTGTGCCGCGACCGCCGTGCGCGGAGGTGCTGACCTTTGATGACCTCAACGCGCCGGACTTTCTTGGTGGTGTTCGTGATGACTATCGGTCTCGTCGTCGAATGAAGTGGTAAACGATGAACTGCAGTGCAGATATTGCCAGTCACCAGTCGGTTGCGTACGTTACCGGCTGGTGATTGCACACGTTGTACTGTAGGGAACCATGAAAGTCGTATTGCAACGAGTATCCGAAGCGTCCGTGGGCGTGGTCAATGAATTGGGCACGCTGGATCCCACGTTCGAGCCGCAGCAGATTGCCCCGGGATTCATGATTCTGGTGGGCGTCACCGATGAGGACGGCGACAAGCAGATCGCCTGGTTGGCTCATAAGATTCTGAATCTCAGGGTGTTCGAGGATGCGCAGGGCAAGATGAACCGTTCGATTCAGGACATCGGCGGCGAGATTCTCTCCATCTCGCAGTTCACGTTGTTCGCCGACGTGCACAAGGGCAATCGCCCGAGCTTCATCAAGGCCGGCAAGCCCGAGCATGCCGATCTCATGTGGATCAAGTTCAACGAGGCGTTGCGCTCCGGGGGAGTGCCGGTGAAGGAAGGTCGTTTCGGCGCGCATATGCGGGTCGGACTGGTCAATGACGGGCCGGTGACCATCGTCATCGACACCGAAACTGATATGCCTGACGGAACACGCTGAATTGCGATAGTAATTTGACATCATATCCCGTTCCCTCCAATATGTTACTAAAGCGCTTTAGTCTCCTGCGGGCGAGGGCGCATGTCGATATGTTTCCCATGAACGGGCAGCACAATGATGTGGCCGCACAAGCGGCAGAGATAAGGGGAGTGAACAGCAGATGTTCCTGAAACCTGAACAGCAACTGGAGCGGTGCAAGCGCATAGTGCGCCAGCGCGTGGACCCTCATATCCACCCATCGATCGCACAGCTCGCGGTGGAGTCCTTTGACATTCCCGGAGAGCCGATGCCCACTGACGAGTTCTTCGCGAAGCTCAATCGAGGTGACATCGATTTCAAGCCGTTTACGCTCGGCAGTGAATGGGGCACCACATGGGGCACAGTCTGGTTCCGCCTGACCGGTACCGTGCCGGCCGGCTACCCGAAAGGCAAGCCGCTGGAGCTCATCCTCGACCTCGGCTGGTACCCGCACTCCTGCGGCGGCCATATCGAGGGCCTCGTCTACCGCGCCGACGGCACCGCCATCAAAGCCGTACACCCGCTCAACTATTGGGTGCCGTTCATAGATGCCGAGGGCAACGCGCAAGTGCCGGTCGCCGAAGACGGCAGCTTCACCCTGTACCTCGAAGCCGCCAGCAACCCGCTGCTGCTCGGCGTGCCTCCGTTCATTGAGACCGAACTGGGCGACCATGCCACCGGCAAGCCGGATGAGCCGTACGTATTCAAGTCCGCCGATCTGACCGAATTCGATGAACGCTACGAGCACTACTCTGTGGACCTCGACGTGGTCAGCTCCCTGATGGAACTCGCCGACAAGCAGTCGCCCCGATACTGGCAGCTCGCGAAGGCGTTGCAACGTTCGCTCAATGCCTACGACGAGCGCAACCCCGAATCCGTGGAAGTCGCGCGCGCAGCACTCGCCGACGTACTGGCCAAGCCGGCCAACGCCTCGGCCATGAACGTCAGCGCCATCGGTCACGCACATATCGACTCCGCATGGCTGTGGCCGGTGCGCGAGACACGCCGCAAGGTGGCCCGCACCGTATCCAACGCATTGGCTCTGATGGACGCCCGACCCCGACTTCAAATACGCGATGAGCTCCGCCCAGCAGTACGCCTGGCTGGAAGAGGATCATCCGGACATCTTCAAGCGCATGAAGCGGCGCATTGAAGAAGGCCGGTTCATCCCGGTCGGTGGCATGTGGGTGGAAGCCGATGGCATGCTGCCCGCCGGTGAATCACTGATTCGCCAGATTGCATATGGCCGCAAATACTTCAAGGAACATCTCGGTGTGGAGCCCAAGGGCGTATGGCTGCCGGACAGCTTCGGCTACACCGGCGCATGGCCGCAGATCGCCCGCCGTGCCGGGTACGAATGGTTCCTCACGCAGAAGATCTCGTGGAACGACACCACCAAGTTCCCGCACCACTCGTTCATGTGGGAAGGCATCGACGGCTCGCGCATCTTCACCCACTTCCCGCCGGCGGATACCTATGCTGCTTGGTGCAAGGTTCAGGAACTCGACTACGCCGAGAAGAACTTCCAGGACAAGGATCTCGCCGACCGCTCGCTTCTGCTCTTCGGTTTCGGTGATGGCGGTGGCGGCCCCACGCGCAACATGATGGAGCACCTGCACCGCTACAAGAACCTCGAAGGCGTCTCCAAGGTAACTATTGAGAGCCCGAACGATTTCTTCGACAAAGCCCACCGACAGATCGAAAAGAACGCCGGAGAGGAAATGCCCGTCTGGAAGGGCGAGCTGTATCTCGAACTGCACCGTGGCACCTTGACCTCGCAACAGGACATGAAACGCGGCTGCCGCCAAGAGGAATCGCTGTTGCGCACGGTCGAATACCTGGGCGCGGCCGCCACGTTGGCTGACCCGAACTATGACTATCCGCGCGAAGAACTGGACCGTATCTGGAAGACCCTGATGCTCAACCAGTTCCATGACGTGCTGCCGGGGTCATCCATCGCATGGGTGCACCGCGAAGCCCGCGAGGACTATCGCCGTGACCTGAAGCGTCTCGCTGAAATCGCCCAAGACATGTGCGCCGTGCTGCGCAAGGCCAACCCGCAGGCCGACTTGCTCGCCGAGGCCCGCATCAGTCAGTTCCGCAATGACGGTGCGTCTTGGCGTGCCAACCGCATCAACGAACCGACCGGCGCGCTTTCCGTGCTGACTCAGACGCTGGACAACGGCCGTGTACTTCTGGCCAACGGCGTACTGTCCGTCACCATCGAGGCCGACGGTACAATCTCGTCACTGCTTGACGAGGAGCATGGCCGTGAACTGGTTCCGGCCGGCACCCGATTGGGCCGATACGAACTGTTGAAGGACGAACCCGCCGTTTGGGATGCGTGGGAGATCGAACGCGAATCCCTGCTCATGGCGAATGCCATGACCGGATCAATCGAATCGGTCGATACCGAAAACGGTGCGGCACGAGTCCGCGTGCGTACCGCCGACGATGACACCGTCATCACCACCACCATCACGCTGCGCCCCGGTTCACACACGCTCGATTTCCACGCCGACATTGACTGGCACGAACGTGAACGCTTCCTCAAAGTCGATCTGCCGCTGGGTATCGTGGCCGACCAAGCGACATACGACTGCCAGTATGGTCTGGTCCGCCGCCCAATCGTCAAAAACACCGCATCCGACGAAGCCAAGTATGAGAGCAGCACGAACCGCTTCACCCTTATCGGCGACGCCGGTTACGCGGCGGCCGTCATCAACGGATCGGTGTACGGGTCCGATGCCACGCCGATCGCGGGGAACGCCGCCGAAGGTCGTGACTCGGGCACCATGTTCCGACTGTCGCTGCTCTCCGCGCCGACCTTCCCCGACCCGCGCACCGATATCGGCTCGCACGAGTTCGACTGGTCCGTGGTGACCGACGCCACGGTGGACCGTGCGCTTGGCGCCGCCGGTGTGCTCAACGCACCGGTACTCCATGATGTGCCCGATATCACGCCGCTCGCCTCGATCGAGTCCGTCAATGGTACCGTGGTGCTGGACTGGATGAAGCTAGCCGATGATGGTTCCGGCGACCTGATCGTACGTGCCTATGAGGCGGCCGGCGGCCAGGCCGATGCCATGCTGCACGTCTGCTCGGCGCTCGCAGGCGCTTCGGTGCATGAGACCAATGTGCTGGAAGGCGACGATCTGGCCGCCGACCTTCCAGTCGCGCTGCAAGACGGTAGACAGAACGCCGAAGGTGCCACGCTGCACTTTGGCCCGTTCCAGCTCGCCACCCTGCGCATCACGCGCTGAATTCCCATCATTCCCACCAGACACAGCAAAGGAGCTGAACTTTCCATGTTTCTTCTTCCCAATCAGCAGTTGGAGCGCTGCGACCGCGTCATGCAGCAGCGCGTCAAACCGCATATCCACACCACACTCGCCGCATGCACCTTGCGTTCGTTCCACAATCCCGGCGAACCGGTGCCCTCCAGCGAATTTCTAGCCAAAGTGCGCAACGGCCAAGTGCCCTTCGAACCTTTCCGCGTTCCCGGCGTCTGGGGCACCACATGGGGCACCACATGGTTCGAGGTGAACGGCCACATCGACATGGCGGCGGTCAAAGGACGAAAAGTCGAACTCATGGTAGACCTCGGCTGGCTCGATCACCGCGGCCCCGGATTCCAATCCGAGGGACTTGTCTATCGTGCCGACGGCACCGCCATCAAATCCGCGAACCCACGCAACCACTGGATTCCACTCGTCTACGCGGACGGTGGCAGCACTGTCGAACTCGATGAGCATGGCGACTTCACCGTCTATATCGAAGCCGCCGCCAACCCATTCGTCGAAGGCCCCACCCCGTTCTCACCCACCGAACTCGGCGAAGAGGCCACCGGCACCTGTGACTTCCCATACACACTGAGTCGCATGGATATCACCATCTTCAACGAAGACGTGTTTGCCTATGACATGGACTTGGAAACCGTATCTTCCCTGATTCGCGAACTCAAAGACGACGACCCGCGCTACTGGCAGCTCGCCAAAGCGCTGCAACGCTCCTTGAACATCTACGATGAACGCGACTTGGAAACCGTGCCGGCAGCCCGTGCGGCGCTCGCCGGCGTGCTCGCCGAACCGGCTGCATCCAGCGCAATCAACCACATTGCCATCGGCCACGCGCATATCGACTCCGCATGGCTGTGGCCGGTGCGCGAGACACGCCGCAAAGTGGCCCGTACCGTATCCAACGTGCTGGCTTTGATGGACGAAGACCCGGACTTCACGTATGCGATGAGTTCCGCCCAACAGTACGCATGGCTGGAAGAAGAACATCCCGACCTGTTCGCGCGAATGAAGCGGCGCATCGAAGAAGGCCGGTTCATCCCGGTCGGCGGCATGTGGGTGGAATCTGACAACATGATTCCTTCCGGCGAATCATTGGTGCGGCAGATCACGTTCGGCCGCCGATATTTCAAGGAGCATCTCGGCGTCACGCCGCGTGGCATCTGGCTACCGGACAGTTTCGGCTACACCGGCTCTTGGCCGCAGATCGCCCGCCGTGCAGGATTCGACTGGTTCCTCACGCAGAAGATCTCGTGGAACGACACCACCAAGTTCCCGCACCACTCCTTCATGTGGGAGGGCATCGACGGCACTCGTATCCTCACGCATTTCCCGCCCTCTGACACCTACTGCTCGTCGATGAGCATGCGCGAGCTCATGTATTCGCAGCGCAATTTCCTGGACAAGGATCTTTCCCGCAACGCAATCCTGCTCTACGGTTTCGGCGATGGCGGCGGCGGCCCCACCCGTGAGATGACCGCACGCATCCGGCGTGACCATGATCTCGCCGGTGCGCCGAAAATCGATTTCGGTACTCCTGATCAGCTGTTCGACCGCGTGCGCAAGGATATCGTCGACGATGCCCACGGCGAGACACCGGTCTTCCATGGCGAGCTGTATTTGGAACTGCATCGAGGCACACTCACCGCACAGCAGGATATGAAGCGTGGTTGCCGCCAAGAGGAGTCAATGCTGCGTGTCACCGAATACCTGTGCGCCGCGGCCCGCATCAAGAACCCGGACTATGTCTATCCGCGCGAAGAGCTGGACCGTATTTGGAAAACGCTGCTCCTGAACCAGTTCCACGACATTCTGCCCGGTTCCGCCATCGCATGGGTACACCGTCAGGCACGCGAGGAATACGCGCGTGACATCGCACATCTGCGTGACATCGCTGCGACTGCCGGCCAGGCCGTTAAAGAGGCCGAGCCGGGCATAGCGACGGTGAAGCATGCCGTGATTGCGCCATATGCAAGCAATTCGCAGTATTCATGGGCTGTGCGTGACGGTGGTGGAACGGCTGTGGAAGAGTCTGTCATTCCGGTTTCCGTCGAGCGCGACGGAAACGCCATCATACTTGACAACGGACGTCTTCGTGTGCGTATCGAGGCGGATGGCACCGTCTCATCCCTGATCGATCTCGCTGTGCGTCGTGAACTTGTGCCATCCGGTGTCCGCATGGGACGCTATGAGCTGTTGAAGGACGAGCCATTCCATTGGGATGCATGGGATATCCAGCGTGATGCGTTCCTCGCCGCCGATACGCTCACCGACGCCATGGTCGAGCATGTGGAAGATATGCCCGACGGCTCGGCTGCGATTCACGTCGTCACCCGTGCGCGCGGTGTTGAGATCCATACCGTCATCACGTTGCGCCCGGGGTCCGGCAGTCTTGACTTTACCGCCGACGTGGATTGGCATGCCGTGGAGAAGTTCCTCAAGGTGGATATGCCGGTCACGGTGCAGGCGGTGAACGCGCAGTACGAATGCCAGTACGGGTTGGTCGAACGTCCGATCAACAAGAACACGCGCAGCGACGATGCCAAGTTCGAGAGCTGCACGCATCGTTTCGTGCGTATCGCCGATGCCGACTATGCCGCCGCTGTGGTCAACGCCTCCACGTACGGATCCGACGTCAGTCCGATCCACGCCGCCGCGGCGCACGGCGCCGGCCGCGGCACCATGGTGCGACTGTCGCTCCTGTCCGCGCCGCTGTATCCCGACCCGCGCACCGACCAAGGCACGCACTCCTTCGCATGGTCTCTGGTTGCCGACGCCGATATGAACGCGGTGCTGGACGAGGCGGCGCGACTCAATAGCCCTGTAATAGGGGAGTTGCCTGACTTGGCCCCGCTGGTCTCGCTCGCCGACGTCGCCGGCACCATCGTATTGGACTGGGTCAAGCTCGCCGATGACGGTTCCGACGATCTGATTGTGCGCCTGTACGAGGCCGCCGGTGGCAATGCCGCGGCCGCACTACGCCTTGACGCCGCTCTCGCCGATGCCAAGGCCAGCGTGCAGGAGGTGAATCTCATGGAGGAGCCGGAACTGGACACCGAATTGCCGCGCGCGCTCGCCGGCGACGAGCCGATGCCTGCTGACGGTGCGGTCGTTTCGTTGGCGCCGTTCCAGCTCGCCACGCTGCGTATTCGCCGATAAGGGATATTGGGCCTAGGCTCGATATTTTGGGTCGTGTCCAACCGTAATGGAACCGGAGCAGTCCGGTCCCGCCATGCGGTTGGGTACGACCCATGGTGGATTCTAGTGGTGGTTGCAACGCCTGTGTTGTTTTGTTGGTTTTAGGTTAGTTGCTGGTGTCGAGTAGTTCGATGATCTTCTCGCTGGGCTTCATGAACCCGAGGGTTTTCCTCGGTCTGTCGTTGAGTTCCTCGGCGGCTGCGTCCAGGTAGTCCTCCGGGTAGACGCTGAGGTCGGTGCCCTTGGGGAAGTACCGGCGCGGCAGTCCGTTGGTGTTCTCGTTTGACCAGCGCTGCCATGGACTGTGCGGGTTGCAGAAGTAGACCTGCATGTCCAGTGCGGTGGTGATGCGCTTGTGCAGGGCGAGCTCGGCTCCCTGGTCCCAGGTCAGCGAATTGCGCAGGAGTTTGGGCAGGCCTTGCATTTTGTCGATGATGGCCTGCTGGACGTGTTCGGCGTCGTGTCCATGGGGCAGGCGGAGCAGGATCGTGAACCTGGTCGTGCGCTCGACAAGCGTGCCGATCGCGCTCTGGTTGCGGCTTCCGGTGATGAGGTCGCCCTCCCAGTGGCCGGGCACCGCCCGGTCCTCCACCTCGGCCGGCCGTTCGCTGATCATGACCATGGGTTCGCGAAAGCGTGGCTTGCGGCCCGCTTCGCCCGGGGCTTGCGCGTGGCGCGCCCTTGCCTCATGGCGCTCTTCAGCTCCTGCCTGGGTTCGCCCCCTGGCCTGCAGGTAGATGGACCGGTGGATCGTCTCGACGCTCGCGTGCATGCTCTCATTATCCGGGTGGCGTGCCTTCAAACGCCCGGATATCTGCTTGGGGCTCCAATGCCGTTCCAGCCTGGCGAGGATCTCATCCCACAGGCGCGTGCCCGGAGCGGTTTTTCTCGCTTTGGGGCGTTTGAGCCGGTCCGCCGCCTTCTGCTGGGCGCGGTAGGGTTCGTGGTCTCCGGTCCCGGGGTTCTTGTTGCGTTCGATCTCGCGGCTGACCGCGCCGGGGTCGCGGCCCGGCAGTCGCGCGATGGCGCGGATCCCGTCGGCCCGGACGTAGACGGTCGGCGATCTGGATGCGCTCCTCCTGGCTCAGGTGGCGCGGATGGAGGGTCCTGGGTTTGTCCATGGTGGAACGATGCCAGTCCACCGACGCTTTCTCGTTCCTGCCGTTGCGCCACGCCTTTCCGGTGCGCTTCGATACGCCGACGGCATGGGCGGCCTGGGTGAAGTTCATGCCCTCCTTATCCAACAGGCGTACGTACTCCGCCCGCCGTGCCGCGCACATTTCGTTCCTCGTCGGGTAATCGACACCGTTGAACGTCCAGCGGCGCTCCCCGCCGCGTCCCTCGTTTCGATGGCTCTTGCTCACTTGGTCCTCCCTGTGTTAGGTCAGGTGTTGCAACGTTCACTAGAACTCGCCCCATTGTTATATGAGAAGAGGGGGTCTCGTTAGGCAAATATCAATGCGACACGCGCGGATGAATTCGTTGCGCGCATGTTTTGATTGTGTTATGTTCTTACTAAACCGATTTAGTTAACAGGTTCGCGACTGGCTGGAAACTAAAACGGTTTAGTCTCAGCGATGAGAACTGAATAAAGGTTGTGATACCACGTCAATCACCGCGACGGGTGACTGTACCGGAACACAACGATTAGGTTTTCTCCGTCCACAGCAGGGCGGGGCGAAAAAGGAACCAAAAGGAAAGGAAAACGTATGTTTTCTATGAAGAAGATCCTCGCCATCGCCGGTGCCGGTGCGATGCTCGTATCGGTGGCTGCCTGTGGTAGCGGAACTGCGGGGGATGACGGCGGCAAGAAGGAGATCTCCTTCCAGACCTGGAACCTCAAGAACGACAAGTACACCCCGTATTTCGAGGCGCTGATCAAGGCCTATGAGAAGGACCACCCGGATGTCACCGTCAAGTGGCTTGACGCCCCGTCCGATGGTTACGAAGACAAGCTGTCCAGCCAGGCTGCGGCCGGCGAACTGCCGGACATCGTCGACGGCGGCAACTCCATCCTGTACGGTCTGGCCAAGGCTGGCGCGCTGCTCGATGTCTCCAAGCAGGCTCCGGATGCGGAAAAGGACTACTACGAAGGCGCATGGAAGTCCGTGACCATGCAGGGCAATGGCGTCGAGAAGGGTGCCTACGGCCTGCCATGGTATGTCAACGATGGCCCGACCTACTGGAACACCGAGCTCATGCAGAAGTGCGGCCTTGATCCGAACAAGATTCCGACCACATGGGATGAATACTTCGCCGCCGGCGACACCATCGTGCAGAACTGCAAGGATGTCTACCTGGGCACCACGATGGGTTACAACGCCGAAGATCTGATGACCGCAGGCGTCAAGTCCTTCATGAATGATGACCACAGCAAGTACACCTTCAATGATGAGGCCGGTGTCAAGCAGATCAGCCGCTTCGTTGAGCTGTACAAGAAGGGCGGCATCCCGCCGGAGGCCCTCGACTCCTCTTGGAGCCAGGCCGCCGATCTCTTCCAGCGCGGCAACTTGGTCTCCATGGCCGGCTCCGCCTACTCCGCTGACGGCTTTAAGCAGAACGCTCCGGACCTCTACAAGAACCTCGCAGTCGGCCCGCGTATCAGCAACGACGGCAAGTCCGCTTCCGTGGCCTACGAGATGCTCGGCATCAGCGCCAACTCGAAGCACCCCGACGTCGCCATCGACTTCGCCCGCTTTGTGACCAACGAGAAGAACCAGATCGAGTTCGACAAGAAGGCCTCCGTGTTCCCGTCCGCTAAGGGTGGTCTGGATGACGACTACTACAAGAGCATTGACGAGAGCACCCTTGAGGGCAAGGCTCTGAAGATCACGCTCGACCAGGTCAAGGACGGCTACGGTTCTCGTCCGGCCGAGTTTACCGACAACAACGGCTACAAGAACTTCCAGCAGCAGATCGCCCTCGCCATGCAGGGCAAGCAGACCGCCAAGGAAGCCCTTGACAAGTCCGTCGAGTTCGCAAACGAGAAGCTCGCACAGTGAGCAACGCGGCACTCGCCGCTGACAGGTCGGAGGCCCGCACGGCCTCCGACCGGCCTGAACCGATGAATACGCGTCACGGCAAGAAGCAGGATCGCAAGTTCGGCACCATCATTGCCCCTTACTTGTTTGTTCTGCCCGCATTCGTGATTGTGTTTGTTTTCATCGTCCTCGCGGCACTCAACACTTTCAGGCTTGCCTTCACCGATTCCACGCTGCTCCGTCCGGGCAAATTCGTCGGATTCGAAAACTTCATCAAACTGTTCCACGACGAGTACTTCCTCACCGCACTGCTCAACTCCACGATCTACGTGATCTGCGTAGTGCCGTTCATGGTGATCCTCCCGTTGATTCTGGCCTATCTGGTCAAGGGCAACTCCCGAATCATGGGCTTCTTCCGCACCGCCTTCTACATGCCGGTGGTTATGTCCGCCGTTGTGGTGGGCATGATCTGGACCAACCTGCTGGATTCCGCCGGTCTGGTCAACTCCGTGCTCAAGGCATTGAAGATCATCTCCAAGCCGATTCCATTCCTCACCGATCGATGGGGCGTGCTCTTCAGCTCGATGTTCGTGACAATCTGGTTGGGCCTCGGCTACTACATGGTCATCTACCTGACCGCCCTCGCCAACATTGATGAATCCCTTTACGAAGCCGCCTCCCTCGACGGCGCTGGCCCTGTCCGCCAGTTCATCTACGTGACAATGCCCGGCGTGCGCTCCACGATGATGCTCATCATGATGCTGTCCACCATCGCCGCATTCCGAGTCTTCAACGAGATCTACGTGTTGACCAACGGCTCCGCAGGCCCCGGCGGCATGGATATGACGATGTCGATGCTTATCAAGCGCGAAGGCACCGGTATCCAGGCCCGCACTGGTTACGCGAGCGCCATCTCCATCGTCGTGCTCGTCATCGTCGGCGTCATGCTCATCGTGCAGCAGATCGTACAAAAGCGAGGTGAGGACTGATGAATACCAACACGCATAAGGTCACTGTCGGCAAAGTCGTCCAGTATCTGATTCTGATTCTGATGTTCCTGCTGCTCGTCGGCCCGTTCGTCTGGGAACTGTCCCTGTCGTTCAAGGGCAAGGGCGACAACGTCTACGCCGTGCCTCCCTACCTGATGCCGAAGACCCCGACGCTGGACAACTACATTTCCGTGTTCAAGCAGGTCCCGGTATTCCACTACATGCTCAACACGCTGGTGGTCTGCCTGATCTCCATCTTCGGCAACGTGGTCTTCTCCACGATGGCCGGCTACGCACTGGGACGCCTGAAGTGGCGTGGCCGCGGACTGGTGTTCACCATGTTCATGGGCACCATGGTCATCCCGATCGAAGGCGTGATGATCTCCCAGTTCCTGATCATTCGCTCCATCCACCTGCAGAACACGCTGCTGGCAGTCGCACTGCCTGGCCTGTGCGGTGCCATCAACATCCTGCTCATGACCAACGCCTTCAGATCCATTCCAATGGAACTCGAAGAGGCGGCCATGGTGGACGGTGCCAACCTATGGCAGCGGTTCTTCCACATCTGTGTACCGCAGGTCAAAGGCACGATGACCGTTGTCGGCATCTTCGCATTCGTCGGTGCCTGGAACGACTTCCTGTGGCCGTTGATCGCGATCTCCGATGAAAGCAAGTACACCTTGACCCTCGGCATGAACCGACTCAAGGGCATGTTCATCCAAGATCCGCGACTGATTGCCGCCGGCGCGCTCGTCTCGCTTATCCCGATCATCGTCTTCTTCTGCTGCTTCCAGCGCTACTTCTTCCGTGGCTTGGAACAGGGCGGACTCAAGGGCTGAGCGGACTGGAAAAAAGGAGATACTCCAATGAAATTCGGAGTCAACTACACGCCGTCGCATGGCTGGTTCCACGCATGGCTCGACCCGGACTGGGACGGCATCGACAACGATCTCAAGCAGATCAGCGAACTGGGTATGGACCATGTGCGCATCTTCCCGATCTGGCCGTATCTGCAACCTAATCGCACTTGGATCAACAAGAAGGGCGTGGCGGATGTGCGCCGCATGGTGCACATCGCCGGCGAGCACGGTTTGGATGCCTATGTGGACGTGTTCCAAGGGCATCTGTCCAGCTTCGACTTCCTGCCTTCATGGCTGGTCACCTGGCATGCGGGCAACATGTTCACCGATGCGGACGCCGTTGCGGCCGAGCGTGAACTGGTCAAGACCATGACCGATGAGCTGTCCAAGGAACCCGCGTTCAAGGGCCTTACCTTGGGCAACGAGGTCAATCAGCTGTCTGACAGGCCGCATCCTACGAAGATGAGCGCCACGAGCCAGCAGATCGATGCATGGCTGAATGCACTGCTTCCGGCCGTTGCCGGCGAAGGGCATAACGCACTGTACAGCGTCAACGATGGCACTTGGTTCATTGACGGGCACCCGTTCACGCCGGTGCAGTCTGCCACCAAGGGCGATATGACCGTGATTCACTCCTGGGTGTTTAACGGTATCGCGCAAGGATACGGCGCTACCAGTGAGGAATGTTCGTCGTACGCACTGTACTTGGCTGAGCTGGCCAAGGCGTTCGGCAAGGATTCCGAGCGTCCGGTGTGGCTTCAGGAAGTCGGTGCGCCGGAGAATGTGCTGGAAACCGACTACACGCCGGAATTCTGCCGCAAGACCGTTGAACGTGCCATGGATTGCCGGAACCTGTGGGGTGTGACGTGGTGGTGCTCGCACGATGTGCCCGCCAGCATGGAAGACTTCCCGTTCTTTGAGCACTCTCTGGGCTTGTTCGACGAGCAAGGCCAGCTGAAGCCGATTGGCCGTACGTTCGGGGAGCTCGCCGCACAGTACCGTTCCGCATTGCCGGCTCAGCCGAAGACCGTCGCCGTGGTGGTTGATGTGGACGAGGCCGGAAACCCGGTGAACCGCAGTGCGCTCGGCCCGGGAGGTTCGGTGTGCGACCTGTGGATGAAGCTGCAGGTGGCAGGCCAGCGCCCGACCATCATCACCTCGCAGGTGGCGGCCGATCAGGCGGAACTCGCGCGTCGCGGCATCCTTGAATTGCACGCCGACGAGCACCCCTACGCCGCCCGCTACTACACTGCGGTTTCGGACCCATCGTTCGAAACGGCTGACTAAACCGATATCCGGTTGTGGAATCATCTACTCCTTGTTCCGCAACCGGATATTTTCAATTGCCGTGCGCACAATTGCGGTGCGCAGTGCACAACATAAGACCCTGTACTCGCCGAAGAGCGGGAAGAACGAGAAGTTATATACGAGAGGGGCGCACCGATGAGCATCAATCACGCCGCAGTGGACCGACTCATTGATTCGATGAGCTTCACGCAGAAGGTTGGTCAGCTGAACCAGCGTCTGTTCGGTTGGAAGTCCGTAGAACGCAATGCCGCAGGACGGCTTGTGGCCTCAGACGAGCTCAAGCAAGAGATCGACCGGTGGGGCGGGCTTGGCGCTTTGTACGGCCTGCTGCGAGCTGACCCGTGGTCGGGCCAGCATTGGGGCAATGGCATACGCCCTGAGGAACGGCCTGAGGCGGTTGCCGTGGTGCAGCAAACCGTGTTGGAGCGCGGTGCACATGGCATCGGCGTATTGCTCAGCGAAGAGGCTCCTCACGGGCATCAGGCGCTGGGCGGCGCGGTGCTGCCCACCAATCTGGGATTGGGTGCCACATTCGATTCGCAAGGAGTGCAGGAAGCGGAAGCCGCAGTCGCCGCGGAACTGGCAGCCAGCGGTATTCATATTGCATTGGTATCCGGTTTGGACATCGCCCGCGACCCGCGTTGGGGCCGTTGCGAGGAATGCTTCGGCGAGGACCCGCTGATGGCCTCCCGCATGTGCGAGGCCATCGTTACCGGTATGCAGGGTGAGCATCGCAGCAAGGTCGGCCGCGGGGGAG
>ENA-OQKS01000164-OQKS01000164.1-human-gut-metagenome-genome-assembly--contig:-NODE-164-length-20673-cov-3.604254_pt1 | contig 20673 bp, 15 predicted proteins | sample MGYA00242804_ERZ504808 | MGnify/ENA primary metagenome ERZ504808 (study PRJEB26092, sample SAMD00036375) | human gut metagenome | host: Homo sapiens | study: EMG produced TPA metagenomics assembly of...
AAAATCATGGGCTTGAAGTCCGGCAAGTACACGCTGAAGGAAACCGGATTCGTGAGCGGCTATGCGAAGAACTTTGTGCCGATCTTCACCGTCGAACTAGCTGTGAACCAGGAAACCGGCAAGTCGACCTTCAAGCTGGTCGGCGCCAACAACCTCGGTCTGGCAAGCAGGCTTGACGAGGGCATGTCCGACAAGGCAATCCAGGGTCAAGAACGTGAAGAACGTCACGCAGCTGCCGCTCACCGGCGCAATGGGCACCGCGTTGTTCACCATCGCGGCCCTGGTAATGGCCGGAGCCGGACTGGCGCTCGTGCTGCGCTTCCGCGAATCCGATACGCCGATGGCGGTCTGAGCGGGCCAGCAGACAGGCAACGGGGCTTGTTCGGGCGGGTGGGTCGTTGAGCGATCAACGGTTCACCCGCTTTTGTTGTGACGAATACGGGCGATTTAGGGTTTCGTGCCGCCTGAAATGGTTGGAAAAAACGCCATTCGTACCGGTATGATGGAACACGAAGCGAACAACGAATCGGATTGCGGCCTTGCATCGCAAACACGTATCGCAAACACGTATCGCAAGCGCGCATCGCAAGCCGAATCGCAAGCCGAACAGGGGGAATGGCATGACGGAGGCCATTCGACTGCCGTGCGGTGGAAGGGAGCCGCCGCACGCCAAGCCGAAAGGGAACATCATGTGCAACGGTGGGGGAGCGTTCAGTCCGGAAGAAGTCGAATATCTGCGCTCGCTGCCGGTGGTGGCCGAAGCGACGTCGCGACGCATCACCTACACGGAATCGTTCAAACACAACTGCATGCGCCGGTACCATGCGGGCGAATCGCCGGTCGAACTGTTCCGCGAAGCCGGACTCGACCCATCGCTGATCGGCTATAAGCGCATCGAACGTTGTTTCGCGCGCTGGCGCAAGATTGCCTGCCGTATGGGCACGGACCGGCTGGTATCGGTTGATGGGAATGGTGGAGTGGTGCCATCGGCGTCGGCGGATGTGGCGCCGTCGGCGGAATCTGCGGAGGTTGTTCGATCTGCGGTATCGCAGCCGGTGCAGCCAACGCAAACGACGGAAACGCAAAGCAATGCGACGCTGCCCGCGCCGCGCAACGCAGCCGAAGTCCCGATTCTGTCGGGAGATGACGTGCGCGACCTGCTCATCGCCCAGCAGGTGCGCCGCATCGACGAGCTGGAACGCGAGGTGGCGGCGTTGCGGGCGGAACTGCATCGCAAATAATCGACAAAAATCGTAAAAAATGCGAGCAATCGGCATCGTCCGCAAAGCGACGCATGTCGAGAACGGCGGGCGTGGCGAGCGGGTAGACTTGCGGGTATGAGAATCGCACGTTTTACGCATAATGATGTACCGCAGTACGCCTTCGTTCAGACCGACAAGAACGACGGCAAGGACTATCTCGTGGCCTTGAACGGCTATCCGCTGTCCGGCCAGGCCGTCGAGCCGACCGGCGAGCGCTATCCGGTGGATGGTGACGGCATTCGTCTGCTGGCTCCGGTGATTCCGTCGAAGGTGTACGGTTTGGCGAAGAATTATGAGGCGCATGCGCAGTTCATGCATGAGGCCGGTCATTCCGATATCAAGCATGCGCCGGAGGATATGGTGATTTTCACCAAGCCGAGCACGTCGGTGATTGGTCCGGATGATCCGATTGTGATTCCGCTGTGTTCGAATGATATGAATTTCGAGCCGGAGTTGGCTGTGGTGATGGGTCGTATCGCCAAGAATGTGCCGGTGGAGCAGGCCATGGATTATGTGCTGGGTTTCACGTGCGTGAATGATGTGACGTTGCGTGATCTGCAGGGTCTTGATCCGACGTGGACGCGTGCGAAGGGTTTTGATACGGCGTGCCCGTTGGGTCCGTGGATTGTGACGCGTGACGATGTGGATTGGAAGGATGCGAAGATTTCCTTCACGCTCAACGGTGAGGATGTGCCGATGGCGTCGGGTACCACGGCGAATCTGATTCACGGCATTCCTGAGCAGATCGCGGCGATTACGAGTTTCACCACGCTGCTGCCGGGCGATGTGATTATGACGGGTACGCCGAACGCGTCGGGTCATCTGGATCCGGGTGACGAGGCGATCGTGCACGTCGAGGGCATCGGCGATCTGCGCAACGTGGTGGTGCGCGGCTGATTTTCGGCTTGCTGGCGGACTTTGGATTAGGCGGGTTTGCAACGTTTCGTGATTTCGTTACGTTGCTGCCCGCCTTTTTCGTATGTATTGCGATTGCCGGTGAGCGCTGGTGATTGTCGGTGACTGCCGTCCTGTGTCGAAAGACGGTTTTGAGAAACGCAAAAAGTTGAGTGTGCGGGACTCAAGTTTTGGGAATATAATGGCGATGAAGTCGGTTGAGCATATCAGACAACGACATATGCGTCCGAACGCCGGCCCGGTAGCGAAGGCCGGGCGGCCGGGCGCGAACCATGGAGGATGATATGGAACAGAAGTTCACGCAGATGGCGCAGGAAGCGCTTTCGGACGCCGTTCAGAACGCGGCGGCGCTGGGCAATCCGCAGGTAGACACCCTGCACCTGCTGGACGCGATGCTGCGTCAGGAAAACAGCATGGCCCGCGCGCTCATCGAAGCGGCAGGCGGCAACGCGCAAAACGTGAGCGCCGAAGTGCATCAGGCGATGCAATCGCTGCCGAGCGCCAGCGGATCGACCACAACGCAGCCGGACGTCAGCAGGCAGCTGTCGGCGGTGCTATCGCAAGCCGAAAAAGAAATGCAACGGAGGGGAGACGAGTACGTCACCGTCGACCTCATGCTGGTCGCAATCGCGGCCGCGAAACCTAATCAAAGCGCGGACATCTTGGAAAAGAACGGTCTTACCGCGGATAAGCTGCGTAACGCCCTGACCGCCGCGCGCGGCAGCGACCGCAAGGTGACCAGCGCCGACGCGGAAGGCTCGTATAAAGCTTTGGAGAAGTACTCCACCGATTTGACGGCCGCCGCGAAGGAAGGCAAGCTCGACCCGGTGATCGGCCGCGACCAGGAAATCCGCCGCGTCATCCAGATCCTGTCCCGCCGTACCAAGAACAATCCTGTGCTGATCGGCGAGCCTGGCGTCGGCAAAACCGCCGTCGTCGAAGGCCTGGCGCAGCGCATCGTCGCCGGCGACGTGCCGACCACCCTGCAGAACAAGAAGCTTATCTCGCTTGACCTGGGCTCCATGGTGGCTGGTTCCAAGTACCGTGGCGAATTCGAGGAACGTCTGAAGAGCGTGCTTGAGGAGATCAAGAAGGCCGACGGGCAGATCATCACCTTCATCGACGAGATCCACACCATCGTCGGCGCGGGCGCGGCCGAAGGCTCCATGGACGCGGGCAATATGCTCAAGCCCATGCTGGCCCGTGGCGAACTGCGCCTGATCGGCGCCACCACACTGGACGAATACCGTGAGAACATCGAAAAGGATCCGGCGCTCGAACGTCGTTTCCAGCAGGTGTTCGTCGGCGAGCCGAGCGTGGAGGACACCGTCGCCATCCTGCGCGGCATCGCGCCGAAGTATGAGGCCCACCACAAGGTGACCATCGGCGACGACGCGCTGGTCGCGGCGGCAACCCTGTCGAACCGCTACATTTCCGGACGCCAGCTGCCGGACAAGGCCATCGATCTGGTGGACGAGGCCGCAGCGCACCTGCGCATGGAACTCGACTCCTCGCCTGAGGAAATCGACGAACTGCGCCGCCAGGTGGACCGTCTCAAGATGGAGAAGTCGTACCTGCTGGGCAATCCGAAGAACGACAAGGCCGCGGAAAAGGCCGAAGCGGAACTGGACGACAGCGCCAAGGACCGTCTCGCCGATTTGAACCAGGAAATCGCCGACAAAAGCGAAAAGCTCAACGGGCTGAAAGCGCGTTGGGACGCCGAAAAGAACGGCCACAACCGTATCGGCGACCTGCGCAAGAAGCTCGACGAGCTGCGTACGCAAGCCGAAAAGTACGAGCGCGAAGGCGACCTGGCGAAATCGTCAGCCATCAACTACGGCGAAATCCCGGCCATCCAGAAGGAAATCGCCCAAGCCGAGAAGAACGAGGCGGAATCGGGCGGAGCCGACAATGCCAACGCCGACGTGCCGATGGTCCCCGACCGCGTCGACGCCGACTCCATCGCCGAAATCGTCTCCGACTGGACCGGCATCCCCGTGGGCCGTCTTATGCAGGGCGAAAACGAGAAGCTCCTGCACATGGAGGAGTACCTCGGCAAGCGCGTGATCGGCCAGAAGGAAGCCATCCAAGCGGTTTCCGACGCCGTGCGTCGCTCGCGTGCCGGCATCTCCGACCCGAACCGTCCGACCGGATCGTTCCTGTTCCTCGGCCCCACCGGCGTGGGCAAGACCGAACTGGCCAAGGCGCTCGCCGACTTCCTATTCGATGACGAGAAGGCCATGGTGCGCATCGACATGAGCGAATACATGGAGAAGGCCTCCGTGTCCCGCCTGATCGGCGCCGCGCCGGGCTACATCGGCTACGAAGAGGGTGGCCAGCTTACCGAAGCCGTGCGTCGCCGTCCGTATTCGGTGGTGCTGTTCGACGAGGTGGAGAAGGCCAATCCGGAAGTCTTCGACGTGCTGCTGCAGGTGCTTGACGACGGTCGCCTGACCGACGGCCAGGGCAGGACCGTGGACTTCAAGAACACGATTCTGATCATGACCTCCAACCTGGGCTCGCAGTTCCTCGTCAATCCCGACATGGACGCGGACGCCAAGAAGAAGGCCGTGATGGACGCCGTGCATATGCAGTTCAAGCCGGAATTCATCAACCGTCTGGACGAACTGGTCATGTTCCACCCGCTGACCCGCGAGGAGCTCGGCGGCATCGTGGACATTCAGGTCGCGCAGGTGTCCGCACGTCTGACCGACCGCCGCATCACGCTCGACGTGACCGATTCGGCGCGCGAATGGCTTGCCAACACCGGTTACGATCCGGCGTACGGCGCACGTCCGCTGCGTCGCCTGGTGCAGACCGAAGTCGGCGACCAGCTTGCCCGCATGCTGCTGGCCGGCGAAGTGCACGACGGCGACACCGTGCTGGTGGACCAGACCGGCGGCGACCACCTGGAGCTGTCCGCGTGGGCCGCGGACCAGCTGGAGGATATGGGCGAGGGGAAGACGGACGATTCCGCCGACGTCCCGAACCCGGCTGAGTGACGATTATCGATTGGTTACCTGTCGGTCGTAAGCCTGCAATACCAGGCCTGCGACCGACAGCACGGTCGAACCGAGCAGTATGGCGATCGCCAGCTTCGGTTGCATGCCGAACGCCAGCCACAACGCGCACGTCCACACCGCGACCACCATCGTCACCGACGTGGTGATCTGCAGCACACGTGCGCGGATCTCATGACCTACCACAGCGCGGAAGAGCAATTCTTCCGCGCTTTTTTCTTGCGTTGGCTCAGGGGATTTCGCTTGAGATCGCGCCGATTCTGTTGATTCTGTTGACTGTGCCGATTGCGCCTTTTCTGTTTCTGCCGTCTGCTGCGCGGTCATCGCGTGTCGCCGGACAAGCGTGCCAGCCAGCGAAAGCGTCGCGACCACGCCGACGAACGCGAAATACGGATCGCGCGAGCCGGCCGGGAAAATCCACGACACCACGCACAGCAGCAGGCTGTACGCGTAAACAATCGCCATGCCAAGCGAAACCAGCGAATCGCCGTTCGGGCGTCGCCGCTGCAATGCGGGCAGGCCGCGGTGGTGAATCGGCGCCGCGCAATAGAACATGACCGGCGTGATGACGATGGCGTGCGGCCACGGATTCGTCAGCCATCCCGGCATGGCGATTTTGGCCAGCGCCAGTAATGTGATGACGAACGTTGGAATGGTCAGGATAAGCGCGATGACGAGGCGCTTGCCGAGGTGGTCGGTGGGTTGTCCGTCGATGTCGGATGCCGATTCGCCGTCTGCCGTCACTTTGCCGTCTATCGTCACTCCACCGTCGGTTGTGTGGGATGGGTCGGCAAATCCGCCGTCCGTCCGCAGCGGAATCGCCTGGCGTGCGTCCGAGCTTGGAAACAGTCGCAACAACGCCCAGGTGGCGATGGATGCGGCCACAATCGACACGGCCGCCAAAAACAGATCGAATCCCATAATGTCCCTTCGTGTTGGGCTGATGCATTTCGCGTTCGGCTGATTTCAGCATAGTGCACGGTTGTGTGGCATGCGGTCGGTCTTGCGAATGAATGTGGATGCGTGGATTGATGTGTTCCTGACGACGTGATACCATCGAACGTATGTTCGATAATCCTGTGTTTGTAGTGATATTGCTGGTGATCGTGGCCGCGCTCGGAGCGGCTGCGGGCTTCTTCGCGGGCCGTGCCAAAGGGCAGGATATGGCCCGTGGCGCGAAGGAATCCGACCTGAACGAGGCGAAGGCGCAGATCGAGGCGGACAAACAGGACATCAGCAATCTCAACGCGGCTGTTGTGCAATACCGTACGCAGGCGGAAGGATTCAGCCAACAGCTGACGTATCTCAAATCGCAATTGGCACAGGCCCAGCGTGCCGAGGAAATGCGCGTGGAACGTGAACGGCAGCGTGCCGCCGAAGAAGCGAACCGTCGTCAAGCCGAAAGCGAACGGAAACTGCAGGAGCAAAGCAAGGTGCTCTCCGCACTGGCTCCGGTGCAGAAGAACCTCGACGCCCTGCAGACGAAGGTCGCGCAAATCGAAGAGGGCCGCAAGCATGAGATGGGCGCGCTCGGCGAACAGCTCAAAGGTCTTGGCGAACAGCAGGCGCGATTGGATCGCGAGACGAGCGCCCTATCATCGGCATTGCGCAACAACAAGGTGCGTGGCGCGTGGGGCGAGGCGCAGCTGCGCAACATCGTGGAATCGGCGGGTCTGTTGGAACATGTCGATTTCGACACCCAAGTTGTGGTCACCGACGCCGATGGACATACGCAACGGCCGGATATGATCATCCACATGCCGGGCGGCAAAACCATTCCGATCGACGCGAAAGCGCCATACGCCGACTACCAGCGCGCATGCGAGATTCCAGACACCGCCTCACCGGAGGAACTGGCCCGCAAGAACGAGCTGCTGCATTCCCATGCCAAAGCGGTACGAGACCATGTGAAGACCCTGGGAGACAAAGCCTATTGGAACGCGTTCAGCGATGCTCCGGATTTCGTGATCGCGTTCATCCCCAACGAATCGTTGCTGCAGGCCGCATTGGAAACCGACCCGACACTGATGGACGACGCATTCGCGCAGAAAGTCGCGCTGACCTCGCCGATCACCCTATGGGCGGTGCTCAAATCCGTGGCATACGCATGGCAGCAGCAAAGCCTGACCGATGACGCGAAAATGCTGTTCGACCTGTCCCGAGAGCTGTACGAACGGTTTGCAGTATTGGGGGAGCGGGCCACCAAACTGGGTTCCGCCATCACCAAAACGGTCGGCGCATACAACTCGTTCGCCGCGTCGCTCGAATCGCGCGTGCTGGTCACCGCGCGCAAACTGCAACGCGTCGACCAGAGCAAGGTCATCGGCACCGTCGACATGATCGCGCCCGAAAAAGGGGATATCCGCGAGTTGTCCGCTCCCGAGACCAACGCCGAATGACCATGTTTATCGCTCATAAATCACCCATACCGCACGGTGAATGACGAGCCGAAAGGATAGGCTGGAACCATGACCGAAGAGAACACTTTCCGCAAGACGACACCGGTTCCGACGCATGATTCCGCTGCGGGCCAGTCTGTTTCCGCTTCGACGGAATCCACCGTCGATTTCGCCATGCTCGAACCTCGCGACCAGCTCAAGACGCTGCTGCAGGCCGAAATGAAGGACAAGCCTTTCTCGGAACTCTCCTCCGTGCTGTTCGACCATCGTGGAGCCTCCATCGTCGGCCATATCCTGCTCGACACGTTGGAGAAGCCGGCTATTCCGTCGACGATTTCGACACGGTCGGCGCATTGACCGCCGCGGCCGTGCCGCTGGTCTCCGCCATGATCCAGGCCGCCGCCTCCCGTGGTGAGGATTTGGACGGTTTCGTCATGGACTTCGTCTATCCGTCCATCAAGGGTCCGTCGATTGCCGGCAAACGCGTGGTGCTGATCGACTCCTGGCTGTCTGAAAAATCGTATGTGCAGACCTCATCGCTGGTCACCCTGCGCAACGGCAACGAGCTGAGCCTCGACTTCTCCGTGGTGGAGAACGAAGGCGCCAAAGTGCTGGCCGTTGCCTCGCTGATCGGCGGTGTCGACATGGTCGACCCGACCATCAAGGTCATCAACCCGGTCACTTCGGAGGAATCCGAACTGCCGTTCGTTGAAGTATTCAAGGAATCCGAACTCCACTGAACACCAAGTTTCCCGCCGACCGACCGCAAACATATCTGCCGTTGACGTCGTCGAATGTGCGATGACAAGCATGATGATGCATACGGATGCGCGGGCCTTTGACATATTTGTATTGCTGTTCCTATGAAGGGGAGAACGTGCACGATCCCAATCCCATCGATGTTGCCGCACAGGCATCCGGCGAACCGACGTTCCGCGAGGTCGGCGTAGGACCGTGGTCGCAAACCCATCCAGGCGAACCACGCCCGGACGATGCGTCATCCCCCAATTACGACATCCGCTTCGACTCCACCCTGCTCGACGAAGGCGACCGCCGCAACGTGCTCGACCGCTACCGCTACTGGACGGTCGCAGCCATCAAAGCCGACCTGGACTCCCGCGGGCGCCACGATTTCGAAGTCGCCGTGGAGAACTGGACCCACGATTTCAACATCGGCTCCATGGTGCGCACCGCCAACGCGTTCCAAGCGCGCCGCGTGCACATCGTCGGCCCGCACAAATGGAATCGCAAGGGCGCGCTCATGACGGAGCTGTACCAGCACGTCGAAAACCATCCATCCATAACGGAACTCGTCGAATGTTGGAAACTGCGCATCGCCGGCGAAATCGCCGCCGCCCAATCGCAAGCCGCCGCCATCGCCTTCCATATGCGTGGCTCCGCAGCCGCGACGGACGGCACTTCCGGCACTGCCCCCGAACACAAGCGAAACCATGGCCCAACTGGAAGCCTTGGACGCGAAAATAGCAGAACTGCAAGCCGCCCGCGTCATCGCGCTCGACATCATTCCCGGCGCGGTGCCCATGGAAACCTACCATTTCCCCGAACGCTGCCTCATGCTTTTCGGCGCGGAAGGCCCGGGCCTGTCCGAAAAAGCGCTCGAACTGGCCGATGACGTGGTCTACATCTCCCAATTCGGCTCGGTCCGTTCCATCAACGCCGGCGCCGCCGCCGCGGTCTCCATGCACGCCTGGATCGCCCAGCACGCCGCGCCGCAAGCCTGATCGCGCCATCGGCACGCGGCAAGAAAAGCCGTCGAACGTTGCTGTACCGGAAAGATGACCAGGTGTCCAACGATTGGGTTGCGAAATGGAAGGCAACGTCCGCTGCTGGGTTGCGAACGGGGCACGAAATAGGGCACACGCTCGTCACACAGACGCGTTACTGTTAGGGTCATGCCTACTTTCACCAAAGAAGAAATCGTGCATTTGGGCGATCTGGCCCGAATCGCACTCACGGACGAGGAAATCACCCGTCTGCAGGGCGATCTGAACGTCATCGCCGAATCCATCAACAAGGTCCAGGAAGTCGCCACCGACGACGTGGAACCGACCGCGAACCCGGTCCCGCTGGAAGCCTACCTGCGTCCGGACGTCCCCGAGACCCCGCTGACCCAGGCCGAAGCCACCGCAGGCGCCCCGGTCTCCGAGGCCGGCATGTTCGTCGCACCGCGCATTCTGGGACAGGAGTGATATGAGCACCACCGAACTCGTCAAGCTTTCCGCCGCCGAGATGGCGGCCAAGATCAAGACCAAGGAAGTTTCCAGCCGTGAGCTGGTCGAAGCCCACCTTGCGGTCATCGAATCCGCCGAACCGAGCGTCAAGGCCTTCCTGAAGGTCTCCGCCGACCAGGCCCTCGAGCAGGCCGACGCCTTCGACGCCAAGTCCGATGAGGACAAGGCGCAGATGCCGGAACTCGCCGGCGTGCCAATCGCCATCAAGGACATGATCGTCACCAAGGGCATCGAAACCACCGCCGCATCCAAGATCCTCGAAGGCTGGGTGCCGCCGTACGACGCCACCGTCATCGAGAAGCTCAAGGCCGCGGGCATGCCGCTGTTGGGCAAGACCAACCTCGATGAATTCGCGCAAGGCTCCTCCACCGAGCACTCCGCCTACCAGACCACCCACAATCCGTGGGATACCGAGCGCGTGCCGGGCGGTTCCGGCGGCGGTTCCGCAGCCGCAGTGGCCGCATTCGAAGCTCCGCTCGCCCTGGGTACCGACACCGGCGGCTCCATCCGCCAGCCGGGTTCGCTGACCGGTACCGTCGGCGTCAAGCCGACCTACGGCGGCGTCTCCCGTTTCGGCGCTATCGCCATGGCCTCCTCGCTCGACCAGATCGGCCCGTGCTCCCGTACGGTGCTCGACTCCGCCCTGCTGCAGGAAGTGATCGGCGGACACGACAAGCGCGATTCCACCTCCATTCCGGAAGGCCCGCGTCCGATGGTCGCCGCAGCCCGCGAAGGCATGAAGCGCGATCTGAAGGGCCTCAAGGTCGGCCTGATCAAGGAGCTCGGCGGCGAAGGCTTCCAGCCGGGCGTCATGGCCCGCTTCAACGAAGGCGTCAAGAAGCTTGAGGAGATGGGCGCGGAGGTCATCGAAGTGTCCCTGCCGCACCTGCCGTACTCCCTCGGCGCCTACTACATCATCATGCCGTCCGAGGTCAGCTCCAACCTGGCCCGTTACGATGGCATGCGCTACGGCCTGCGCGTCATGCCGCCGGCAGGCGTTCCGCAGACCGCCGCCAACATGATGGCCTACACCCGTGAGGCCGGCTTCGGCGACGAAGTCAAGCGTCGTATCATCCTCGGCACCTACGCCCTGTCCGCCGGCTACTACGATGCCTGGTACGGCTCCGCGCAGAAAGTCCGCACCCTGATCATCGACGACTTCAAGAAGGCCTTCGAAAAGGTCGACGTGCTCGTCGGCCCGACCAGCCCGGTCACCGCCTTCAAGTTCGGCGAGAAGACCGAGGACCCGATGGCCATGTACGCCATCGACATCACCACCATTCCGGCCAACCTCGCCGGCGTGCCGGCAATGAGCATCCCGGCCGGCCTGAGCGACGACGGCCTGCCGGTCGGCTTCCAGTTCCTCGCCCCGCAGCAGCGCGACGAGGTCATGTACAAGCCCGCCGCCGCTCTCGAAGCGGCCCTCGAGGAAAGCTGGAACGGCCCGATCTGGCAGTCCCTGAAGACCCCGTGGCTCGACGGACTGGACAAGTAGGAAGCATCGGAGGAAAGAAAACAAAATGGCTGAAAAGTTGATGAAGTACGCCGATGCCGTCAAGAAGTTCGACCCGGTCATCGGTCTGGAAACCCACGTGGAGCTGTCCACCACCACGAAGCTGTTCTGCCCGGCCGAAGTCCACTTCGGCGGCGAGCCGAACACCCAGCTCACCCCGGTGAGCCTCGGCCTGCCGGGCTCCCTGCCGGTGGTCAACAAGACCGCCGTCGATTACGCGATCAAGCTGGGTCTCGCCCTGCACTGCGAAATCGCCGAATGGAGCCAGTTCGCCCGTAAGAACTACTTCTACCCGGACATGCCGCGCGATTACCAGATCTCGCAGTATGACAAGCCGACCAACGGCAACGGCTACCTCGACGTGGAGCTTGAGGACGGCACCATCTTCCGTGTGCCGATCGAGCGCGCCCACATCGAAGACGACGCCGGCAAGAACACCCACGTCGGTGGCGCTGACGGCCGTATCGAAGGCGCCGACCACTCGCTGGTCGACTACAACCGCGCCGGCGTGCCGCTGATCGAAATCGTGACCAAGCCGATCGAAGGCGCAGGAGACCGCGCCCCCGAAATCGCAGGCGCCTACATGCGCGCCATCCGCGACATCGTGCGTGCGCTGAACATCTCCCATGCCCGCATGGAGCAGGGCAACATGCGCGCCGACGTGAACGTGTCGCTGCGCAACAGCCCGTCCGATCCGTTCGGCACCCGTTCCGAAACCAAGAACGTGAACTCGTTCCGTGGCATCGAGAAGACTATCCAGTACGAGATCCGCCGCCAGGCCGCCATCCTTTCCGAAGGCGGCGAGATTCTGCAGGAGACCCGCCACTGGGACGAGGCCTCGCAGACCACCGCCGGCGGCCGCGTGAAGTCCGACGCCGACGACTACCGCTACTTCCCGGATCCGGATCTGGTGATGCTGCACATCACCAAGGAGCACATCGAGGAGATGAAGGCCCAGATGCCGGAAATGCCTCGTGAGCGCCGCAACCGCCTGAAGGGCGAGTGGGGCTTCAACGATCTGGAGATGCGCGACGTGCTCAACGCCGACGCTCTGGACCTGCTCGAGGACACCGTCAAGGCCGGCGCTTCCGCCTCGGGCGCCAAGAAGTGGTGGCTGGGCGAGCTGTCCCGCGAAGCCAACAACAAGGGCGTGAGCCTTGAAGAGCTGCCGATCACCCCGGCCGACGTCGCCGAGGTCGAGAAGCTCATCGCCGACGGCAAGCTCAACGACAAGCTCGCCAAGCAGACCGTCGCAGGCGTGCTCGCCGGCGAAGGCACTCCGGACGAGGTCGTCAAGAAGCACGGCTTCCAGGTCGTTTCCGACGACGGCGCGCTCGAAAAGGCCGTCGACGAGGCACTCGCGGCCAACCCGGACATCGTCGAGAAGCTCAAGAGCGGCAACATGAAGCCGATGGGCGCGATCATCGGCGCCGTCATGCGCGCCACCCGCGGCCAGGCCGACGCGAAGGCCGTTACCAAGATCGTGATGGGCAAGATCAAGTGACGTTCCGGCGATTGCCGAACGTTGCCTGATTGATGGCATCGAAAGGCGTGCGTTTTTGCGATGAGAGGAATCGTAAAAACGCACGCCTTTCTGCATTTTGTTGCTTTTTATCTGCTTTTACATGCCTTTTCGTACGATTCACGCGTCGGCTGGGGAGGTTTCACGGGGATTTTGCCTAACAAAACTCCCAGCTGGCGTTCAGTCGGGTACAATACCGTCGGTATGGGTGTGGCGAGGGACCGCGCCGAGAAACATAGGGAACGATAATCATGTCAGAGTACGCTGAAACCACAGCGAAGGAACAGACGACGGACCAGCGGGCGAGGGAGCTGCCGGAACGCATCGTCATTCCGCCCATCAAGGGCGAGATGGTGCACTTGCGCCCCGCCACCATCGACGACATCGCACGCATGGAGGTCATTGAGGCGTACGTCGGCGCATCCGGCATCACCGGCAAGGACCGCGTGGCCGAACGTGGCGCTGTGAACGCGTGGGTGCGTCGTTCCGTGGCATGGTCCAATGGCGAAAAATCGAACGAATCCGGCGTGGGGGATCCGGAATCTCGTCGTACCATCGCATGGTCCATCGTCACCGAAGCCGACCATGACGGCGACGGCGAGCTTGACGCGGCCTCTTCCGACAACGTGATCGGCATGATCTTCCTCATCGACATCGACGGCTGGGCACGTTCCGCCCGCATCCAAGTGGTGCTCGGCAAGGACTACCGCGGCCGCGGCTACTCGCGAGACATCATGCCCCGCGTGATGACGTACGGCTTCGCGCCGGAACCGGCGGGCCTCGGCATGCACCGCATTTGGGTGGCCGTGCCGGAACAGAACACGCGTTCCGTATCCGTCTACCAGTCGCTCGGCTTCGTGCCGTCCGGCCGTTCGCGCGATGCCCTGTGGAACGCGTCGGAGAACCGTTACCAGGACCTCATCGTCATGGACACGCTCGTCGACGAATTCGACCCGATCCGCTCGCTCGACGCGTTCGGCATGCACGTGATCGAAGACAATCCGGGCGTCAAGGAGGCGTTGAGCGCCCGCGAACACTCGATCGCCATCCAACTCAACTCCGTACATAAGGGCGATGCGGACGATGCCGCAGCGGCAGGCCAGAGTGGAGACACGGCGCAGACCTCCGCCGACGAGACGTCTGCCGCGCCATCGCAGGAATCGCAGCCGAACGAAGCATCCGGAACGGCGAAGACGGACCAGAAGGCCGGCGATGCCGACAACAACTGGCCGTACAGCTCGGATGAGCGCAAAACCTCGAAGGATGCTTGGTGGCGCACGCTTGGACGTGGCCGCAAGCGCGACACGGAAGGCAGACGATGAGCGCCGAGGACCTCGACAACTACGAAACCGACGCCGAGCTGTCCCTATACAAGGAATACCGCGACGTCATCAAACTGTTCACCTACGTTGTGGAGACCGAGCGCCGCTTCTATCTGGCCAACAAGGTCGATTTCAACGTGCGTTCCGCCGGCCAGGACGTCTACTTCGACGTGCGGCTGACCGACGCGTGGGTGTGGGACGTCTACCGTTCCAGCCGTTTCGTCAAGAACGTGCGCATCGTCACGTTCAAGGACGTGAACGTCGAGGAAGTGCAGAAAACCGACATCGACATTCCCGACAGCATGTAGCAGACCTACGGAAAACCAGTCTTCGGCGGAAGCCGTACGGCTGGTTTTCCTTCTATCAGGGCGATTGCTGTCGGACTTGGCGGTGATTTTGTGTGCATGCGCACAGGTGCGCTGTGCGTTTCCCTACCTTCGGGTAGAATATCTTCGATTTTGTTTGTAAGGAGACTTCAAAGTGACGCAAAAGCAATCCGTGGTCATCATCGGTGGCGGCCCTGCCGGCCTGACTGCCGCTTGGGAGCTCGTCAAGGACGGTGGCTCCGAACAGTACGACGTGACCGTGCTGGAAGCCACCCGCGAATTCGGCGGCATCTCCCGCACCGTCAAGCATGACGGCAATCGTATGGATATCGGCGGCCACCGCTTCTTCTCGAAGGACGACCGCATCATGGACTGGTGGAAGGACGTTCTGCCGCTGCAGGGCGCACCCAGCTATGATGACAAGAAGCTCCACCGCGAGCATGATATGGAGCCGGGCGGCCCGGATCCGGAAATCGAAGACAAGGTGATGCTCAAGCGCCACCGCGTGTCCCGCATCTACTGGAACCGCCACTTCCTCGACTACCCGATTTCCCTGAGCGCCAACACCCTGAAGGCCATGGGCTTCAAGCTCACCATGGTCGCCGGCTTCAGCTACCTGAAGTCCATGGTGCACAAGCTGCCGGAAACCAATCTGGAGAACTTCTACATCAACCGTTTCGGCCGTAAGCTCTACTCCATGTTCTTCGAGGGCTACACCGAGAAACTGTGGGGCCGTCACCCGTCCGAAATCTCCGCCGACTGGGGCGCACAGCGCGTCAAGGGCCTGAGCATCATGGGCGTGCTGAAGAACGCCTTCCAGAAGCTCCTGCCGAAGAAGCGCGACAACTCCGAAGTCGAAACCTCCCTCATCGAGGAATTCTGGTATCCGAAGCTCGGCCCGGGCCAGCTGTGGGAAACCGTCGAATCCAACTGCGAAGCCGCCGGCGTGAAGGTCATCACCGACGCCAATGTGGTGGAAATTCGCCAGAAGGACGGCAAGATCGCATCCGTCGTGTACGAGGATTCCGAAGGCAACCGCACCGAAATGGCCGCGGACGACTTCATTTCCTCCATGCCGGTCAAGGACCTTGTCAACGCCGTGGACGCCTCCGACCAGCCGGCTCCGAAGGACATGACCGAAATCGCCAACGGCCTGCCGTACCGCGACTTCGTCACCGTCGGCCTGCTCGTCAAGCACCTGCGCCTGACCAACACCACCGACATTCCGACCCTCGGCAACCCGCCGATCGTGCCGGATTGTTGGATTTACGTGCAGGATCCGGGCTACAAGGTCGGCCGTCTGCAGATCTTCAACAACTGGAGCCCGTACCTGGTCAAGGACGTCGACAACACCGTGTGGATCGGTCTCGAATACTTCTGCGAGGAAGGCGACTCCTTCTGGAACATGACCGACGAGGAAGCCACCAAGTTCGCCATCCAGGAGCTCACCCGCATGCAGGTCATCAACGGCCCGCAGGACGTGCTCGACTCCCACCGCGAACGCGTCAAGAAGGCTTACCCGGCCTACTTCGACACCTACGACCGCATGCCCGAACTCGTCGACTACCTCGACTCCTTCGGCAACCTGTACTGCGTTGGCCGTAACGGACAGCACCGTTACAACAACATGGACCACTCCATGGCCACCGCCATCGAGGCCGTCGCCAACATCAAGTCCGGCAAGACCTCGAAGCAGAACGTGTGGTCCGTGAACACGGATAAGTCCTACCACGAACAAAAGTAACCCACACCAGATATCGCCCCCGCCAGCGGGGGCATTTGTTTATGTCTGCGACTCGGCGTCCGTTTTTGCATTGGTCTCCAGCCCGTTATACAGTATGGAAAGTCCGAAACGCATGGAGTGCGTCGGACGTTCAAAGCGGCAAGACCGCAATCATTCTTAGTGCAGGGACCGGTGCAATACGGTCTGCTAAGGAAAGGCAAACGAGTGGCAACTAGCCAGAATCTTGAAGGTATGAAGCTGATCGAGCTCAAGGAGCTCGCCAAGCAAATGGGTCTGCGCGGTACGTCGACGATGCGCAAGCCGGAATTGGTCGCCACCCTGCAGGCTGCACGATCAGGCGGCGAGGCGCCGGCGGGCGTTACCGTGCGACCGGTAAAGGGCGCCGCAAGCAAGCCGACCCAGCAGACGCAGCCCGCTGCACAGGCCGCGCAGACTCCGGAACAGGCTCCCAAGGCGGAGCCCAAGGGAAGTGCACCGGTGTCAGCGGCGGATGATGCGGTGGCCGGACTGGTCGCGTCTCTGCCCGAGCCCGATGCAGCCTCGACCCGCACGCCGCGTATCTCCCGCCAGAAGGCCGCCGAATCCGACAGCAAGGACGACCGCGCCGCGGCTCCTCGCCGTCGCACCCGCGACGATGCAAAGGCGGGCCAGGTGGCTGCCGATCTGTTTGATGAACTTGACATCGCGCCGGCGGACGATCAGCCGCGTCATCGCGATGATGCGGCTGATTCCGGCATGATGCGTCGTCGTCGCCGTACCATCGAACCGCGCGAGCGCGACCAGCAGAACGACACCGTCCGCGACCTCGACGATATTCTCGCCACGCTTCCGGTGCAGAACGCCAATGCGGACGCCGCCCGCGGCACCCGTGGTGACCGTGATAATCGAGATGACGACGAGCGCGAATTCACCCGCCGCAACCGTAGCGACCGCGCTGACCGTTCCGACCGCGGCGACCGCGGCGGCGATCGCAATGACCGTGGCGACCGCGGTAACGACCGTCGCCAGCGCCGCATGCGCGGCCGCGACCGTGGCGGCCGCGACTACGATGATCGCGACACCCGCGAAGTGCGCATCTCCGACCATCAGGACAACGGCGGCGACGATCTCGTGCCGGTCGCCGGCATCGTCGACGTGCTCGACTCCTACGCCTTCGTGCGCACTTCCGGCTACCTGCCCGGCCCGAACGACGTGTACATCTCGATGGGTCAGGTCAAGAAGTACGGCCTGCGCAAGGGCGACGCCGTGACCGGATCCATCCGCGCGCCGCGCGAGGGCGACCGCCGCAACCAGCGTCAGAAGTTCGTGCCGCTGCAGTCCATCGACTCCATCAACGGCATGAGCGTCGAAGAGGCGGCCAACCGCCCGCAGTTCGCCAAGCTCACCCCGCTGTACCCGCAGGAGCGCCTCAAGCAGGAGACCACGCCGAACAAGCTCACCGGCCGCATCATGGACATCGTTTCCCCGATCGGCAAGGGCCAGCGTGGCCTGATCGTGTCCCCGCCGAAGGCCGGCAAGACCATCACCCTGCAGAACATCGCCAACGCGATCACCACGAACAACCCCGAAGTGCACCTGATGGTCGTGCTGGTGGACGAACGCCCCGAAGAAGTCACCGACATGGAGCGCACCGTGGCCGGCGAGGTCATCTCCTCGACCTTCGACCGCCCGGCCTCCGACCACACCACCGTCGCCGAGCTCGCCATCGAGCGCGCCAAGCGACTCGTGGAGCTCGGTCAGGACGTGGTGGTGTTGCTTGACTCGATGACCCGTCTCGCCCGCGCCTACAACATCGCCGCGCCGGCCTCCGGCCGCATCCTGTCCGGTGGCGTGGACGCCCAGGCGCTCTACCCGCCGAAGAAGTTCTTCGGCGCCGCCCGCAACATCGAAAACGGCGGCTCGCTGACCATCATCTCCTCCGCGCTGGTGGAGACCGGCTCCAAGATGGACGAGGTGATCTTCGAGGAGTTCAAGGGCACCGGCAACATGGAACTGCGTCTGAGCCGCGAGCTGGCCGACAAGCGCCTGTTCCCGGCCATCGACGTGAACGCCTCCGGCACCCGCCGCGAAGAGCTCATCACCTCGCCGCAGGAACTGCCGATTATCTATCGTCTGCGCCGTCTGCTCGGCGGCATGGAGCCCGAGCAGGCATACCAGACGCTGGTGCCGCGCCTGAAGAAGACCGCGACGAACCGCGACTTCCTCGCCGCCATCGTGCAGCAGGCCAACACCGGCAACGCGGTCAACGGCAACTGATCAGACCGCTGAACAATAGTGTAAGGGCTGCACCCTGATTGATACGGGGTGCAGCCCTTGTCGTATCTGATGCAAATACATCAACTATCACATTGCAGTTGTAGTATTGCCGTCAACGTTCACATGCACGCTGACGATATATGAGATGAAAGAGGCATCACTGGGTTCGATTGTTTTGGGAGTGGGCAGTGGTGCGGCCATGTTCGGCGATGCGGATGCCAGCCATATCCTCACCGGCGACTATGACATCTGAGATATCTGACTTTGCGCATCGTGCAAAGCCGTAATCGGGAGTATCCTCGAATCTATGAGCGAAACGAGCAGCGACTGGCAAAGGACCACCATCGACTCCGCCCAGGCGGCGGCCCACCCGGAAACCGCACAAGCGGTGGCGCGCATCAAAGCGCTGCGCCAAACCATCGATAACATCGATTCGGCGGTCATCGCATTACTGGCCGAGCGGTTCAAGGCCACCTCGCAGGTCGGCGTGCTCAAAGCCAACGCCGGATTCGCGCCCGAAGACACCAAGCGTGAGGACTATCAGATCGAACGCCTCCACCGCATCGCCATCGATGCCGGCTTGATACCGGAAATTGCCGAAATGTACCGTGAATTCGTGGTTACCGAAGCCAAGAAGCGCCACCAGCGCATAGCCGATGCCGGTGGTGACCCGGGCGTACTCGACGTATTCGCCTGATTCGCCCGCAGCGAATGGGCACCTTTCGGATATTCGTCTATAGGGCAAGTTGCCTGCAGCGACTACATTAATACGGGAATGGAATGCCCGTAGTGGTCGACTGTATGAATGGGATACGTAGATGAGATGTGGTGCCGCACTGGTCAGTTGCGCATTGTGCGTGGCTTCGATTCTCGGCGGTGCTTGGATGTCTCGTCCGACTCCGGTTGATTACGGTCCGGTGCTCGCTACGGCAAGTGATATGTACGCCGTCACCGATGCCGAAGGGGAGCCGGTCCGTTGGTATGTGGTAGGGAAGGGCGGCGCCGGCAATGGCGCCAGTGCCGATTCCGGCAATAGCGGTTCCACTGATACCGATTCCGCCAATAGTAATTCCGGCACGTCCAAGGTTTCTCGTATCCCCGCTTCCGCCGCCACCCTGCCATGGAAAGTCAGCGTCACCTACTCGCTTGACGGTCCGAACGTCGAGGCAAACGAGGTTGCCGGCGCGTCTGGACTGATCGGCGTGTATATCGATATTAAGCCGCAAACCAAGGAAGCCAACCGTACGATCCCGGTTGTCGCCTTTACCGTGCCTACGCAGGTAGCCGATGATGTTTCCGCTGACAACTCCATTACGGTGACCACGCAAGGTTCCAATACCGTAGTCGCCGCAGCTGGAAAAGCCGCAACCGGCTTGGAATTCAGCTGCTATATGAACGCCAAAGACTTCTCCATGAGTTCCGTGGCGCTCGCCGTATTGCCTTCCAATTCCAGCAGTCCGGCAGTTGGTGCTAATCCCGATGCCGCGAATGCTGCGAATGCTGCCGCACAGCCTGCTGCCGATACGGATGTCGCCCAACTCACCGCCTCTGCCGCCACACTGGTCGATTCACTGACCGACGCCGGTTCTGGTGAACAGCAACAGCTCATCGAGCAGCTTCAAACCCTGCGCGATAACGAACGTGCGCTGAACAAGTCTGTAGTGGCCGAACGCGAAACCGCCCATAAGCGGACGTTTGAAGACTATATGGCCGCGTATGTGGGCTCATATACCACGCACCTGTCTGGATCGATTGGCACCTCCACCCAGTTGCCGGCGTTGATGGGCACGGCCGGCGAACTGTCCGGGGACACGCCTTTGGCTCAAGCCGTACTCGACTTGGCCAACGCGGTGAACAACGTCAGTGCCGCACATCAGCATGCCGGTGCGGTCGATGCGTTGGACGAGGTGATTCGCCGCATCCAGCAGCAAGGCACCACCGGACTGGTGGATGATCTGATCGCCGAGGCTTCGGAGGAAGCCACTCAAGGCTCCAAGCAATACGCCGATGGCCAGAGCCAGCTCTCCGCCGCAATGATTCCGTATTCGATGAAATACACGGACGTTTACACGGCCAATTTGAGCGCCCTGACCGGCGGCACGTCCTCGGGCGCCACCGCTTACGAGAGCCAAGCCATCGCCG
>ENA-OQKS01000165-OQKS01000165.1-human-gut-metagenome-genome-assembly--contig:-NODE-165-length-20655-cov-3.266904_pt1 | contig 20655 bp, 15 predicted proteins | sample MGYA00242804_ERZ504808 | MGnify/ENA primary metagenome ERZ504808 (study PRJEB26092, sample SAMD00036375) | human gut metagenome | host: Homo sapiens | study: EMG produced TPA metagenomics assembly of...
AACGAAAGGAGAAGATTCTTTTTGTGGATTCTTTTTTGTGGTACAATACAACAGAAAAAATCTATTATGAGGTGTGGAATGGAAAGAGACGAAGAAATAATGATGAGAGGAACAAAACAGGAAATGCCGGGATTTCGTTTTCGGCTACTCCGGCCGGAGAAGAAACGGGAACTGTGGAATCCGGATTTTGAACTTTTATTTCTGCTTCGTGGGAGCGGAAGAGTCAGCTACGAGGACGGGGAAGTTCACAATCTCCCGATGGGATCTATCTTTGCGATCAACCGGTTTCAGATCTGTGACCTGGATCTGGACGAAGACGGACTTGCTCTGTCGCTCTGCGTTTCAGCGGAGACGATTGCTTCATTTCACATTAAGCTGCTGAAATGTGAAGTCAAATGTCAGTCGTTTTTTTATATGGAAGATCAGCAGGAAAAATTTGACTTGATCCGGCGGGATATGGCACGGATCTTTCTTGAGATGTACAAGAATAATGAGGAACAACCGATCTATATGAAAAGCCGTGTGACGGCGCTTCTGGAGGATCTGCTTTCTTACTTTACATCCGGGGAAAAGGTGGAACAGGGCCGGGGTGGAAGGGAACGCATTCAGCGGGCATCAGACTATATTCTGCAGCATTGCCGGGAAGAGATTACGCTGGAGGATCTGGCGGATCATCTTTATCTGAGCCGTGCCTATATTTCACGGAGCTTTCCGCAGTATTTCGGTGTATCATTTCGGGAGTACGTGACGCAGGTGCGCCTGGCGCATGCCGTACAGGAAATGCACAGCGGCGCAACGCTGACGGAGATTGCCTATCACAATGGATTTGTCAATGAGACGGCGATGATCCGCGCATTCCGCAAATACCGCGGTATGACACCGAGCGAATACCGGAAGCAGATGGAATATACAGTAAAACAGCGTGAAAAAAAAGGAAAGAGCGGGAAGAGACGGCGGGAGACCATGATATTTTCCAGAGTCTCCTGCAGTATGCAGCGGTCACGGAGCAGGAGATTGAGACGACAAATGAGAGTGCCGTTTCCGTGATAGTGGCAGTAAACGGACGGAAACCAAGAGTGGCAGGCCACTGGAAGCGCGTGATCAATGCTGGTTATGCGGCAAGTGTGCTGAACCGCGAGGTGCAGGATGAGCTGGAACAGCTGGTGCAGGAGCTCGGCTATGAGCTGATCCGCGTAAAAGGAATTCTTGATGATGATATGTGCGTATTTCGGCGGAATATGTGGGGCGAGATTCAGTTCTGCTGGAACTATATTGATGAGGTGATCGATTTCATCCTTTCCACGGGAGCGAAGCCGTTGCTGGAATTCGGCCATATGCCGTTGCTGCTGGCAAAAACAGACCCGGGAAGAACGATGCGTCCGGCGCTAAGCAGCTCTCCGCGAGATCTGGCTGAGTGGCGCATGCTGATTAAAAACCTGATGGAACATCTAAGGGAACGGTATGGAATCAACCAGATGCGGCGCTGGATTTTCAATCCGTGGATCAGCGGAGACGTGATCACGATTGATGGAGGAGATGAGTTCTTTGGGACGTGGAAAGCATCGTACGAGGAGATGAAACGTGTGAGCCCGGATCTTGTAACATGTCTTTCCTTTGGTCTTGGACCGGAGGAACATCTCAAAGCCTTTATCGAAACTATGAAGGAAAAGGAATGTGTGCCGGAAATTTTTGCATTCCGCTCGTTTGGCACGGTGATCTATGGAGAGGAAGAGGAGAAAATGAATCTGATCCAGAACAACGAGAGCGTCAATATGATTGTGAGCCGCGACCCGGATTTTCTGCGGAACCGCGGGGAGAAGGTAAAAGGTCTGCTGCAGAAGGCTGGGCTTGGTGCACTGCCGGTTCTGGTGGATGAGTGCAGCAGCAACATCTGGCAGAGGGATCTGTGCAACGATACCTGTTATAAAGCGGCATGGCTGTTTAAAAATCTTCTGGAAAATGAAGAGGCGCTGCAGGGAATTGCGTATTTCTCGGTCAATGACCGTTTGGATGAAGTATTTCCGGCGCGGGAAACGTATCATGGAGGTTTTGGGCTGTTCACGATGAACGGCATTCCAAAGGCGGTCTGCACTGCGCTGCGGCTGCTCGGCAGAATGGGATCTCGTCTGGTGAAGCGTGGGGACGGCTATTTTATCAGCACGGAGCCGGAGAAAAACCAAAGCCAGATTTACCTGTACAACTATGTTCACTACGATATGCTGTACCGCTACCGCCATGCCGTGAATATTTCCCGCACGGACCGTTACCGCGTATTCAATATGGGGGAAATCCGGACCTTTTCAGTGAAACTGACCGGACTGGAACCGGGAAAATATTGCCTGCGGCTGTATAAAGTGACAAAAGAGCACGGCAGCAGCTACGATGCGTGGGTGCGGATGGGAGCTCCGGAGCGGATGAACCGGATGGAGCGCGCGATGCTGTGCCACAGTGCGGACCCGGAATACCGTGTCTGGGAGCAGGAAACCGACCCGGAAGGCAGCCTCACGGTGCAGGAACGCCTGGAGCCGCACGAGACGGCGCTGATTGAGGTGGAGCAGATTCTGTAAAATCTTCAAAAAATTGCACTCGCGGTGGGAGAATACAGAGAAAGAGTGGAAAAAAAGCAACAATATAAGAAGATCTTGCGACAATTCGAGTAGAAAAGGACGAAAATATTGTTTATACTGAAAACAACATAAATGCTAAATTCTACAGAAAAGAGGTATTTCAAAATGGGGAAAATATTTGATTACGATGGCGTGCCGGTGCTGCATACCACATCCGGCGATTTAAAAGGTTATTTTTATGACGGTGTTTACATTTACAAAGGAATTCCGTATGCATACGCAGACCGTTTCCAGATGCCGGTTCCGTCCAAATGGGATGGCGTGAAGGATGCGACAAACTACGGCTTTGTATGCCCGCTTCAGAACCAAGATACACCGAACGGCGAGCTTATGGTTCCGCACCGCTACTGGCCGCAGGATGAGCACTGCCAGTCCTTAAATATCTGGACAAACAAACTTGATCCGGAAGCCAAAAAACCGGTTCTCGTATGGTTCCACGGCGGTGGATACGCAGCGGGATCTTCCATTGAGCAGGTTGCGTATGACGGCGTCAGCATCGCAAAGAAAGGTGATTCGATTCTTGTTTCTGTCAACCACAGACTGAATATTTTAGGATATCTGGACCTGTCTCCGTTTGGGGAAAAATACAAAAACTCCGCAAACGCAGGCCACGCCGATATGGTGGCAGCCCTGCAGTGGGTACATGACAATATTGCCCTGTTCGGCGGCGATCCGGAGAATGTAACCATTTTCGGCCAGTCCGGCGGCGGAATGAAGGTGACTGACCTGATGCAGATTCCATCAGCAGACGGTCTGTTCCAGAAAGGTCTTGTCATGAGCGGTGTTATGGAGGACGATCCGCTCGGCGCAGGAGACAAAGACGGCACGGAGATTATTACGGCAATGATGAAAGCGCTCGGCTTTGACGATGTGGCTCAGCTGGAAACTGTACCGTATCCGCAGCTTGCTGCTGCATATGCAAAAGTGGCTCCGGCGATTGCACAGAGTGGCGGCTACATCGGCGGCGGCCCGAAAAAGGGCGATTACTTCTATGGAAATCCATTCGACGCAGGCTTCCGTGAGCATGCACATCAGATTCCGATGATGATCGGAACCGTATACGGCGAGTTCGCAACGTTTGCACCGGCAGCTTATGATAAGAACAAACTGACAGCGGAAGAGATTCTGGAAATCCTCAAAAAGGTTTATGGAGACAATGCCGAAAAGGTTCTGGACGCTTTCAAAGAAGCATATCCGGAGAAGAACGGCGTAGATGTTCTTGCCATCGACCGTGCAATGCGTGAGCCGACCGTAAAACTTGCCAAACTGTTCGCAAAAGGCGGCGGCAAAGCATATCTCTACAACTTCGCTCTGGAATTCCCGTTCCAGCACGGCAAGCCGGCATGGCACTGCTCCGATATCCCATATTTCTTCGGAAACGCAGATCTCGTAGAAATTTGTGGCATCCCGGAATGTCAGCGATAAACTGGAAAGCGAAATCTTCGGAGCACTTCTTGCCTTCGCAAAGAACGGCACCCCGGATCATGCCGGACTCCCGCACTGGCCGGAAGTAGAAGCAGAGGATGCGGATACCATGGTGTTTGACCGCAAAACGGAAGTAAAACACAACTACGATGATAAAGTGTTTGCAGAGATCAACAAAGTTCTGAAACCATGGAGCTTTATGGACATGATGGCTGACAATATTCAGCATTAAAAAGAACGATTCGACGCGGCATAAGCGAAATCGGGATGGAGCTCTGAAATATTAAAAAATTAGAAATAAAAAAACCGCCTGTTTGATTTGAAAAATAAAAAAATCAAACAGGCGGTTTTTTCTGAAAAATTCGGTGCTTTCAATCACATCTAAAGTATTATTCTAACAGGGTCACGGAAGAAAAACCAGTAAAAAACGGATTGTACTGAAAAAAATACAATCTGTTTTGTTGACACACTTGAAAAAACATGATAATCTAGAAAATGCACTATTATGGCAAGATATGCCTAAAACCTTTTGTTCAGGCATGAGCGGTAATAAATATATTATAACACAAGGGGTGACAACGTCAATGGAGAAAAACAGAATACGTCCGATACCTACCGGAAAAAGTATGCGAATGAGTTACCAGAGACAAAAAGAAGTATTGGAAATGCCCAACTTGATTGAAGTCCAGAAGGATTCCTATGACTGGTTCCTGAGAAGCGGACTCAAGGAAGTCTTTGATGACATTTCACCAATCTCCGACTACGGCGGACGGCTGAGCCTTGAATTCGTAGACTTTACACTGTGTGAAGATGACGTAAAATACTCAATCGAAGAGTGTAAACAGCGTGACGCTACTTATGCGGCACCGTTAAAGGTAAAAGTAAGATTATATAATAAGGAAAAAGACGAGATCACAGAGCACGAAATTTTCATGGGTGATCTGCCGTTGATGACAGCAACAGGAACATTCGTTATCAATGGTGCAGAGCGAGTAATCGTCAGCCAGCTGGTACGTTCCCCTGGTATTTATTACGGCATCGCACATGATAAGCTCGGAAAGAGACTGTTCTCCTGTACCGTAATCCCGAACCGTGGAGCATGGCTGGAGTACGAGACCGATTCCAACGACGTCTTCTATGTCCGCGTAGACCGTACCAGAAAAGTTCCGATCACAGTCCTCATCCGTGCACTTGGAGTAAGCTCCAATGCAGAGATCGTAGAGCTGTTCGGTGAAGAGCCGAAGATTCTTGCAAGCTTCACCAAAGATACTTCCACCAACTATCAGGAAGGTCTTCTCGAGCTGTACAAGAAAATTCGTCCGGGCGAGCCTCTCGCAGTAGAAAATGCAGAGAGCCTCATCATGAGCATGTTCTTTGACCCGCGTCGCTATGACCTGGCAAAGGTAGGCCGTTATAAATTCAACAAGAAACTTGCACTGCGCAGCCGTATCCGCAACCAGATCCTCGCTGAGGATGTTGTAGATCCGTCCACCGGTGAAATCCTTGCAGAAAAAGGCACCACCGTTACTCTGGAACTCGCAGACAAGATTCAGAACGCAGCAGTACCGTATGTATGGATTCAGACAGAGGAGAGAAACGTAAAAGTTCTTTCCAACTTAATGGTAGATCTGAAAGCATGGGTAGATGTTGACGAGGAAGAACTTGGCATCAACGAGAAAGTATACTATCCGGTTCTGGAAAAGATCCTGGAGGAAAATACCGATATCGAAGAGATCAAACAGGCGATCAAACGTGATATTCACGACCTGATTCCGAAACATATCACAAAGGAAGATATTTTCGCTTCCATCAACTACAACATGCATCTGGAATACGGCGCAGGAAATGCCGATGATATCGACCACCTGGGCAACCGTAGAATCCGTGCCGTAGGTGAGCTGCTTCAGAACCAGTACCGCATCGGTCTGTCCCGTATGGAGCGTGTGGTACGTGAGCGTATGACAACACAGGACATCGACGGAATTTCTCCGCAGTCCCTGATCAATATCAAACCGGTTACAGCTGCAATCAAAGAGTTCTTCGGATCTTCCCAGCTGTCCCAGTTCATGGATCAGAATAACCCGCTTGGAGAGCTGACGCACAAGAGACGTCTTTCCGCCCTTGGACCTGGCGGTCTGTCCCGTGACCGTGCCGGATTCGAGGTTCGAGACGTACACTACTCCCATTACGGAAGAATGTGCCCGATCGAGACTCCTGAGGGACCGAACATCGGTCTTATCAACTCTCTGGCATCGTATGCGCGCATCAACGAGTATGGCTTCGTTGAGGCTCCATACAGAAGAATTGACAAATCAGATCCGAAAAATCCGCGTGTTACCGACGAAGTAGTCTACATGACCGCAGATGAAGAGGATAATTACCATGTAGCACAGGCAAATGAGCCGCTGGATGCAGAAGGACACTTCCTCAACAAGAACGTTTCCGGACGTTATCTGGATGAGACCCAGTCCTACGAGCCGCACATGTTTGATTACATGGACGTGTCTCCGAAGATGGTATTCTCCGTTGCTACGGCGCTGATCCCGTTCCTTCAGAACGACGATGCGAACCGTGCGCTGATGGGATCCAACATGCAGCGTCAGGCCGTACCGCTGATGATCACCGATGCTCCTGTTGTAGGAACCGGTATCGAAGCAAAAGCAGCCGTAGACTCCGGTGTCTGCGTCGTTGCAAAGAAAGCAGGAACCATTTCCTACTCTTGCTCCAACGAGATCCGCATGAACAATGATGACGGAACAAAAGATGTTTACCATCTGACCAAATTCATGCGAAGCAACCAGAGCAACTGCTACAACCAGAAACCGATCGTATTTAAAGGCGACCATGTAGAGGCCGGCGAAGTAATCGCAGACGGTCCGTCTACTTACCAGGGCGAGCTTGCTCTTGGTAAAAACCCGCTGATCGGATTTATGACCTGGGAAGGATATAACTACGAGGACGCCGTACTCTTAAGCGAGCGTCTGGTACAGGATGATGTTTACACTTCCATCCACATCGAGGAGTACGAGGCAGAGGCCCGTGACACCAAGCTTGGACCGGAAGAGATCACAAAAGACGTTCCGGGCGTCGGCGATGAAGCCTTAAAAGACCTGGACGAGCGTGGAATCATCCGCATCGGTGCAGAGGTACGTGCCGGTGATATTCTGGTCGGAAAAGTAACTCCGAAGGGAGAAACCGAGCTGACCGCAGAGGAGCGTCTGCTCCGTGCCATCTTTGGCGAGAAAGCAAGAGAAGTACGTGATACTTCCCTGAAAGTACCGCACGGTGAGTATGGTATCATCGTGGACGCCAAAGTATTTACCCGTGAAAACGGCGACGAACTTTCTCCTGGAGTAAACCAGGCAGTCCGCATCTACATCGCACAGAAGAGAAAAATCTCTGTCGGCGATAAGATGGCTGGTCGTCACGGAAACAAGGGTGTTGTTTCCCGTGTACTTCCGGTAGAGGATATGCCGTTCCTGCCGAACGGACGTCCGCTGGACATCGTGCTGAATCCTCTGGGTGTGCCGTCCCGTATGAACATCGGACAGGTGCTTGAGATCCACCTGAGCCTTGCAGCAGCAGCTCTTGGATTCAACGTTTCCACTCCGATCTTCGACGGCGCAAACGAGAAAGATATTCAGGATACCCTGGAACTGGCAAACGATTATGTAAACATGGAATGGGATGCATTCTCCGAGAAATATAAAGATATTCTGCTTCCGGAAGTATATCAGTATCTGGAAGAGCATCTGGATCACAGAGAACTGTGGAAGGGTGTTGATATCGCAAGAGACGGTAAGGTACAGCTCCGCGACGGACGTACCGGTGAGCCGTTCGATGGAAGAACGACAATCGGACACATGCATTACCTGAAACTGCATCACCTGGTAGACGATAAGATTCATGCCCGTTCTACCGGCCCATACTCCCTCGTTACACAGCAGCCTCTGGGTGGTAAAGCTCAGTTCGGTGGACAGCGTTTCGGAGAGATGGAGGTTTGGGCTCTTGAGGCGTACGGTGCATCCTACACGCTGCAGGAGATCCTGACTGTGAAGTCTGACGATGTGGTTGGCCGTGTGAAGACATACGAAGCCATCATCAAGGGCGACAATATTCCGGAGCCTGGTATTCCGGAATCCTTCAAAGTATTGTTGAAAGAGCTGCAGTCCCTGGCACTCGATGTCCGCGTACTGCGTGATGACAATACCGAAGTTAAAATTATGGAATCAGTTGATTACGGTGATACCAACCTGAACCACATCATCGAGGGAGACCGTTACTCTGACAGAGAGGACGAGAGATTTGGTGACTATGGATTCTCCAAGAAAGAATTTGACGGAGAAGAAATGGTAGATGTGGAAGAGGATGAAGAAGAAGACTCTTATCTTGATCTGGATGAAAGTTCAGATGATGACATGTAACTTGTAGATCTTCGCTTTGCGAGGAAAGGGGTAATCAAATGCCAGAAACAGCAAAAAAGAAAATTACCAGATGAGCTTTGATGCCATCAAAATAGGACTTGCCTCCCCGGAGAAAATCCGGGAGTGGTCCCATGGCGAGGTAAAAAAACCGGAGACCATCAACTACAGAACGCTGAAGCCGGAAAAAGACGGTCTGTTCTGTGAAAGAATCTTCGGACCAAGCAAAGACTGGGAGTGCCATTGCGGTAAATATAAGAAAATTCGCTACAAAGGCGTAATCTGCGACCGATGCGGCGTAGAAGTAACAAAATCCAGTGTGCGCCGTGAGCGTATGGGACACATTGAGCTGGCAGCTCCGGTATCCCACATCTGGTATTTCAAAGGAATTCCGTCCCGTATGGGACTGATCCTGGATCTGTCTCCGAGAACTCTGGAAAAGGTTCTGTATTTCGCAAACTACATCGTTCTTGATGCAGGCGATACCAAATTACAGTACAAACAGGTTCTGACCGAGAAAGAATACCAGGATGCCAGAGAGGAGTTCGGAAACAGCTTCCGTGCAGGTATGGGTGCGGAATCCATCAAAGAGCTTCTGATGGCAATCGATCTGGAAAAAGAGTCTGCTGAATTAAAGGCAGGTCTTAAAGATTCTACCGGACAGAAGAGAGCCCGCATCATCAAGAGACTTGAGGTTGTTGAGGCATTCCGTGAGTCCGGAAACCGTCCGGAGTGGATGATTCTTGATGCGGTTCCGGTTATTCCGCCGGATCTGCGTCCTATGGTACAGCTTGACGGAGGACGTTTTGCAACATCCGACCTGAATGATCTGTATCGCCGTATCATCAACCGTAACAATCGTCTGAAGAGACTGCTGGAGCTCGGTGCACCGGATATCATCGTGCGCAACGAGAAACGTATGCTCCAGGAGGCAGTTGATGCCCTGATCGACAACGGCCGCCGCGGCCGTCCGGTAACCGGTCCTGGAAACCGTCCTCTGAAATCTCTGTCCGACATGCTGAAAGGTAAATCCGGCCGTTTCCGTCAGAACCTTCTTGGTAAACGTGTTGACTACTCCGGCCGTTCTGTTATCGTCGTAGGACCGGAACTGAAGATTTACCAGTGCGGTCTGCCGAAAGAAATGGCAATCGAGCTGTTTAAACCGTTCGTTATGAAAGAGCTGGTTTCCAACGGCACTGCACATAACATCAAAAAATGCAAAGAAAAATGGTCGAGAAACTCGAGCCGCAGGTATGGGACGTTCTCGAGGACGTCATCAAAGAGCATCCGGTTATGCTGAACCGTGCCCCTACCCTGCATCGTCTGGGTATCCAGGCGTTCGAGCCGATTCTGGTAGAAGGTAAAGCGATTAAGCTGCACCCGCTGGTTTGTACCGCATTCAACGCCGACTTCGACGGTGACCAGATGGCTGTCCATCTGCCGCTGTCTGTAGAAGCGCAGGCAGAGTGCCGTTTCATGCTTCTTTCTCCGAACAACCTGCTGAAACCGTCCGATGGTGGTCCGGTAGCCGTTCCTTCCCAGGATATGGTTCTTGGTATCTACTATCTGACACAGGAGCGTCCGGGCGAGAAGGGCGAAGGAAGCTTCTTCCGCGATATGAACGAAGCCATCCTGGCATACGAGAACGGATACATTACCCTGCAGACCAAGATTACCATCCGCTGCGAAAAAGAGATGGAAGATGGTACTGTAATGCAGCAGAACGTAAGCTCCACACTCGGAAGATTCCTCTTCAATGAGATTCTGCCGCAGGATCTGGGATACGTAGACCGTACGGTTCCGGGTAACGAGCTTGCGCTTGAGGTTGATTTCCTCGTTGCAAAGAAACAGCTGAAACAGATTCTGGAAAAAGTCATCAATACACACGGAGCTACCAAAACCGCAGAGGTTCTGGACTATATCAAGGCAACCGGATATAAATACTCCACCCGTGCAGCCATGACCGTATCCATTTCCGATATGACCGTGCCGCCGCAGAAGCCGGAGATGCTCGCCGAAGCACAGGCAACGGTAGACAAGATTACAAGAAACTTCAAACGTGGTCTGATTACAGACGAAGAGCGTTACAAAGAGGTTGTAGATACCTGGAAGAAGACCGACGATGCGCTGACAAAAGCATTGCTCGACGGACTGGATAAATACAATAACATCTTCATGATGGCTGACTCCGGAGCCCGTGGTTCCGATAAGCAGATCAAACAGCTGGCCGGTATGCGAGGACTGATGGCCGATACAACCGGACACACCATCGAGCTGCCGATCAAGTCAAACTTCCGTGAAGGTCTTCAGGTACTGGAATACTTCATGTCCGCACATGGAGCACGAAAAGGTATGTCCGATACCGCGCTTCGTACCGCCGACTCTGGTTACCTGACCCGTCGTCTGGTAGACGTTTCTCAGGACCTGATCATCCGTGAAATCGACTGTGCCGAGGGCAAGGACGAAATTCCGGGTATGTGGGTCAGCGAGTTCACAGACGGAAAAGAGCAGATCGAGAGTCTGCAGGATCGTATCACAGGCCGTTTCTCCTGCGAGACGATCAAAGACAAGGACGGCAACGTCATTGTAAAAGCAAACCATATGATCACCCCGAAACGTGCTGCCCGTGTCATCAAAGACGGCATCAACGAGAACGGTGAGCATTATACAAAAGTAAAAATCCGTACCATTCTTACCTGCCGTTCCGGTAACGGAATCTGCGCAAAATGCTATGGTGCCAACATGGCAACCGGCGAGGCAGTACAGGTTGGTGAGTCTGTCGGAATTATCGCAGCACAGTCGATCGGTGAGCCTGGTACACAGCTGACCATGCGTACCTTCCATACCGGTGGTGTTGCCGGTGGAGATATCACACAGGGTCTTCCTCGTGTCGAGGAGCTTTTCGAGGCAAGAAAGCCGAAAGGACTTGCCATCATCACCGAAATCGCCGGTGTTGCACAGATCAAAGACACCAAGAAGAAACGCGAAATCGTTGTTACCAATCCGGAAGACGGCGTATCCAAGACATACCTGATCCCTTACGGATCCCGTATTAAGATCGCAGACGGAACAGTTCTGGAAGCCGGAGACGAGCTGACCGAGGGTTCTGTCAACCCGCATGATATCCTGAAGATCAAAGGTGTACGTGCCGTTCAGGATTACATGATCCGCGAGGTACAGCGAGTTTACCGTCTGCAGGGTGTAGAAATCAACGATAAGCATATCGAGGTTATCGTTCGCCAGATGCTGAAGAAGATCCGCATCGAGGAAAACGGAGATACCGAATTCCTTCCGGGCGACATGGTAGACTTCCTGGATTACGACGAGACCAACAAAGCTCTGATCGCAGAAGGCAAAGAGCCGGCAGAAGGAAAACAGGTACTGCTTGGTATCACCAAAGCATCCCTGGCATCCGATTCCTTCCTGTCCGCAGCATCCTTCCAGGAGACCACCAAGGTTCTGACCGACGCTGCTATCAAGGGTAAGGTTGACCATCTGGTAGGCCTGAAAGAGAACGTTATCATCGGTAAACCGATCCCGGCCGGTACCGGTATGAAGTGCTACAGCAACATTCATCTGAATACCGACAGCATGATCGAGGAAGAAGAGGACGAGGATCTGATTCTGACCGAAGATCTTGAGGACGAAATTCCGGCAGCAGAAGCTCCGGTTGAAGAACCGTCAGCTGAAGAGGAAGAGCCGATGCTTGACTTCGACTTTGAGGAAATGATTCCGTCAAAGGATGATACCGAGGAGTAAACCCTTTCCGGTTAAAAAATAAATATGTCATTTGTGGAAAGCAGAGAATTCCCGGTTCGCCGGGGTCTCTGCTTTCCTTGTGTTTTCGGGAGCATTTTGTTACAATGGAGACAGAAAAGAGGGAAGCCTATGTGGATAAAAAAATTACCTGGCATCGTGGCAAATGCGGCGGTACTGATTCTGAATGTGTTTGCGATTCTGATGATCGTGGGGCTGTTTCTTCATCAGGGAACGACGGGGGAGCGTGTGAAAGAGACGATTACGCGTTTTTCCACGACGTCGCAGGAGTATTATTCCGAGGGAGAGGCATACAGCCAGAAGAGCGACCGGGTGCATACGTATGCGGTGAAAGAAACAAGGTAATTATTCAGAGCCCCATCTCGATTCCGCTTACGCTGCATCTCGATGTGGCTTCTCGCCATATGAAATTCCAGAAAAAACTGCTCATTCATGCAAGCATGATTCGCAATTTTTTCTTCCATTTCGCATGGCTCTGAATAATTACCAAATAAAGAGGAAAAGATGAGGTAAACTATGCTCCAGAAGTGGAAAAGAAAAGGAAAAAGATTCCGCCATGTGGAAAAAGACGGAGAAGAGACGACGGAGCTTTCTGTGAAAATACGGGCGGCAAAATTTCGTGATCTGCCGATGAGTCTGCGGATTCTGATCGTGAATCTCAGTCTGTTTCTGATTCTGTGCGCCGTATTTTTTTATGGCAGGCGCGTATCTGTATGCGCCGCAGGCGGCAGGACGGAATTACGTGGAAGCATGCCTGGCAGGAGACTGGAACAGCGCGTACGATGTATGCCAGTTCCCAGACAGCACGTTTCTGTCGCGGAAGAACTACGTCAATGCAATGACCTGGAAAGCAAAACAGGACGGCACTGACGGGCAGGAAACACCGGAGATCAAGAGCTTTTTCATGCGCAGAAAACAGAATCTTGAGACCGGGGAAAACAGGATTTATACTGTGCGGTACACGTTAAAAGGCATGAGCGACTCGCAGGAAGAAACATTGGAGATCGCCGCCGGGGATACCGTAAAATGGAACTTCAAAGAGTGGTACGTTGTGCCGAAAGACAGCTGCGTGACGGATGTCGAAATCACCGTCCCGGCGGATGCCTCGTTCTATCTGGACGGCGTGCAGGTCGGGAAAAAGTATTTAAAAGAGACGGCAGATAACGTCAGCATCTACAAAATCCCGTATCTCTTCCTCGGCGGGCACACCATTGAACTGACCGAAAAACAGAAAGACCCATACCGCGAGATCGTCCTCGTGCAGGACAACAGCAGCATGGAATTCCTGCCGGATTTAAAACTCAACGATTCCACCGGCAAAACCATCGCCGACCGCGCAGAAGAGTCCCTGGACAAGGTATTCACAGCCGCAGCCGCCGGAAAATCCTTCAGCACCATCAAAAATGAATTTTCCGCCGACACCGCCGTACAGAAAACCGCCAAAGAACAGTACCAGCAGCTCTGCGATGCCTACCTGAACAGCGACACCAACACCGGAATCACCAGCATCACCGTGAGCAGCGTCTCCACAACCGTAACCAACGAATCCAACCAGATGAAGATCGAAACCAACGTGACCGCTGCGATCGAGCGACGAACCCGTTTCCTCCATTTCTTCCGCAAAACCAAAATAGAGACCGTCACCTGGAAACTCGAGTCCGTTGTGACGCTGGAAAACGAAAAATGGGTGATGGGCAGCGATTTCCTGACTAAAATAGGACATGAGGCATAAGGTGTTTGCTTCCGTTGTTCTGGCAACGTTAAAAACTTTGCAGTTACTCTTAAGCAGAGAGGATAATCAGGCTGGACAGGTGGAAGACCTGTGATTTGGTGGCAAAGCACCAGAAAGAAACCAGGTTTTTTAAAAGAGAGTGACAAAGAGTGTATTTTGTATCCGTCTTTTACCAGTGGGTGCAGAGTCACTTCTTTTTTTGTGACAAGATGTTAAGAAACGATAAACATTAATTTACCAGAAGTGGAAAAATGTAAGAATTTGTGCCTTGCATCTTAGGTCAGATCACGTTATGATAGTAAGTAGAAAAATGTCGAAAAACGTTTGTGTTACGATGGAAGAAAGTTCCGCAAAGGGGCGGGACGATGGAGTATAAACAGATCATATGGAAAGAAAATCATTGAAACAGAGAAGAAAGCAGATGCGCCGCAGACAGATGATGCAGAAAGTATCAAGGATTTCCCTGTGTGTGGTAATCGGCCTTCTTTTTCTTGCGCTTATCTGGAAATTTGCGGGAGCGCAGCTTGCGAAAAAAGGAATTGTACTGAGTAATGACACAGCCGCAAAGACGGTGAGCGAGACGGCGCCAGAGGCGGAGGACGGATCGGGAAATGCGGGAATTAAGAAGCTTGCGGAGACCACGCCGCCGAATGAGACGCCGGGATGGCAGTACAGCTCGTCGGGCTGGTGGTACGCAACGGATGCCACAACGTACTACGTCAACGGCTGGGCAGATATCGACGGAAACCAGTACCATTTTGATTCCAATGGTTACATGGCGACCGGCTGGAAAGCGATCGGCGGAAAAGGCTGTTACTTTGATGACCAGGGTGTTTACCAGCCAGACCGCAACGGCTCGATGATGGTAGCCCTGACCTTTGATGACGGCCCAGGCGTCTATACCAGCACGCTTCTCGATACGCTGGAGCAGTACGGGGCACAGGCGACGTTCTTTATGCTCGGCAGCAATGTGGAAAAATACGGTGCAGATGTGATCCCGCGCATGGCGGCGATCGGCTGTGAGCTTGGAAACCACTCCTATGCGCATCCGAATATGAAAGAACTGAGCACCGACGACGGCCTTGCCCAGTTCCAGATGACGGATGATCTGATCGCCCAGTACAACAACGGACAGGGTGCAACTGTCATCCGTTTCCCGTATGGAAACAGCACCGATGAACTGCTCGCATCTATCGGCCGCCCGAGCATCATGTGGGATGTCGATACGCTCGACTGGCAGACGAAAAATGTCCAGGCGAATATCAGTGCCGTTCTCGATAACGTGAGCCCGGGGGACATTATTCTGATGCACGATATCCACGAAACAACCGTAGAATCATGTGCGACGATCGTGCCGGAGCTGATGAACCGCGGCTATGAGCTTGTCACGGTTCATACCCTTGCCGCAGCCAATGGCGTAGATCTTGCCGCCGGAGAGACGTATTACGGCTTCCACGGCGGAACAACAAATGAATAGAAGAGAAAGCAGAAAAAAGAAACCCCGCGGGTTCACCTTTCAAACAGAAGGGAACCGGCGGGGTACTTTTATGATAAGAATTTATTTCATTGCCGCTCTCTTACGAAGTCTGGAATCCAGCTCTTTCTTACGGATACGTAAGGAAACCGGAGTAACCTCAAGAAGCTCGTCCTTGTCGATGAAGTCCAGAGCCTGCTCCAGGGAAAGGATTCTCGGCGGAGTCAGACGCAGTGCCTCGTCGGAGGAAGAAGTACGGGTGTTGGTCAGGTGTTTCGTCTTGCAGACGTTCAGCTCGATATCCTCGGCCTTACCGTTCTGTCCGATAACCATACCGGCGTAAACCTTCTCGCCAGGTCCGATGAACAGAGTACCGCGCTCCTGTGCGGAGTACAGACCGTAGGTAACGGACTCGCCTGCCTCGAAAGCGATCAGGGAACCCTGTTTGCGGTATTCAATGTCGCCCTTGTACGGTGCGTAATCTTCAAACTCGGTGTTCAGGATACCAGTTCCTTTGGTGGAGGTCATGAAGATTCCACGGAAACCAATCAGGCCTCGTGCCGGGATTTCGAACTCCAGACGGGTGGAACCATCGCTTGCGCGGCTCATGCCGTGAAGCTCGCCTTTACGCTCGCTGAGGAGCTGGATGACAGTACCGGAGAACTCATCCGGAACGTCAACGTATGCGATTTCCATTGGCTCGAGTTTGCGTCCGCGCTCGTCCTCTTTGTAGATAACTTCTGCCTTACTTACTGCAAACTCATATCCCTCACGGCGCATATTTTCGATCAGGACGGACAGATGCAGCTCACCACGGCCGGAAACCTTGAAGCAGTCTGCGGAATCAGTCTCCTCGACGCGGAGAGAAACGTCAGTGTTCAGCTCACGCATCAGACGGTCACGCAGGTGGCGGGAAGTTACGTATTTACCTTCTTTACCGGCCAGCGGGCTGTCGTTTACGATGAAGTTCATGGAAATAGTCGGCTCGGAGATTTTCTGGAACGGGATGGAAACCGGGTTGTCCAGATCGCCGCAGAGAGTATCTCCGATGTGGATATCCGGGATACCGGAAACAGCAACGATAGAACCGATGCCTGCCTCAGTAACCTCTACTTTTTTCAGTCCGTCAAATTCATACAGTTTGCTGACCTTTACTTTTTTCTTCTTGGTCAGATCGTGGTGGTTGACCAGCATAACGTCCTGGTTCACGCGGATCGTTCCGTTTTCAACTTTGCCGACACCGATACGTCCAACGTATTCGTTGTAGTCGATGGTACTGATCAGAAGCTGTGTGCCAGCTTCCGGATCGCCGGTCGGAGCCGGGATGTATTTCAGAATGGTCTCGAACAGAGGTGTCATATCCTTCGGGGTGTCGTTCAGATCGAGTACGGCATGACCCAGCTTTGCGGATGCGTACAGGAACGGACAGTCAAGCTGCTCGTCGGATGCGTCGAGATCCATCAGAAGCTCAAGCACTTCGTCGATGACTTCGTCCGGGCGTGCCTCCGGGCGGTCGATCTTGTTGATGCAGACGATAACGGAAAGATTCAGCTCAAGTGCTTTTTTCAGCACGAATTTGGTCTGCGGCATAGCGCCCTCGAATGCGTCTACAACCAGAATAAACGCCGTCTACCATTTTCAGAACTCGCTCAACCTCGCCGCCGAAGTCCGCATGGCCTGGGGTGTCGATGATGTTGATTTTCGTTCCTTTGTAGTAAACTGCTGTATTTTTGGAAAGAATGGTGATTCCACGCTCACGCTCGATATCGTTCGAGTCCATGACACGTTCCTGAACCTCCTGATTGGCACGGAAAACGCCGCTCTGTTTCAGAAGCTCGTCTACCAGTGTAGTTTTACCATGATCGACATGGGCGATGATGGCAACGTTTCTTACATCTTCTCTCGTTGTTTTCATTTCTTCATTCCTCTTCCTATGGGTTGACCCTGCCGGGTTCAATTTTTCAAAATTTCAAGCCGGCCGGGAATGTTTATCACAGCACAAAGGCAGGTGCCTTGCCGTTTTGTCTCTGCTGGATGCCTGCCTATCTGAACTATTATAGCACAGAACAGAGAAAAAAAACAGGGAAGATGTGACATTTTTTGTATTGCAATGGTAGAAAATACGAAGCATGTGGTGCGGTTTTTACAGAAACATATACAAAAAATTGGGCAGAATGCTGATTTGAATAGAAATAAAAAAATCTGGAAAAAAGTGGTTCTGAAAAAGAAATGTGGTTCATACATTAGGATTATAGATCAGCAAAGTACCGATCAGAAATCAATATTCAGAAAGAAAAGACAAAGGAAGGGGATTTTCATTATGGCAGACAAGATGATTGAAAACAATCAGGTGGTTATCATGGGAGAGATTGTCTCCCCGTTTACATTCAGCCATCAGGTATTCGGAGAGGGCTTTTACCTCGTCGATGTGATGGTCAAGCGGTTGAGTGAATCGCAGGACATCATTCCGGTGATGGTCTCCGAGCGGCTGGTGGACGTATCACAGGATTACCAGGGTGAGTGGATCTGCATCAGCGGTCAGTTCCGGTCCTACAACCGCCACGAGGAGAAGAAGAACCGTCTGGTACTCTCCGTATTTGCGCGGGAATTAAGCTTCGTGGAGGAAGAGGACGATTCCGTCAAATCCAACCAGATTTACCTCGATGGATACATATGTAAACCGCCGGTCTACCGGAAAACACCTCTGGGAAGAGAGATCGCCGACCTTCTGATCGCGGTCAACCGTCCGTATGGAAAATCAGATTATATCCCGTGCATCTGCTGGGGACGGAATGCGCGGTATGCCTCTGCGTTTGCCGTGGGCGGCCACGTTCTCATCTGGGGACGGATCCAGAGCCGGGAATATATGAAGCGGCTGAGCGAGACGGAAATGGAAAAGCGGACCGCATATGAGGTTTCGGTGAGCAAGCTGGAATATAGTGAGAGTTAAAGCGCGATCCGCTGTTGACAAGAAAATTTAATGATGCTATAGTAAAAGCAGAACTGAAGTGGATAGAGGTCGCATTACTTCAAGAGTACCTTTTCGGATGCCTCAGCAGCAAAAGAAGAAGAGGAAAAGGGAAGAATGCCGAAGGACATCCGGCGCTGAACCGGTATGCTCCTGGGCGCAGGTTGAAAAAATCTGCGACTGTCATCGAGAGATGGAGAGCTATCTGATCATAGATACTGCGTATGTGTGAATTTGGAGGCGATCTTATCTGGGATGAGGCGCCTCTTTTTATAAACGGAAAGTGAAATTTTCCGTGGGAGATAAGCTCCGGCGACTGATTTCTTATGGTTTTATCTGACACAACATACAGGAGGAAAAGAGAATGTCTATTTTTAAAGGTGCAGCTGTTGCAATTATCACACCGATGACCGAAACACAGGAAGTGAATTACGAAAAACTCGGAGAACTGATTGAGGAGCAGATCGCCGGCGGAACCGACGCCATCGTTATCTGCGGAACCACCGGTGAGGCTTCGACCCTGTCCCATGAGGAGCATCTGGATGCCATCAAATATACCGTGGAAAAAGTAAATCACAGAATCCCGGTAATTGCAGGAACCGGCTCTAACAGCACGGAGACAGCAATTTATCTGTCTCAGGAAGCAGAAAAATACGGCGTGGACGGACTTCTTCTCGTTTCTCCGTATTACAATAAAGCAACACAGAAGGGTCTGATTGCACACTTTACCGCAATCGCAGACAGCGTCAAAGTGCCGGTCATCCTTTACAACATTCAGGGCAGAACCGGCGTAAACATTGCACCGGAAACGATCGTCTATCTGTTCAACAACGTTGAGAATATCGTTGCAGTCAAAGAGGCTTCCGGAAACATTTCCCAGGTCGCAAAAATTATGCAGCTGACCGATGGAAAGATCGATCTGTACTCCGGAAACGACGATCAGGTTGTGCCGATCCTTTCCCTTGGCGGAAGCGGTGTAATCTCCGTTCTTTCCAACGTAGCACCGCGTGAGACCCACGACATGGTACAGAAATTTCTCGACGGCGATGTGGCCGGATCCAGAGAAATCCAGCTGAGAGCACTGCCGCTCATCGATGCGCTGTTCTGCGAAGTAAACCCGATTCCGGTAAAAGCAGCGCTGAACCTGATGGGCAAAGAGGTTGGACCGCTTCGTCTGCCGCTGACCGAGATGGAGCCGCAGAACCAGGAGCGCCTGGCAAAGGCTATGAAAGATTTTGGAATCAAACTGGCTTAAGTTAAGAATACACGAAGTAAAGAAGGAAAAAGACAATGGTTAAAATTATTATGCATGGCTGCAACGGCCATATGGGACAGGTCATCACCGGCCTGGTAAAAGAAGATGCAAATGCAGAAATCATAGCCGGAATCGATATGAACGACAACGGCCAGAACGATTATCCGGTATTCAAAAGCCTGGCAGAATGCGATGTTCCGGCAGACGTAGTCGTTGACTTTTCTTCCTACAAGGCAGCCGACGCACTGCTCGATGCCTGCAAGGAGAAAAAACTTCCACTCGTCCTCTGCACCACAGGCCTCACCGAGGATCAGCTCAAAAAAGTGCAGGAGACCAGCAAAGAAATCCCGGTTCTCCGCTCTGCAAATATGTCCCTTGGTGTGAATACGCTGATGAAACTGGTACAGGCAGCTGCAAAAGTGCTTGCCGAAGCAGGCTTTGATATGGAGATCGTGGAGAAACACCACAAACTGAAATGCGACGCTCCAAGCGGAACCGCCATCGCCCTGGCAGACAGCCTGAACGCGGCAATGGACAACCAGTACCACTATGTTTATGACAGAAGCCAGCGCCACGAGCAGCGTGATCCGAAGGAAATCGGAATCTCTGCCGTACGCGGCGGCACCATCGTCGGAGATCACGACGTCATCTTCGCGGGACCGGATGAAGTTGTTACTCTGTCCCACAGGGCATATTCCAAAGGAGTTTTCGGAAAAGGAGCTGTAGAGGCTGCAAAATTCCTGGCTGGAAAACCGGCTGGCATGTATGACATGCAGGATGTCATTGCTGCGAAATAAGGCAGAAACAGGGAAAAAGTGAATAGAAACCAGAAAGTGCGCAACGAAAATGCGAAACGTTGCGCACTTTTTCTTTTCTTACTAACGGGATTTTCGGTAATTGTAGGAAGTTATTTTGTCAGAATATTTGGTCAGAATACACAAGAAAAAATAACGGAATAATCAAAAGAAGAACGTAG
>ENA-OQKS01000167-OQKS01000167.1-human-gut-metagenome-genome-assembly--contig:-NODE-167-length-20544-cov-3.279914_pt1 | contig 20544 bp, 21 predicted proteins | sample MGYA00242804_ERZ504808 | MGnify/ENA primary metagenome ERZ504808 (study PRJEB26092, sample SAMD00036375) | human gut metagenome | host: Homo sapiens | study: EMG produced TPA metagenomics assembly of...
TTTTACCTATGATACAAGTCCAGAGATTTAACAAAGTACTTAAATTAGCAGTCATTCTAGGAGATTTAGTCATTCTGAATGTACTTTTCATCTCATTTAATTCAATATGGAACGAGTTGTTTGGGGAAAGAGCCTGTAGCGGCACTTTACCCCAAATTCTAACTCTGTTCAGCGTATGTTATTTTGCATGCACTATTTCAGGAGGTGTCATACTGCATCGTCGGGGAGCCCGTGCCGACCAAATTGTATTCCGGGTACTCCGCAACGTGTTCTATTTCTCTTTTTTATCGACCGGACTGATGGTATTATCCGAACTTGAGATATATTCCAAACGCTTTTTTATCTATTATTTCATTCTGCTCATCCTCTGTATCACTGTCTATCGCCTGCTTTTCCGTTTCTGCATACAGCTATACAGAAGCCATGGAGGAAATTTCCGTACGGTCCTCTATTTGGGAAGCACCGAAAATATAGCCGAGCTGTACCATGAAATGACCTCCGATGCCACTACCGGCTACCGGGTACTGGGCTACTTCGACACCACCCCCAATGCCAAGTTCCCCGCCAGCTGTACCTATCTGGGAAAACCGGAGCAAGCCATTGACTACCTGGCACAGCACAAGGTGAACCAGCTTTACTGCTGCCTGCCCTTGGCATTGAGCGAACAGATCGTGCCGGTCATCAACTATTGCGAGAACAACCTGATACATTTCTACAGCGTGCCCAATGTGCGCAACTACCTGCGTCACCGCATGCACTTTGAAATGATAGGCAGCGTACCCATCCTCAGCATCCGCAAGGAACCCTTGGGAAAAATAGAGAACAGGCTGATAAAACGCATATTCGATGTAATCTTCTCGCTGCTCTTTTTATGCACATTATTCCCCATTATATTCCTTATTGTAGGAGTGACCATCAAAATCACTTCTTCGGGTCCCATATTCTTCCGTCAGAAACGTAACGGATTGAACAACAAGGAATTCTGGTGTTATAAATTCCGTTCCATGAAAGTAAACAAGGAATCGGACACCTTACAGGCCACCCTCAACGATCCCAGGAAAACCAAATTCGGCGATTTCATGCGCCGGACCAATATTGACGAACTTCCGCAATTCATCAATGTATTGCTGGGAGATATGTCCATTGTAGGGCCACGCCCCCACATGTTGAAACACACGGAAGAATATTCCAAGATAATCAATAAATACATGGTCCGCCATTTCATCAAGCCCGGTATCACGGGATGGGCGCAGGTGACCGGTTTCCGTGGCGAAACCCGCGAACTGGAAGACATGGAAGGACGTGTGAAAGCCGATATATGGTACATGGAGCACTGGTCTTTCCTGCTCGACCTTTATATTATGTACAAAACCGTGGCAAACGCGCTGCACAAAGACAAGCAAGCTTATTAAAACAAGACCTGAAAACTGAAAAATTTTAAATAACAGAGAGCCAAAAAAAATGAGAAGATTAAAGTTGACCCTATTCGCGCTGGTTTCCCTGCTGCTATGCAGTTGCAGCGCCTACAAAAAGGTACCCTACCTGCAAGGTTCCGAGTACCTGAACATGGCAAATGTCCAAACACCCCTGTATGATGCACACATCATGCCCAAAGATTTGCTGACCATCACGGTAAACACCAGTGACCCCGATGCCGCCATTCCTTTTAACCTGACGGTAGCCCACCCCCATCACGGCAAACAGCAAAAGCCTTACCAGCCAACCATCCCTGCAACAGTATCTGGTAGACAATAACGGGAACATTGATTTCCCGGTCTTGGGCACACTGCACATCGGCGGCCTCACCAAAAGCCAGGCGGAAAACATGATAAAGGAAAAACTGAAAACCTATATCAAGGAAAACCCCATTGTGAATGTACGCATGGCAAACTACAAAATCTCCGTGATGGGAGAAGTTGCCAAACCCGGCACATTCACCATCACCAATGAAAAAGTAAATATCATGGAAGCGCTCGCCATGGCGGGAGACATGACCGTATACGGACAACGCAACAAAGTGAAACTGATCCGTGAAGACGCGCAAGGCAACCGCCGGGTGATTCCGCTGAACCTGAACGATGCCGACATCATCGTATCTCCTTACTACTATCTCCAGCAGAACGATGTGGTGTATGTCACCCCCAATAAGACCAAAGCCAAGAATGCAAGTATCAGCAACAGCACCACCATCTGGTTCTCGGTAGTAGGAACTCTGGTTGCACTGGCCAGCCTGATCGTAACCATAACCAAATAAACAGAACTATGAAAGAAGACTTATACGATGACTTCGATTTGGAAGTGAAAGAAGAAAAGACCGATTTCAAAGCGATTCTTTTCAAATACGCCATCCACTGGCCCTGGTTTCTGGCATGTACCCTGCTGTGCATGGCGGGAGCCTGGCTCTATTTGTGTTGCACCCCACCGGTGTACAACATCTCGGCATCCGTCATCATCAAGGACAATGACAAGAACAGCAAAGCAAGCAGCGGCATGGGCGACCTGGAAGACCTGGGCTTCTATTCCTCCATCAACAACTTTGACAATGAAGTGGAAATCCTGCAATCGCGCACGCTTATCAAAAAAGTGGTGGAAGAGCTGGATCTTTACATCAGCTATGCCACGAAGAGCAGTTTCCATGACATCGAACTTTACAAAAGTTCCCCTGTGAAAGTATGGATTACCCCCGAAGAAGCCCAGAAACTGCCCGCCCCCGCGCGTCTTCACCTGACCTTGCAGCCGGGCAACAAGCTGAATGTGAAACTCCGGATAGGAGAAGAGGAATACAACAAGCAGTTCGACAAGCTGCCCGCCTTGCTGACCACCCCGTCGGGCACGTTCAGCTTTACCCCTAAAGATTCCACAACCGTCCAAAGCACGCAGGAAATCATGGCTACGGTTTCTTCCCCCCGCAGTGTGGCAAACGCCTACCGGGGAGCATTGAGCATAGAGCCTACTTCCAAATCCACCACTATCGCACAGATCTCTGTCAAGAGCACGCATACGCAGCGCGGCATGGATTTCATCAACAAGCTGGTGGAAGTCTACAACCGGGATGCCAACGATGACAAAAACGAAGTGGCTACCAAGACCGCGGAATTTATTGATGAACGTATCAAAATCATCAACGGCGAACTGGGAACCACGGAACAGGAACTGGAAACCTTCAAGCGCGATGCCGGGCTTACCGACTTGAAAAGCGACGCCCAACTGGCATTGAGTGAAAACTCGGAATACGAAAAGAAACGTGCCGAAAACAGCACCCAGCTCCGGCTGGTACAATTCCTGGCCGGCTATGCCAACAATCCGGATCATGCCTACGAAGTACTTCCGGTCAATGTGGGCCTGACAGATACCGGTCTTGCCGAGCTGATCAACCGCTACAACGAGATGCTGCTGGAACGCAAGCGCCTGCTCCGTTCCTCTCAGGAAAACAACCCGGTGGTAGTCAATCTGGATGCCAGCATCCGCGCCATGCGCAGCAATGTGCTGACCACCATCAACAGCGTACAAAGAGGTTTGGCCATCACCCAGGCGGATCTGGAACGTCAGGCAGGCAAATACGCCGGACGCATCACCAATGCTCCGGGACAGGAACGCCAGCTGGTCAGCATCTCGCGCCAGCAGGAAATCAAAGCCGGCCTTTACCTGATGCTGCTGCAAAAGCGTGAAGAAAACGCCATCACTCTGGCATCTACCGCCAACAACGCCCGCATGGTGGACGAAGCACTGGCAGACGCCATCCCCGTATCTCCCAAAGGGAAGATGATTTATCTGGTAGCACTGATTCTGGGAATCGCCCTGCCGGTAGTTGTCATCTATATCATCGAACTCTTAAAATACAAGATAGAGGGCCGCGCCGATGTGGAAAAAATCACCTCCCTTCCCATTGTGGGCGATGTACCCCTGTCGGAAGATAAAGGAAAAGAAGAAAGCATTGTAGTACACGAAAACCAAAACGACCTGATGGCCGAAACCTTCCGTAATGTACGCACCAATGTACTTTATATGATGAGGAGCGACGAGAAAGTCATATTGGTTACCTCCACCACCACAGGAGAAGGCAAAACCTTTATCGCTTCCAATCTGGCTGTCAGTCTGGCTTTATTAGGAAAGAAAATCGTGATTGTGGGGCTTGACATCCGCAAGCCGAGTCTGAACAAAGCTTTCAACTTATCACACAGGGAACAAGGCATCAGCCAGTTCCTCGCCAACCCGGAACATACCGACCTGATGTCGCTGGTACAAGTTTCACGCATCAATGCCAACTTGTCCATTCTGCCCGAGGGCCTATTCCTCCCAACCCGACCGAGCTGGTGGCACGTGAATCTTTGTCTCAGGCTATCGACATACTGAAAAAGCATTTTGACTATATCATTCTGGATACCGCCCCCATCGGCATGGTGACCGATACCCTGCTGATTTCGCGCGTAGCCAACGCCAGCATCTATGTGTGCCGGGCAGACTACACCCACAAGGCAGATTATACTTTAATCAACGAACTGAGCGAACAGAAAAAACTGCCCAACCTATGTACCCTTATCAACGGACTGGACATGAAGAAAAAGAAGTACGGATATTACTATGGATACGGCAAGTATGGCAAGTATTACGGATACGGTAAAAATACGGTTACGGCTATGGATATGGTACTGAAAATGTAAATAAAAAGTAATTTCAAAAGTAATTACATAATAACATAAGACTAATTCTCTTTCCAATGTGTTAATATTTTAACAAATTCAGAAGAGAATTAGTCTTATTACGTTTTAATATATAAATATTATTTACTATATTTTTCTTTCGAAACATCAAAACAGGGACACTGTTTCACCCATTCCTCAGGCTCTATCTCGCCATTTCCGTTCAAATCCGGACTTAAATCCCGATGACCGCAAACCTTGCAACCGGGATAATCCACCAGCAACGTCCTGACCAGTACACGCAACGAATGTTTCTGCCACAGCGTCCGCGTATCCTCCGGCCTGCCCCGCTCACTGATTCCCCCCTCATAGCATATCCCGATACTCTGCGCATTATACCCACGCGCATGCGCCCCGATTTTCTCTATGGGACGGGTTGTTTTTATATCCCCGTTCTTGCGGATATAAAAATGATACCCCACCGTGCGGAAACCTCGCGTCTTGTGGTCACGGAGCAGTTGCTCGGCGGTGTAATCCCGGGTGGAGCGTGTGGCGCTGCAATGAATGACGATATATTTCACGGAAGCGGAGGATGCCATCATCGGGCCGTCCTCTTGAGTGAGGAGAGCACGTTCGTTCGGGATCTCTTCCTCACCGATTATCATAGGGAAAGTTTCTTGAATCATGGTTGAATTGAAATAGGGAATTAAAAATTAAAAGTGTCATGCGATGGGCCAGGGGGCTTTTTAAAAGAGAGTGGTGCAACTGGTTACGCCCAAGGCGGTGAGCGCTGCTATGGCAGCTTGGATAATGGCGTGCAGAATTTGCTTCCAGGTGATTTTCTTTGAATTGTTCATAGGGATATTTGTTTTAAAGGATTTGTTTTTTTCTGTCATTCCGGACAAAGACGAGGAATCTGTGGGCATAAAAACGATTGCATTCAGATTCTTCACTTTGTTCAGAACAACAGTTTCATTTCAGAAATACAGATCTTTACAGAAATACAGGTCTACTTCAGAGTAACCGTTTCATTTCAGAAAGGCAGATCTTTATAGAAACACAGGTCTACTTCAGAACAACCGTTTCATTTCAGAAAGACAAAATACGATCAGACTTCAGAAGCCCGGAAAGTTCAGGCGTTTTCTTCCGTCTTGTCATCTGGTCCGGAAGCCTCTCCCGTCAGGTCCACGGTGTTTTTCCCCGCTTTCAGGGCTTTAACCACCAGCTTGGCAGCCTTTCGGGTAGGGACCAGGTTGAATACGCTGTCTTTCAGCAAGCTGAGGAAACGGGTCCCGGCTTTCCAGCGCACGTTCAGGTCTTTCACATGGATGGCGGGATTGTATGTCTCCAGTGATTCGGCTCCCATGCTGTTGATATGAATGGAGAAAGTGCCCAGATCGCCCATCTGGATGCGTTGTCCTGCCAGAAGCTGCTCCCGCATACAGTCCACCGCTTGGATCAGGACCGCCTGGATGTCGGCACGGTTGTATTTGGAGCCGTGAGTCGAGATATGCTCGGCAAACTTGTCCAGTGTCATGATTTCTGAGTACTGGGCGTTGGCGTAAGCCTTCTTGGGAGCATCCTGGTCACTGGGATTGGCACGGAGTGAGATACTGTAGTTGATCATCGTTTTTGTTTTTAAAGGGTTATTATTATCGGAAAAGTGTCAGGTAGGAGCAAGGCGCACACTGCTGCGGCATCCGGTGAAACTTGGGGCAAGATCCGCGGAATCTTGTACCAGGATTTTTGTAATCTTGTGCCGGGGTGCGGCTTCTTCCTTCTGACACTGCAAAGATAACTTCACGTCCGTGCGGCGTGACCCCTTCCGACCCCTTGTGACCCTTTGGGGAGACTGTCCGGGAACTCGGTCAGCGCTTGCGTCATGTGGTGACTTCAGGGGGGGCACGCTTCCCTCTTTATTCTTTCCGCGTAATCCACGCTCAAAGAGAGAGGAAGAGTTCTCGGACAGTCTGTGGCAGATTCCAGGGGGAATCACGGTTCTCCCAGGTGGAGGTAGACGAGTTGCAACTGGCGGCAGGTGAAGGATTTCTGACAGGGATGGTATCCAGTGGCTTCCAGGGCGTGGAGCAACGGTGCGCACCGGGCGATCCAGCGCATCAGATGACGCACGGCTACTTTCGGCGTACTGTCCGGAAAATAGAGAAGGGCTGTTTCGGTCTTATTCATGAATGGTTTCTTGTTTAACGTGAGTTTGATAGATGATGATAATGAACCAACGGCCAATCACCTACGGTATAGAGTGCGACCCGATTGGCACATTGGCGCATTGGTAAATTGCACATAGCAGCAAATCAATAAATCGGTACATTGACACATGGGCAAATTATTCAAATCCCCTTTCGGCATAAAGCGTGCCCGATTGTTTTTATACTAACCGGCATGGAGTGTCGTATATAAAGTTTATCCGGAGTTTTCCGAACAATCGCAAAGAACTGCCACAAACGATTTTTGCTATCCGGGAACAACGGCCGCACGGAGCAGCGACGGGGACACGGGGACAGTGGGGACAGCCCCTTTTTTCCTCACACACACATGCGTGTACATATAGAGAGCCGCGTCAGTTCTTGTGATACGTTCCCTTGCCGTCCACACTCACCAGCGCCCCCTGTTTGGTGAGCCGTTTGAGCCAGGTCAGCGCGGTGGATTCAGGTATCCTCCTGTCGTGCGCTTTTTCCAGCAGCATCCGGCGGGTAAACTCGTCCTCCATCTCGGCAAAGAGCATATCCTTGTCCGCCGTGCTCCGGCGCTTGATAACGGAGGAGGACAGAAACGAAAGAACATGGGTGGCGTGCAGATAAAGCGGCTCCACCAAGGCAAGTACGGCGATGGAAATCATCGTCTGTAATCGCCAGGTTCCAGCGCGGGATGATACGGTCCTTCAGATTATCGGAAGAAATATGCGCGTCAGGTTTCACCAGAGAAGGGTCTTCCAGGCTTCGCAGGATGGCGACTATCGACATCATGCGGCACGCATTGACGGCAAGACGGATGACGGAACTGCTCATCTCGTCCCCGTTGATCTTGCCGGAACGATGGAACAGCTTGTCGAACAGGAAGTTGAACTGTTTATGCTGGGCATGAGTCAGCTTCAGGGTAAACAATCCCCGAAGCGTCAGCTCGTCCAGCGTGTTTTTCCATTCGTTGCCCATCAGGCGGAATTCCTCGTCCACATCCACCTCATCCTCGCCGAACTGGTCCGCCCACTGGGTGACGCGTGGCATATAATAAAAGTTCTGGCGGGAGAACAGGCCGTTCTCCGCCGTGGGGATCAGGGGCTTTACCTGTGCGGGCGTACCCGAGAGCAGCACGGAGAGATAGCTTCTGCTCACCTCCTGATATTCGCGGTCAGTACGCCGGTTGTAGGACAGGCGGTCGTGGTCGAACGCCTTGCGCAGCGTGTCGCTCCAGTTTCCGTATTCGGTCCCTATGGCGGTGGATACGGTGTCCGCCTCACTTTCGCAGATGATGCCCGTTCCGTTGGAATCCATGATATTTTGCAGGATGCCTGTTCCGGTGTTGTTTCCCGATATGAGGAACATCCGGTTGGGAGGCAATACGGGAGCTTCCTGATTTTTCCGTTCCTTGCCCAGAGAGTCGTAGGCAGCCTTTTCCTGGCGGTAAGTTTTCATCGCCTCTTTCACCTCGCTGCGTATCTTGTCGTGTATGGGTTCGATGAGGAGCCGTACCCACGTCAACGCGCTTTTTCCCGAGGCAGACGGGGCCACGACGAAAGTCTGCATACAGGGGGCCTGCCACTTCCGGCCGTACTGGCACCGTACTATGTGGGAGAGGGAGGCGCCCAGTACGGTAAACGCTCCCAGGAGCAATACATCACGCTGTTCGGGATTTTTACCGAAGGAGATGATTCTCTCCAGCAGTCCCGGCCACACATAGTTCTGTGGAAAGGTAGGCAGGGGGGAATAAGGATCGGAGCCTTCGGTGAGCTGTTCCTCCTCGTCGGTATCATCGGAAACGTCATTTTCCACCTTATCATATCGCGCGCACGTGTGTGGAAAATCCGGGGCTGTCCCTGCTGTCCCCATTGTCCCTGCCTTGTGAGAGCCGGCGCTGCCGGAAATCTTCACTCCGCATTGCCCGGCCAGATGGAACACGGTTCCCAGATGTATATCTTCTTTATCGGCATGAAGCGCGTTCGAGAACAGTGCTTGTGCATTTTTTTCGTCGTATTTGGAGGAAAGGGAGCAGAGGGAGAGGAAATCATTGCGTCCCGCTTCCCCGCAATCGTTTGCGATGGCGAAAGCCAGTTGTACATATTCAATGTAGGTGGGAGCGATATCCGCGCCTGCCATGCGGACAGCTTCGGTCAGCTGCCGCAAGTTTTCTAAAGGATTGTTCATGTTCATGATATTTGTTGTTTTTTGAGTGCCTGTTTAAATTTTGTCCGGCATTCTTTTGAGTATGCTTTTCTATTCTTCTTAAATTTCCCGGCGTATCAATGCTTCCTCGTCATACGAGAGGAAACAGGCCCGTACCAGGTCCTTGCCGGAACGGTCCACGCCTTTGCCGGAGCGGTTCGTTTTCTTATCTTCCCCGTCCGGGTGGCTGCTGTGGAAATCATAGATCGCTTGTACATAGTTCATCGCCCAGTGGATGTTTTCGGAAGTATTCTGTCTGGTGTCGGGTATGCGTGCCAGGTCGTAGGGGATGAACGCTTTTACTCCGTATCCGCTGGGGCTGGTGAATGCCAGTACAGGGTGCAGGAGGCGGTCGTCGAACAATTGTCTTTTCAGCTTTTCCGCTTCCCCACGGGAATCAAGATGGTCTATGTCCACCACAATCAAGCCCGACGGTCCGGTCAGGCTGTCGCTTTTGCGGTAGGAAAAGACACCGCAGGGGGTAACGTAGGGCAGTGTCTGCTGCTTGAGCATACGATAGGCTTTTTCATCCCCGTTTTCCGCTGCCCGGCGCACGGTCTCGGTCAGTGTTTTCAGGCGTTCGCTGGATGTGATCAGTTTGTACACTTCCTGTAAGGTTATTTCCTTGTAGGGCGTTAAGGTGGGCGGCTGGACGGTTCGTCCGGTGGCATTGTCCTTTACCGGTGATATCGGTGGCAGAAACAGTGACATTTTAAATTGGTTCATTCGTTTTTATTTATTAAATTTGCAAGCCCTGATATTTATGAATCAGGTTATTGTTTTTCAATGTTACAAAGTTCGATATAATAACCGAGATACGTGTGTTTTTGTCCTGAATGAGGACATGTAAATGAGTATTCATATAAAAAAATACGATTTAATCCGATGGAACATTTGAATCCTGTTGATCAGGCCCGGCAATTGGCTGCCGAGGTAGTGAAACGTTTGGGCCAGTTGAATCTGCACAGACGGGAGTTGGAGCGTAAGCTCCATGTGGCTAATGGCTTTTTTACCAGCCTGGAAGAAAAAAATAACATGACGCTTCTTCTTTTTTTCGAGGTGAAGGCGGTTATAGAAGAACACTATGAGAGGCGTATCGAGTTTTACAGGTATGTCAACCCGCCGCTGTCACGGGAGGCGGAACGTGAACTGGGGGAGTGGAAGGGAAAAGTGAGGGAGATAATGGGGATGCTTTGAGTAAATTCTTTAATGAGAAATTTTTGTCTGAAGAAAAATAAATTGTATATTTGCGAAAACCTACTTGGAGGAAAAATATGAAAACGACATCTGAATACATTGCATTATTGCGTAAGTATATGGCTGAGAATGCTCATAAATATGGCATTGTGCGTATGGGTATTTTCGGGTCTGTGGCACGTGGCGAGCAGACTGAAAATAGTGATGTGGATGTGTGTGTGGAAGGTCAGCTGCATGGCTTTTTCGCTTTAGCGGGTATAAAGCAAGAGTTGGAAGAATTATTGGGCTGCAAAGTGGATATTGTACGCCTGCGAGATAGAATGGATTCATTTTTACGTGAAAGAATTCAGAGGGAGGGCATTTATGTATGACACGTTGATCGCTTTCCATATATTGGATTTGATACAGAAATCTCTGGAAAGAATAAGTTTTCGTTTTTCGGATATCTCCTGTCCGGATGATTTTCTATTGAGTGAAAGCGGTATGATGAAACTGGATAGTATCTGCATGAAACTGACTGCGATTGGAGAAAGCATTAAAAATCTGGATAAGGTGACAAACAAAGAATTATTGGCTCAATATCCGGAGATTCCATGGAGGTATGTGATGGGGGTACGTGATATAATAGTACATCATTATTTCGATGTAGATGCTGATGAGATTTATCGTATTTGCCTGGAAGACATACCACAATTGCAGCAAGCGATAAAACGAATGCTGGATGATCTGAAGACGGATAACCTAATAATGGGATAGCTTTTCTTTACCAATATCGTAAAATTCTTTTCTGAAGAAAAGAAGTCATATTTTGCGGTAAACGCAACAGGAAGTGGCGGAGTTTGTTTATCTTCGTAGCGGTAATGCTAAAATGGAAAAAATGATGGAACAGCAGCAATTGAAGAAATGCCCGATAGGCATACAGACTTTTGAGGAAATAATCAACAAGGGTTACCTCTATATAGATAAGACGGAATATGTTTACCGGATGGCGTACGGCGCCTCCAAATATTGTTTCCTGAGCCGTCCCCGCCGGTTCGGCAAGTCATTGCTGACTTCTACGTTGCACAGTTACTTTGCCGGGAAGAAGGACCTTTTCAGGGGATTGGCCATTGAGAAGCTGGAAACCGAATGGACGGAATATCCGGTGCTGCACTTCGACATGAGTCTGGCGAAGCATGTGGACAAGGATACGTTGGAAAGCATGCTGAGCTTCCAGCTTAGCGGATATGAACAAATTTATGGCAAGCCTGAGGAGGCTGTGAAGCTGAACGACCGGATGACTTCACTCATCATGCGTGCCAACGAACAGACCGGCCGACAGGTGGTAGTCCTTATTGACGAGTATGACGCGCCTTTGCTGGATGTGATGCATGAGGAACGGATCTTCCGTTCTCCGTAACGTGATGCGCAATTTTTACAGTCCGTTGAAGGCGTGCGACCCTTATCTTCGCTTTGTGTTCCTGACCGGCATTTACCAAATTCTCCCAACTCAGCATCTTCAGCGAGCTGAACAATATCTTGAATATCAGTATGCTGAAGCCCTATGCCGCCATTTGTGGCATCACTCAGGAAGAAATGCAGGAACAGATGACAGCTTATATAGAACGGCTTGCCGTTTCGCAGGAAATGAGCAAAGAGGAAACGTTGCAGAAGTTGAAGGAGAAATATGACGGTTATCATTTTACCTGGCCTTCGCCCGATATCTATAATCCGTTCAGCCTGCTGAATGCCTTTGCCAATGACGAGTTGAACAATTACTGGTTTGGCAGCGGCACGCCCACTTATCTGATAGAGATGCTACGCAAGTTCCACGTCCTTCCCTCCCAGTTAGGGGGAAGTATGCAGGCTATGGCTGCTGATTTCGATGCGCCTACGGAGAAAATGGAGGGCATTGTTCCTCTGCTCTATCAGAGCGGTTACTTTACGATAAAGGATTACAACAAGCTGGCCGAACTGTATACGCTGGACATTCCGAACGGTGAGATACGGATCGGGCTGATGCGCAGCTTGCTGCCTGGCTATCTGGCCCATAACACGCTGAAAGGCAATACGACCATCGCCCGTATGTATCTTGCGATAGCCGGGGGAGATATGGACGGGGCCTTGCGTCTTCTTCAGGAATTCCTTTCTACTGTTCCGTATTGTGATAACACGAATTATGAGGGACATTACCAGCAATTGTTCTACATCATCTTCTCCCTGTTCGGGATGTATGTCGATGTGGAGGTGCGTACCCCCAAGGGGCGTGTGGATGTGGTGATGCGTGTTGCCGGTAAGCTGTATGTCATTGAATTGAGGCTGGGTAGGTCTGCGGAAGCGGCCATGGCCCAGATCAATCTGAAGCAGTATCCCGAACGCTTTTCCCTCAGCGGATTGCAAGTGGTGAAGGTGGGGATCAATTTTGATGTGGAGAAACACACCCTGGGGGATTGGGTCATAGAAGAATAGGCCGTATATGATGTAAGAACTCTTTCATTGCAGGGACGGTAAAAGCGAAAAATAATGGAACAGGAACTTTTCGATAGGATATCAATTAAGATGCTGAATATTTGTTTGTTTGAAGAAAAATTTCGTTCTTTGTATTAAGCTTGATTGCAGTTAACAACAAATTCAATCTAAAGATAAGGAGTATGAAGCGTCCTGAAATCGTGAAATCTATACAAAATGCCTTACATAAGGTTGCTCCTGGTATAAAGGTGATACTTTATGGAAGTGAGGCGCGGGGTGATGCGCGTAGTGATAGTGATATAGACCTGTTGCTGTTGATAGATAAGGATGTGGTTACTTTGGAGGACAAGATGCTTTTAACTGCTCCTTTATATGACATTGAGTTAGAAACCGGTGTTCAAATCAATCCGTTTATAGAGTCGATGAAAGAATGGGGAAAACGTTTCACTCCGTTTTATGAGAATATAATGAAGGAGGGGATATTGTTATGACTCCGGAACAGCGGTTTGATATTGTTTTATATAGGCTGAATTCAGCCAAATCATTGTTAGATGAAATAAAAGATCATATAGAGCGTGGTTATTACAATACGGCAATGAATAGGATGTATTATGCCTGTTTTTATGCTGTGAGTGGATTGTTGTTGCAGTCGGAGATAGACGGAGTCAAGAGTCATGAAGGTGTACGTCAAAAATTCAGCCAGCTATTTTATTCTTACAGGTAAATTCCCTAAAGAATGGGGACGTTTTTATTCTATTTTGTTCAATAATCGTTCAGCTGCCGATTATGAAGACTTTAAGAACTTTGATTTAGCAGCAACTCAGGAAATGTATCCTAAAGTCTGTGCTTTTATAGGACTTATTGATAATTGGGTTTTCGATAAAAATTAATCCGTAAAGAATAAGATATTTACTATAGGCTGCATGCAATGATGCATGTGGCCTTCCCTTTTTTTTTGTTGCCGGTAGCGACCGGCATCCGCATAATGTATTGCATGAACGACACTCTTCGCGATTACCAGCAGGAGATGAAGCTCCGCCTTTTCAAGGAGTGGGAACTTCACCGAAGTGTGATGGTACAGATGCCCACCGGTACGGGCAAGACGCATCTGCTGGCCGCCATAGTAAGGGAATTCCTGCGTGGTTCCGGCAGCCGGGTATGGATCGTGGCGCACCGCCGGGAGCTGGTGGATCAGATAGAGGAAACCGTGTCCCGGCACGGGATGAGCAAAGAGGACGGAAGGGTGAGGGTGATGTCCATCCAGTGGCTGTCACGAAACCGGAAAAGCATGGACGAAGAGCCGGATCTGATCGTTATCGACGAGGCGCATCACGCCCTGGCGGAAACCTACCGGATACTTTGGGAGAACTATCCGGAGGCAAGGAAACTGGGTATGACTGCCACTCCCTGCCGGCTGAACGGCAAGGGATTCACGGACTTGTTCGACAGCTTGATTGCTTCGTGGACTGTCGCGGAATTCATCGGAAAGGGTTGGTTGTCATCCTTTGACTATGTGTCCATCCGTGCGAACAGCAGGGAACAGCGGTTGATAGACTCGCTGAAGAAACGGGGTGCGGACGGGGACTACCAGGTAAAGGAGATGAACGAGGTGCTGAACCGGGAAACAAGTATCGGCCGGCTGTATGAGAGCGTGGAACGATATGCCCGCGGAAAGAAAGGAATCGTATATGCTGTCAGCATCGCCCATGCCCGCCGGATAGCGGCTTGTTATAGCTCACACGGACTGGAGGCTGTGGCTATCGACAGCAGGACTCCGGCTTCGGAACGCCGGGAACTGGTGGAGGATTTCAGACGGGGGAAGGTGAAAGTGCTGGTCAATGTGGATATCTTTTCCGAGGGCTTCGACTGTCCCGATGTGGAGTTCGTGCAGCTGGCACGTCCCACGCTTTCCCTGGCGAAATACCTGCAACAGGTGGGACGTGGGCTGAGAAGGTCGGCCGACAAGGCGTCCTGTATGCTGATAGACAATGTGGGCCTGTACCGCATCTTCGGTCTGCCTGCCCGGAACCATGACTGGGCGGCGATGTTCGAGGGGCGGATGATTGGCAACGCGCTGTCCCGGGCACGGGCGGAAACAGGCAGGCTGTCTGTATCCGGTCCGCTGCCGGAGGAGGAAAGACAACGGGAGGATGAACTGGAGGTGGTGATAACGCACGACCGGCTGATGGACTTCCTTACAAACCGGGAAGATTCCGCAACGGAAAAAGGCGGACAGCCCGTTTTGAAAAGTTATTATGACAGACAAAGCGGGCTTTGGGGATTGAGGCGCGGGGAGAGGATGACGGTAAGGCCCCGGTATCCGGAAGTGTTTGATATCTGTGGAGACCGGGCGGCAGTGAGATTCGGGAATAACCGGGCAGGTGTGGTGAATGAAACCGGACAGCCCGGAATACAGCTGGACCGCTGCCGGAAAATGAAGTTCATGAAGGGGGATCTGCTTGCCGTGACAGACTGTGCGGGCAATGAATCTTACATCGACCTGAAGGTAAACAGAACCTATCGGGAGAAACCCGTGGTGTTGTCATTCGGCTGTATGGAATTGCCATACGGCGGTGTGGAGCTGCTGAAGGTGGGAGCGTTCTTTTTCAGCCGTACCGGAAAACCGTATGTCTCCATGCGAGGGGTGGATCAGAACGGCATCTACTTTTATGACTTTTATCTGAAGATACCGGATTACCGTGTTCCGAAGGACTGCCAACTGGTGGATCCTGTCTGGACTACCTTGTTTGATGTTTTCGCCTGTGTGCTGGCAGGGGATGAGGAGGAAGTGTATTGGTGCTGTGGCCGTCTGGCGGACCGGGGCATCGTGGTGATGGACGGGAACGGGAATTATTATCATGTGGAGAAAGGGAAGGAAAAGCGGTATATAGCCTGTAACACTCCCCGGCCGGGCGAGGAAGATTTCCATACGGTGATGGAACGTCTGAAGGAAGAAGCCGGGCGGCATGCCGGGATAGCTCAACGGAAACAATTGCAGGAAGAGGAACAGAAAAGGACTGAAAAGGTTGGAAGAGATCAGGGATGCATTGCCTTTCCGGATGGGGATGAAATGGGGCTTGAAACTGGGGGAGCGTATCATTGTGCCTCCCAAATACAGGAAGATTCTGCCTCCTGTGGGCTATTATTGCGCTTACGAGGAAAACGCCTGCCAATGGGGAATAATGGCTCTGGACGGAAAAGTGGTGGTGGAGGCCAGATACCAGAAGGTGGATATAGAATGCAACGGTACGGTGCATCTGACGGTGATTCCGGGTAAGGTGAAGACCATAAAACTCTGAGCGTTTGCCGGAACGGAATGCAAATGGCGCAAATGACACAAATAGGAACGGGGATAAATTTGTGTCATTTGCGTCATTTGCGTTCTAAGTAGTCACCACTAGGTAATTCGACGCTATGCCTTAAGCGACCGGTTAATGCTGTCAATATAATCCAGAATCTCCTGTCTGCCAGTTTTCTTTTCAGAGGAGGATACGAAATGAGGAGGGAGTTCTTCCCACTGTTCTGTCAGTTTTTTCAGATATTTGTTTACATTATCCTTAACCTTGCCATTGGTCAGCTTGTCGGCTTTGGTGAAGATGATAGAGAAGGGTACTCCATTTTCTCCCAGCCATTCCATAAATTCCAAGTCTATTTTCTGAGGCTCCAGACGGCAGTCTATCAATACAAACAGATTGGTCATTTGCTCGCGTTCCAGGATATAATCCTCGATAATCTGCTGTATCTTTTCTACCTGTTTCTTGCCCCGGGAGGCATATCCGTATCCCGGTAAATCCACCAGATACCATTCTTTATTGATCAGAAAGTGATTGATCAGCAAAGTCTTCCCCGGAGTGGAGGAAGTCATAGCCAGTTTGGGACGTTTGGCCAACATGTTTATCAGACTCGATTTACCTACATTTGAACGGCCGATAAATGCATATTCGGGCAGGTTGTCCTGCGGGCATTTCTCTACTTTTGTGTTACTTACTACAAATTCTGCACTGAGTATTTCCATAATTCTTTGTTTTTATACTTAAACAAGTCAGCCCCATAAAAGTCAGGAAGCCGTTAAACATTAACATTTCATAGCCAAACTGATAGCCGGTGGAGGTGAACACCAGCCGGTCTATGGCATAGCATAATAGCGGCGAGGCGATGGCTATGTAAGGAACAAAACGGTCGCGCGGCCGCATTGGGGTGAACAGCCCGAATGCAAACAGCCCCAACAACGGGCCGTAAGTGTACGAGGCGATGGTATAGATGGCGTCGATGACACTCTTGTTGTTTACTGCCTTGAACAGCAGGATGAATCCGATAAAGAGGACTGATATGCAGAAGTGCACGAGCTTCCTCCGTCTTTCCGCTTCCTTGCCGGACAAATGGCTTATGCCCGCTATGTCTATACAGAAGCTGGTGGTGAGGGCGGTCAATGCCGAATCGGCGCTGGAAAAGGCGGCTGCAATGATGCCGATGGTAAAGAATATCAGTACGGCGAATCCCAGATGGCCTTCCGCCGCAAACAAGGGCAGTATCTCATCCCCGGCTGCCGGCAGGGGGATGTTCAGTTGCGAGGCGAACAATAACAGCAGGATTCCGAGTGACAGGAACAGGAAATTGACCGGAACGAATGAGATGCCGTAGCAATACATGTTCTTTTGGGCTTCACGCAGGTTCTTGCACGACAGGTTCTTCTGCATCATATCCTGATCCAGCCCTGTCATGACAATCGTGATGAAGATGCCGCTGAAAAACTGCTTGAAGAAGTTCTGTTTGCTGTGCCAGTCGTCAAAAACAAAGATACGGCTGTGCTCATTTTCCCGGATGGCATGTACCAGTCCCGGAAAATCCAGATCCAGCTGGCCGGAAACCTCATAAAGTATTAATCCCAGCGCCAGCAGCAGGCAGAGTGTCTGCAAGCTGTCCGTCCACACAATCGTGCGTATGCCGCTGCGGCGGGTGTACAGCCAGATCAGTAAGACAATCCCTATCACCGTGGCGGCGAAAGGAATATGAAACGCGTCGAATACATAATGCTGGAGGATAAGGCATACCAGATAAAGGCGCGCTGCGGCTCCGATGATCTTGGACAGAAGGAAAAAGGAGGCTCCCGTCTTATAAGCGTGCCTTCCGATCCGGTCTCCCAGATACGTGTAGATGGAGGTCAGGTTCAACCTGTAATAAAGCGGCAGCAGAACGTGGGCGATGATGAGATAGCCTATGAAGAAACCGAAACAGGTCTGCATATAGGTCATGTCGATGCCGCGTACCATACCCGGAACGGAAACGAAGGTAACTCCCGAAAGGGAGGCTCCGATCATTCCGAAAGAAACAATATACCAGGGAGAACGGCGGTTGCCGCGGAAGAACGCGTCATTATCGGAATGACGGCCGGTAAGGCGGGCTACAAGCAGCAGTATTCCGAAATAGAGCAGTATGGTCAGCAGAATATAAATTCCGTTCATGTTATTTTTTTGAGTGCAAATGTACTCAAAATCGTTGAAATTGCGTAAGTTTGCATCCATTATAATACAAAATAACTGATGAACCAACAATATCCGTCCATGCTGCTGGAAAAAGCGGTAGGAGAGTTTGCCAAGTTGCCGGGTGTGGGACGCAAGACCGCCATGCGGCTGGTATTGCATCTGCTCAGACAGGATACGGCTGTGGTAGAGGCGTTTGGTAATGCGATGATTACCTTGAAACATGAAGTGAAATATTGTAAAGTGTGCCATAATATATCGGACACGGAAACTTGCCGTATCTGTTCCAATCCGGCACGGGACGCTTCCACGATCTGTGTGGTGGAGAGTATCCGTGATGTGATGGCGGTGGAAGCCACGCAGCAGTACAGGGGGCTGTACCATGTCCTGGGGGGAGTCATCTCGCCCATGGATGGCATAGGCCCTTCCGATCTGCAGATAGAAAGTCTGGTGGAACGGGTGAAAGGCGGTGAGGTGAAGGAAGTGATCCTTGCCTTGAGCTCGACGATGGAGGGGGACACGACGAATTTCTATATCTCGCGCAAGCTGGACGGCATGGACGTGAAGCTGAGTGTGATAGCGCGTGGTATCTCTATCGGGGATGAGCTGGAATATACGGATGAAGTGACGTTGGGACGTTCCATCATAAATCGTACTTTGTTTACGGGAACGGCATAAACTGGGAAAAACAGAAAGAGATGGAAAAGAAGATAAGACAATTGCTGCGATACTTGCAGATAGAATATGTGGCGGTATGGGTGTTGCCTTTGCTCTTGGTGGCTCTTTATGAAACAGGGGTGATGACCGAGGGGGCTTACGCGGGCGATGTCCGTATGGATTATGTCTTGCAGACGGTAGGGATTTTATTGGCGGTGGGGCTGATTCCTTTATCGCTCCGGCTGTTCAGCCTTTCCTTGGTGAAGAATGTGAAGCAGCGTTCATTGCCGGAAGCCTTGAAAAGTTATCGCCGCTGGAGTGAGATAAGGACGGGGATGCTGGTGGTTCCCGTATTGGTGAACTTGTCATTTTATTATCTGACTCTGAACAACACGGGCGTATTGTGTGCCATGATGGCGCTGATCGCTTCCCTGTTCTGTGTCCCTACCCGCAAGCGGATGCTGGATGAGCTGGATTTGGTAAAAGAGGAGAATGAGGAGCCTGCTTTATGATGAGTGACCGGCATTTTCAAGGGAACGGGATAAGGCTCCGTGCACCGGAGCCGGAAGACTTGGAAGTCATGTTCCGCTTTGAGAACGCTACGGATGTGTGGGAGATGAGCAATACCACAGGCCCGTATTCGCGTTTTCAGTTGAAGCAGTACATAGAGCAGACCCAGAATGATTTGTTTGCCGACCGCCAGTTGCGCCTGATGATAGAAAACGGGAACCGGCAGGTGGTGGGGATTGTGGATCTATGTTCTTTTGATCCTTTGCACAACCGGGCCGAGGTGGGGATTATGGTGGATAAATCCTGTCGCAGGCAGGGGATAGGGCGTAACGCCTTGGCTTTGCTGGAAGAACACTGTTTCCGTTATCTGGGAATTCATCAGTTGTTTGCCTATATCGCTGTGGAAAACCTTCCTTCCCGCAGACTCTTTGCGGCGTGCGGGTACAAAGAGAGTGCGGTATTGAAAGAGTGGGCGCATACGTTTGGCGGTGGCTATACGGATGTGCTGGTTGTTCAGAAGCTGAATCTCAGTTGAGGGAGGGGTATTGGGGATAGCGGGCCCAAATGGCGTATTTGCCTCCCATTTCGTTCAAACTGGTATGCCATAAGTCGCGGAAGTGCTGGTTGAGCAACGTTTCTTTCCCGGCTTTTCCTATGAGCCATGAGTTCTCTTTTATTTCTTTGGCAAGTTGTCCATGATCCCATCCCGCATAACCGGCAAAGAAACGGATCACTCCTTCAATGGGCTTCCCGTCCAGTATATATTGTTGCACGGCATTGAAATCACCATTCAGATAAAGCCCGTTTCCCAGAGGCAGTGCGCCTTCCAGATCTTTTAGCGTATGCAGGAAAATATTGTCTCCCGGCTCACCGGCCCGCCTTTATACACCGGGACCCGCTGTGCGAATTCCAATTCGGGGATGAGGTCATTGAGCAGAATGTGGTAACGGAAATCTTTATTCATGATAATACCCATACTTCCCTCGTCATTATGTTCGATAAGAAGCACGACTGCTCTTGTAAAGTGGTAGTCGTTCATGAAAGGGGAGGATATAAGGATGCTTCCCTGTTGTGGAAGTACTTTATTTGATTCTACTTGAAAACATGCATATCCATAGTTGCGTTTCCTTTTATTTACACGACTAATATACATATTATATTTAAAAAATACATGAAGTGCTCTCTTTTTTTGTTTATTTTTATTTTTCTTTGTTA
>ENA-OQKS01000168-OQKS01000168.1-human-gut-metagenome-genome-assembly--contig:-NODE-168-length-20543-cov-3.185394_pt1 | contig 20543 bp, 20 predicted proteins | sample MGYA00242804_ERZ504808 | MGnify/ENA primary metagenome ERZ504808 (study PRJEB26092, sample SAMD00036375) | human gut metagenome | host: Homo sapiens | study: EMG produced TPA metagenomics assembly of...
TTATTTTTTAGTGATTGTTTCTTGATTACTACAAAAAACAAACAAGAAACAGATTATCGGTATACTTACCTTGATGCAAATTCTTCCGGACGCATCATCGCCCAGATGGTAAGATATAAGATACAGCAAACAAGGCTACCTGGTACTCGGTACACGCCTACCCTGCCTGCATCATATGCTTGCCCGGTTCTTGGTATGAGTTTGGCTTGTTCACCGCATCTCCCTGACGGATGCAAAAACGTCACGCAGCAACATAGCCGTATTTGTTTATTCTAGCCATATCTTCCTTATATTTAATTATCTTTCTGTTGAAACTATGATTGTGGAAAAATTAACATAAAAAAGGCGTGAAACCAAATGGAATCACACCTAAACTATTATTAAGAGATTAATCAAACGGCAAGTAATTCTTTTCCCAAAAGATGGAGAGCCTCTTTAATCTGCATCTTCCTTATATCACTCGGCTTTTTAATACCATAGATATACTTGGAAAGAAGACTCTTGTTTATTCCCATACTACGTGCAACCTCTGACACATTTAGTTGAGGGAAACGTTTAAATATCATTGCTATCTCATTTTCATAATCCGGCTCCGCTGTATCGAAAAAACTGGATATATGAATATCCTCATCCAATGATTCCCAACGAACATCGTCACCAAACTTTCCTATCTTGAAATCAAGGCGCTCTCTGTCACTTGCATCCTTCAGCAAAGGGAATGCCTCTAAGGGACGGCTGAAAGTTTCTCCACCATCCGTTTTCATATAAATGCGGTTAGCATCAAACCAAATGTCTTTTATTGTATCCATAACTTTCAGTTTTAATAATCATTCTCCATGATATTTTTAATTTTACTAATACAATATAGGGATAAATATTTATCCCCACAAATAAATAAGCAAAAAAATAGCGACAACTCTTTTCGAACCACCGTTCCATAACCTATGATGTACAAAGGAACTGATTTCCCTCCTGTTTTCCTAACAATCATCATCCGGCACACGGGTTCTTGCGTGTCAGAGCAGAGCTGCCATTTAATTGGAAAGATAATAATTATCTAAAGAATATATTTGTAGTTAAAAAGTTTCCCACACAAGAAACTTTTATCTATTTTTTGTGGTATGAATACGAATTTGCAAAAAATAGGAGAACTTTTGGCCCAATGCCGAAAAAACAAAGGATTGACACAAGAAGAAGTCGGGGTGATGATTGGCGTCCAAAAAGCAATGGTTTCCAAAGTGGAAAACGGTCTGTGTGTTAATTTTGGCACTGTCAACCGCATAGCGGAGGCGTTGGGTGTCGAACCGATAGTGGCGCTCAAGTCCAAAAAGAAAGCGGACAAGAACCTAATCGATTATGTGATGACGGTCATTGTCGAATTTGCGCGCCGTCACGATTTGACAATCCGGGAGGCAAGCAATTATATCAGACGTTTCAAAGGCATTGATTTTCTCACCGAATTTTACGATGTGGAACACACACTTTCTTTTAACGACTGTGTGGATGACCTGACCATCGTCTGCCAAAACAATGGAGGAACATTGCGATGATACTTTACCACGGTTCAAATACGGCAATCGACGGCATCGACCTCAACAGATGCCGCCCCTATAAGGATTTCGGCAGAGGATTTTACCTGACCGACATTAGGGAACAGGCCCAAAGGATGGCCGCAAGAACAGCGCGGATGTTCAGCGGAAACCCCACTCTGACTATGTTTGAGTTTGACCTCGAAGAAGCGCAGTCGAGCGAATTGAAAGTCAAGGTTTTCAAGGAGCCAGACTGGGAATGGGCACGTTTTGTCATGTCGAACCGCGATATAAACACTACTCAGCCTTGCCACGATTACGATATCGTAATTGGCCCTGTTGCCGATGATACCATTGCGCGCTTGCTACGTTTATACACCGAGAATTTTATTAACGAAGAACAACTATTGCACGAACTGACATTTTCGAAAGTGACTTCACAATATTTCTTTCACTCAGAGGCAGCGATTAAAATGCTGAAACGACTATGAACACGAATACCGCAAAATTCCTCTTTGAAGGAATATCCGCCGATGTAGTCCGTTACTTGGTGGAACGTAATGATATGGATTTGCAGGAAGCCATCTCCACATTCCACAATTCGGAGACATTCGTCAAACTGGAAGACTTCTCCACCGGCCTGTATATCGAAAGCCCGGCATACGTCTATGACCTGCTGATGTCGGAACTGAAAAACGGAAAGCTGGTGCAATAACAATAGGGCATTATTTATCTTCTGGTCATTTTATTCTTCAATCCATCCTACAATTTCCTGTGAAAGCGGACTGGTAGTAGAGCCGATTGAGGCAACCCATCTACCATTTTCATCAATCAGAAACTTATGAAAGTTCCACCCTATCTTAGCATCCGAAACCCCGTTTTCACTTTTATGCGTAAGCCATTGATAGAGGGGAGCTATATCTTTCCCCTTTACAGATATTTTAGCCATCATAGGAAAAGTCACTCCATAATTCAACGTACAAAACTCCTTGATTTCTTCATTCGTTCCGGGTTCCTGATGCAGGAAATTATTGGCAGGAAATCCGATAACGACAAAATCATCTTTTCCATATTTCTCATACAACTCCTCCAACTTGGCGTATTGGGGAGTGAAACCGCATTTAGATGCCACATTGACTACCAATACTTTCTTACCCTTGAACGTGGAAAGTGGCAAGTCCTTCCCGTCAATAGTCTTGACCGTAAAGTCATAAAAACTTTTTTTGCTGTGCACCAGCTACCGATGTAATCATGGTTACAATTATGCTTAATATAAATGTTTTCATTTGAAATGCTATTTTATAATAGAACAATTCATGAAATTGAAAAGTTTTCTCTGAAAGAAAAGATTGGCGGATACCTATCGGACAGCTTCCTCCATGTTACCCAAAAAGAAAGAACCTTTGTTTTTTGGTAGAAGCAGGGAAAAGAAAGTATCTTTGTATGCTATACATATCTCTTTTACCAGAGTTTATTCATAAAAAAACAATATAACTAATGGAATATGCACCTTCAAACAGGAAACGATTGCCATACGGTATGATGAACTTTGCAGACATCCGTTTCGACAATTATTATTATGTGGACAAAACCGCCTTCATCCCACTGATAGAACAGTCGGACCGGTTTTTCTTCTTCATCCGTCCCCGGCGATTTGGCAAAAGTCTGACCTTGAGCATGCTGCAACATTATTATGATGTACGCACCCGCGATAAGTTTGACGCCCTGTTCGGAGACCTCTACATAGGAAAGCACCCCACGCCTGACCGCAACACCTATCTGGTGCTGAAACTCAATTTTTCCGGTATCAGCGGGGAATTGCACAACTACCGTCAAGGGCTGGACGCACATTGCCAGACCATGTTCGACTATTTCTGCGATATCTATGCCGACTATCTCCCACAAGGTATCAAGAAGAAGCTGGATGAAAAATCAGGAGCGGTAGAACAATTGGAATATCTGTTTACGGAGTGCAACAAGACTGAGCAGAAAATTTATCTTTTTATCGATGAGTATGACCACTTTACCAATGCCATTCTCTCCGATGCCGAAAGCCTGCACCGATACACTGAAGAGACACACAAAGAGGGTTACCTGCGCGCATTCTTCAACAAAGTGAAAGCCGGAACTGATTCCTGCATCAAGCGTTGCTTCATTACCGGAGTAAGCCCCGTAACCATGGATGATCTCACCAGCGGATTCAATATAGGTACCAATTACTCCCTCTCACCGGAGTTCAACGAAATGACAGGGTTCACGGAAAAGGAGGTGCGTGAGATGCTGACGTATTATTCCACAAACAGTCCGTTCAACCATACCGTCGGCCAACTGATAGATATCATGAAGCCGTGGTATGACAACTACTGCTTCGCACCGGAATGCTACGGAGAAACTACCCTGTACAATTCCAACATGGTTCTCTATTTTGTCAAGAACTATATTCTGCGTGGCAAAGCACCACAGAAAATGATAGAAAGCAACATACGCATAGACTACGAAAAACTCCGGATGCTGATTCGCAAGGACAAGGAGTTTGCTCATGATGCCTCCATCATACAAACCCTGGTAAGTCAAGGATATATCACCGGAGAACTGAAGGATAGCTTTTCGGCTGCGAATATTGTCGATCCGGACAAATTCGTGAGTCTGCTCTATTATTTCGGTATGCTTACCATCAGCGGAATGCACGAAGGGAAAAACAAACTCACCATTCCCAATCAGGTAGTGGAAGAGCAACTATACACCTATTTGCTGAATACATACAATGAGGCCGACCTTAGTTTCAGCAGTTACGAGAAAGACGAATTAGCCAGTAAACTTGCTTATCGGGGAGACTGGCAGGCCTACTTCGGTTACATAGCCGACTGTCTGAAACGCTACGCCTCACAACGCGACAAACAGAAAGGAGAGTTTTTCGTACATGGATTCACACTGGCCATGACAGCGCAAAACCGCTTCTACCGTCCTATTTCCGAAGCGGATACACAAGAAGGATACGCTGATCTTTTCCTGTGTCCTTTGCTGGAAATCTATCCGGATATGAAGCACAGTTATATCATAGAGTTGAAATATGCCAAATACAAAGACTCTGAGAGCCGTGTGGAAGAACTGAGGCTGGAAGGGATCGCTCAGGCAAATCGTTATGCTGATTCCTACCGGGTGAAGAATGCTGTGGGCACCACACAGCTACACAAAATAGTAGTGGTCTATAAAGGAATGGAAATGAGAGTGTGTGAAGAGATAGTACCTTTGCATGAAACGCACAACTAAAGATATCTTTAAAGGAAAAAGAAGCTACAACGACTTATGAGCAAACAAGGAACCATCATTGTGGTAGATGATAACAAAGGAGTGCTGTCGGCAGTAAAGCTATTGCTGAAAAATCATTTCGAACATATCGTCACACTGCCCTCACCCATCACACTGCCCGCTGCGTTACGTGAAGAAAATGCGCAAGTGGTGCTGCTGGATATGAATTTCAGCAGCGGACTGAATACCGGGAATGAAGGTCTGTACTGGTTACACGAGATAAAGAAAATACACCCCTCCCTGCCCGTAGTACTTTTCACAGCATACGCTGACATAGACTTGGCAGTGCGCGGCATCAAGGAAGGGGCGACAGACTTCATCGTCAAACCCTGGGACAATACCCGGTTGATAGAAACCTTGCTGTCTGCCTGCCGCAATTCCTCAAAGAACAAGAAGAGGGCAGAAGTCCCTAAAACCGTATCTTCTATGTATTGGGGAGAAAGCAATGCCATGAAGCAACTGCGGACGCTGATAGAGAAAGTGGCGCAAACGGATGCCAATATTCTGATTACAGGAGAGAACGGCACAGGAAAAGAAATGCTGGCGCGGGAAATACACGCCTTGTCCAACCGATACCGGCGGGATATGATAACAGTGGACATGGGTGCCATCACCGAATCCCTGTTCGAAAGCGAACTGTTCGGCCATAAAAAAGGCTCGTTTACCGATGCCCATACCGACCGTGCAGGTAAATTTGAAGCCGCCCATGAAGGGACTTTGTTTCTGGACGAAATAGGCAACCTGCCCTATCACCTGCAATCCAAACTACTCACCGCCATTCAGAGCCGGAGCGTGGTGCGAGTAGGAAGCAACGAACCGATACCTGTCAACATACGTTTGATTTGCGCCACCAATTGTAATTTGGAAGAGATGGTGGCCAAAGGCAAATTCCGCGAAGATTTGCTTTACCGCATCAATACCATCCACATCGAGATTCCCCCTCTGCGGGAACGCAAAGAAGATATTATCCCTTTGGCCGAACGCTTTATAGACCGGTTCTGCAAACAATATGACAAAGGAAATATCCTTCTTTCTACCGGTGCGCAAGAAAAGTTACGGACATATCCGTGGTATGGAAACATACGCGAACTGGAACATGCCGTAGAGAAAGCGGTCATTATCAATGAAGATGGTATATTGAGTGAGGAACATTTTCATTTTCCCCGAAAAATAGCGGCTCCTGCGACAGAAACAAGTGTCTCAACTCTGGAGGAGATGGAATTGCAAATGATTCAGAAAGCGATAGAGAAATGCAACGGAAACCTCTCGGCTGTAGCGGCACAGTTGGGAATTACCCGGCAGACGCTTTATAATAAGATAGAAAAAATTCGGATTATGACCTATTATCTCATCTCATTCTTCACGATGGTTCAGGATGACAAAACAAATAACAATAATCTATTTTTTAAACAGGAACTAAAGGAACATTCAAACGAAATAATAAATAATTAAGCTGTGAAACAATTCTTCTTCCGCCTATTTACCGTACTGGTTCTAGCCATTGCCTGCACCTTACTAATCCAGCAGCGCAACTGGTTGTGGCTATGCGTAATCGTACCTTCATTCCTCGTTTCCATAGGCTGGTTTTACCGCCTGTACACTTTTAATACCCGGAAGATAGCCTTTCTGCTCGACGCCATCGAAAACGACGACCCCGCTGTTCGTTTTTACGAACATGCCTCCCCTGGCGATTCTTCCATGGTCAATGTCATGCTGAACCGTATCGCACGTATTTTGTACAATGTAAAACAGGAAACGGCACAACGCGAGAAGTATTATGAGCTCATCATGGACTTTGTAGAAACCGGCATAGTGGTACTGAACAGCAAAGGCTCCGTTTATCAAAAGAACAAAGAGGCCATGAATCTGTTGGGGCTGGATGTTCTGACTCATGTCAAACAACTCTCCCGCATCTCGGATGAACTGATGACTGCTTTGGAAAAAGCAGTTCCGGGTGACAAGCTGCAAATTCAGTTCAATACGGAACGGGGAACGGTGCATCTTGCCTTACGGGTGTCCGGCATCCGTATCAAAGACGAGGAACTCCGCATTATTGCCTTGAGTGATATCAATCGGGAATTGGATGAACGGGAAATAGATTCATGGATACGCCTTACCCGCGTGCTGACACACGAAATTATGAATTCCCTGACCCCGGTGACTTCCCTCAGCGAAACACTGCTGGCTCTTCCCGGAGCAGAAAATGAAGAAATGAAACAAGGGCTGGAAACGATTCACTCTACAGGTAAAGGATTGATAAATTTTGTCATGTCTTATCGCAAACTGACACGACTGCCATCACCTGAACCATCGCTGTTCTATGTCCGTCCTTTCCTGGAACGGATGATCCGACTGGCACAGCACCAGCATCCATGCCCCAACATCACCCTTTCCATCCTCGAAGCCCGGGAAGACCTGATAGTCTTTGCCGACGAGAACCTGATAGCCCAAGTGGTTACGAATCTGCTGAAAAATGCGATTCAAGCCATAGGTAATGCTCCCGACGGAAAGATCACCTTGAAAGCTTATTGTGATCCGCAAGAAAGTATCCGTATAGAGATAGCCAACAACGGTCCCGCCATTCCTCCCGATGCAGCCGGACAAATTTTTGTACCTTTCTTCACGACCAAAGAGGAAGGAAGCGGCATCGGACTGAGCCTGAGCAAACAAATCATGAGACTGAGCGGTGGCACACTGACCCTGCTGCCTTACAAGGAAAAGGGACAGGCCACTGTTTTTGTGCTGGTTTTTAATTAAAAATAAAAATGTACTAATGTGTCAGCCAATTACCATCCGGTACACAGCGCAGCCATTAGCAAATTAGCAAATTATTTAAAATGAAACATTCTCCTGAATTATTAGTTTATAAAGCCTCTGCCGGTTCGGGAAAAACATTCACACTGGCCGTGGAATATATAAAACTGCTGATACAGAACCCACGGGCATACCGTAATATACTGGCTGTGACTTTTACCAACAAGGCCACTACCGAAATGAAAGAGCGGATTCTGAGTCAGCTATACGGAATATGGATAAAGGATAAGGATTCTGATCCCTATTTACAGAAAATCACAGAAGAACTGGAAATGCCCCAAGAAGACATAAGGACAGCCGCCGGTACGGCACTGCACTACATGATACACGATTACAGCCGCTTCCGGGTGGAAACCATTGACTCATTCTTCCAGTCGGTGATGCGCAATTTGGCACGGGAGCTGGAATTGGGTGCCAATCTGAATATCGAACTGAACAATATGGAAGTTCTGAGTGATGCCGTGGACTCCATGATAGAAAAGCTGGACCGACAATCTCCCGTACTCTATTGGCTGTTGGAATACATAGAAGAAAGAATAGCCGATGACAAGAGGTGGAATGTTTCCGGTGAGATAAAGAATTTCGGACGAAATATCTTCGATGAAGGATATATAGAAAAAGGAAACGGACTACGGGAAAAATTACGGGACAAAGACTGTATCAAGAATTACCGCGAAACGCTGCAAGCCATTTTGGAAGAGGTGCAGGAACAAATGAAAGGATTTGCCGACCAATTCTTCGGAATATTGGATACAAACGGGGTGAAAGTAGAAGATTTGAAAAACGGCTCCCGAGGTATAGCCAGCTATTTTAATAAATTACAATCGGGTAAACTGGATGACAGTGTCCGCAATGTAACAGTGGAAAAATGTCTGGACTGCCCCGACGAATGGGTGAAAAAAACCTCCCCCATACGCAACGCTATCCTAGGTCTGGCAGAAAAAGAACTGATTCCTCTGCTGAATGAATCGGAAAAATACAGAAGCCGGAACAATATGCTGGCCAATTCCTGCCAACTCTCCCTGCGCCACGTAAACAATATCCGTCTGCTGGCCAATATAGACGAAGAGGTACGCGAATTGAACCATGAAAACAACCGCTTCCTGCTGTCGGATACCAACGCGTTGCTTCATAACCTGGTAAAAGAAGGAGATTCCTCGTTTGTATTCGAAAAGATAGGAACAACCATACGCAACGTAATGATCGATGAATTTCAGGACACTTCGCGTATGCAATGGGACAATTTCCGTCTGTTGCTGCTCGAAGGACTGTCCCAAGGAGCAGACAGCTTGATTGTAGGAGACGTGAAACAATCCATCTACCGCTGGAGAAACGGTGACTGGGGCATACTGAACGGATTGAAAACAAACATCGAAGCCTTTCCCGTCAAAGTAAAGACACTGACCACCAATCGCCGGAGTGCCGCAAACATCATTCACTTCAACAACGAAGTGTTTACAGCCGCCTGCGAGGTGTTGAACAACATTTACAAGGAAGAACAAAAAAAGGAATGCAAGGAACTGAAGGAAGCCTACAACGACGTGTGTCAGGAAACATACAAAGATCCCGGAAAAGGGTATGTCAAAGTGGAATTTCTATCGGATACGGAAGACATGACCTATATGGAAAACACCCTGCACCACCTAGGAGAAGAAGTGGAGCTGCTTGTGGCACAGGGCGTGCAACTGAAAGATATTGCCATCCTGGTGCGCAAGAACAGAAGCATTCCTTTAATAGCCGATTACTTCGACAAGAACACCTCTTACAAAATCGTATCCGATGAGGCATTCCGACTGGATGCCTCACTGGCGGTATGTATGATAATGGATGGCCTGCGCTACTTGTCACAACCCGAAAACCGGATTGCCAAGGCACAACTGGCTGCTGCCTATCAGAATGAAGTATTACATAAAGGAATAGACCTCAACACTCTATTGCTGAACGAAATAGATGATTATCTGCCATTCGATTTCATAAAAGAAGCGGAGCAGCTTCGCCTCATGCCACTGTATGAGCTGATGGAAAAACTTTTCAATCTGTTCCAGATGTCCTGCATCGAACAACAGGATGCCTATCTGTGCGCCTTCTTTGATGCCGTGACGGAATATCTGCAAAGCAATTCTTCCGAATTATCCGCTTTTATCACCTACTGGGAAGAAAAACTAGGCAGCAAGACCATCCCTTCCGGCGAGGTGGAAGGAATTCGCATTCTCTCCATCCACAAGTCCAAAGGATTGGAATACCATACCGTACTGCTACCCTTCTGCGACTGGAAAATGGAGAATGAGACTTACAATCATCTGGTATGGTGTGCTCCCCGGCAAGCTCCGTTTAGCGATCTTGACATTGTTCCCATCAACTATTCCACAGCCATGCAGCAATCCATTTATCGGGAAGAGTTCCTGAATGAACGCTTGCAATTATGGGTGGATAATCTGAACCTGCTTTATGTGGCATTTACCCGTGCCAAAAAGAACTTGATTATATATGGAAAGGCGGAACAGAAAGGAACGGTATCCGAATTGTTGGGAAGTGCCTTATCCGACATGACCGGAAAGAGCTATGCCACCGGAGAAGAAATATACGAACTGGGAACGCTCTATCTCTCATCTCACGAAGAGGAAAAACAAGTATCCGGCAACAAGCTGCTGACTGTAGCCCGACGTTTGCCTATCCATCTGGAAACGCTGGAAACCAACATCGAATTCAAACAGTCCAACCGTTCTGCCGAATTTATCCGGGGAGAAGAGGAGACGGAAGACAAATACATCCGGCAAGGACAGTTGTTGCATAATCTGTTCTCCGTAATCCGTACCACGGACGATGTGCCTCCCGCCATAGAACGCCTGCGTTTCGAAGGAATCATAGAGTCGGCACAACAGGAGGAACAAATACGAAAACTCACCGAATGGGCTTTGAAGCATCCGCTGGTCAAAGAATGGTATTCGGGCCGCTGGGAACTATACAATGAGTGTGCCATTATTTATCGGGAAAAAGGAGTGCTGCAAACCCGCCGTCCGGACCGCGTGATGATGAAAGACGGAGAGGTGATTGTGGTGGACTTTAAATTCGGTAAAAAGCGGAAAGCTTACAACAAGCAGGTGAAAGAATATATGGATTTATTATCGGATATGGGATATGAGCATATCCGTGGCTATTTATGGTATGTATTTAACAACGAACTGGAGGAAATAGAATAATGGAAAGCTTTTTGAAACTGGTAGCAGCCGATTTATATAAACATACGGAAGGAAACCTGGCACATACAGCCGTGGTTTTTCCTAACAAACGTGCCGGACTTTTCTTTAATGAGTATCTCGCCCAAGAGTCGGATTCACCTATTTGGTCGCCCGCATACGTCAGCATCAGCGAATTGTTCCGTAGCCTTTCTCCGTGGGAAGTGGGTGATCCGGTAAAACTGGTATGCGAACTTTATAAAATATTCCGACGGGAAACTCAAAGTACGGAAACACTGGATGATTTCTATTTTTGGGGAGAAATGCTGATCAGTGATTTTGACGATGCCGACAAAAATAAAGTGGATACCGACAAACTGTTTTTCCAATTTACAGGATCTGCGCAACATAATGGACGACTACACCTTCATTGACGATGAGCAGGAAGAAGCTATCCGGCAGTTCTTCCAGAACTTCTCCATCGAACGGAGAACAGCGCTGAAAGAACGGTTTATCTCTTTATGGGACGTATTGGGAAACATCTACAAAGGGTTCCGTGAATCCTTAGCTTCTCAAAACATTGCCTACGAAGGAATGATGTACCGCCACGTCATAGAGCATCTGGATGTGGACAAACTTCCATACGAGAAATATGTTTTTGTAGGATTTAATGTACTGAACAAAGTAGAACATACGTTGTTCACCCAATTGAAAGATGTCGGGAAAGCTGTTTTTTATTGGGATTACGACGAATTTTATATGAAGGAAAACAGACAAGCCGTCACCCATGAAGCCGGAGAGTTTATCCGCCGGAACTTACGCGACTTTCCTTCTCCTTTGTCCGGTGAGTTATTCAAAAATCTCTCGAAACCTAAAGAGGTACACTACATCGCATCTTCTACTGAAAATGCACAAGCCCGTTACCTGCCTCAATGGATACGAAACAATCTGACTACACCGGAAAAGGAAACCGCAGTCGTATTGTGTAACGAAGCATTGCTTCAGCCGGTCCTCCATTCATTGCCGGCAGAAGTAAAACATGTCAATATCACCATGGGATTTCCGTTATCGCAAACTCCTGTATATAGTTTCCTCATCGCCTTACTGGAATTGCATACCCACGGATTTAATTTCAAAAGCGGCCGCTACACGTTTCAATCGGTTGTTACACTGTTAAAACACCCCTATACCCGCCAACTCACCGGTCAAGCCGAATTGTTGGAAAAAGAACTGACCCGGAACAACCGTTTCTATCCGTTACCCGGCGAATTGGGTAAAGATGAATTCCTTACCCGGCTTTTCACTCCGCTTTCCGGAAACCTGAATCTGTGCATACGCCTGTCCGAAACTTTGCAGCAAGTGGCAGGCATTTACCAGGCAAACACTTCCGGTACCGAAGACACAGATGCATTCAACCAACTTTACCGGGAATCGCTTTTCAAAGCCTATACCACCATCAACCGGTTCCGCACACTGATAGAAGAAGATGAATTAACCGTACAGAGCGAAACATTCCGGCGATTGCTGGTCAAGGTCTTGTCAGCGACCAATATTCCATTCCATGGCGAACCGGCCATTGGTATGCAGGTCATGGGGGTATTGGAAACACGTAACCTGGATTTCCGCCACTTGGTATTACTATCGGTCAACGAAGGGCAGCTTCCCAAATCGGGAGGAGACTCTTCCTTTATTCCTTACAACCTGCGCAAAGCTTTCGGAATGACTACTATAGAGCATAAGATTGCCGTATATGCATACTATTTCTATCGTCTGCTGCAACGGGCAGAAAGGATTACCTTGATGTACAATACCAGTTCGGACGGACTGAACCGCGGCGAATGGAGCCGTTTCATGCTGCAATTCCTGATTGAATGGCCTCACCCCATCACACGTCAGTTTCTGGAGGCCGGACAGTCCCCCCAAGGCACCTCGCCTATCACTGTAGAAAAGACCCCGGATGTCATGCGCCGGATGCAAAGCCTGTTTGATGTCCGTGCCAATCCCAAAGCAAAATTTTCTCCATCAGCCTTGAATTATTACCTGGATTGTCCTTTAAAATTTTATTATAGGTATGTAGCCGGCCTCTCCGCCCCCGATGAAGTGAGTGCGGAAATAGATTCTGCCACATTCGGAAGTATTTTCCATTATGCAGCCGAACATATTTATAAAGACCTGACCACTCATGGCAAAGTCATTAATAAGGAAGCATTGGAAACGTTGCTACGCAATGAAGTGAAGCTGCAAGATTATGTGGATACAGCATTCAAGAAATTATTCTTTAATGTTCCGCAAAACGAGAAACCGGAATATAACGGCGTACAACTTATCAACTCTGCCGTTATTGCAAGATATTTAAAACAACTTTTACAAAATGATTTACGTTACGCTCCCTTCACTTTTATTGCATCGGAAATGGAAGTGGATGAACCCATCGACATACAAACACCCAAAGGAGTCATAAAATCACGTATCGGGGGAATTATTGACCGTATGGACAGCAAGGATGGCACACTCCGTATTGTGGACTACAAGACAGGCGGTGATGCAGACACCCCACCCCATGTGGAATCTCTGTTTATTCCGGACAAGAAACGTTCCAACTATGTATTCCAGACGTTCCTGTATGCCGCCATCATGTGCCGCAAGCAACCAACGATGAAGATAGCTCCGGCCCTTCTCTATATTCATCGGGCCGCTACAGAAACCTATTCTCCCGTTATACAAATGGGCGAGCCACGAAAGCCTAAAGAGGCTGTGGAAGATTTCAGTAAATATGAAAAAGAATACCGTGAACGACTTCAAGGATTATTAGAAGAGATATTTAATCCGGAAAAATCATTTACCCAAACAGAAATCATAGAAAAATGTACCTATTGTGATTTCAAGGCACTATGTAAAAGATAGACTATAGTGGTTAGTGGTTAATACCTGCGGCATGACAGCGCAGTCCACTAATCACTAACCACTGATCTGCCACACTATTCCAACGCTCTCTGTCTGCAAAAGCATCCACAGAATTTATCTTCCACATTCTCTATCGGTGCTTTGAAAATACCATAGACGGAAGACCCCGAGCCACTCATGGCGGCATACACTGCCCCCAAATCATACAATTCATCTTTTATAGCAGCAATCTCAGGGAACTTTTTGAAGACACTATCTTCAAAATCATTCTTCATACTGTTTTTCCATGTTTCCATAGGTTGCTTTACAATTTCTTTCAAAGAAACAGCCGGACGCACAGGCTTTATTTCGGCAAACGCATCCCGGGTGGACACAAAGATATCAGGTTTAATCAAAATTATATGGTATCCCTTTAATGACAATTCCACAGGCTCGAACAGATTCCCTATTCCGGTAGCGAAAACAGGTTTGTTCCGAATGAAAAAAGAACAGTCTGCCCCTAGTTTTACCGCATATTCCTCCATCCGTTCCGTACTGAGTCCCAATGAAAATTTATCATTCAGAAGCTTTATCATACAAGCGGCATCTGATGATCCGCCACCTAGTCCGGCACCCGCCGGTATATGCTTGTACATGTGTATATCTACCGGCAACAGTCCGGGATAGTCTTTTTTTAATAACTTATAGGCTTTTACTACCAGATTATCTTCGGGTTCACCCTCCAAAGGAGATCCGCTTATGTGTAAAGTGTATTCTTTGTCATTGTTTTCCCGCCGCGTCACTTCCAGAGCGTCTTGCAGGTTTATCGGATAAAATATGGTTTCCAGATTGTGGTATCCATCCGGGCGCTTTTCTACAATATTAAGTCCCAAATTAATCTTTGCATTAGGAAATGTAATCATATTCTGTTCTTTAAATAGTTATTTTTAGTGTGTTTCGTTAGATTGTTGCCCGTTCTACAAAGATGCACGCCATCTTTTATCCGGACAGAGCGCCAAATATAGAACAAACTTTTCATTTTACCATATAAAAAAACCATTTACTGTCCAGATTGTTCATTTCTCCGTAGATTCAGGTTCATATTTCTTTTATTATTTTTGGGAATGGACGAGTGTCCAACTCAGCAAAAAGTTCTATCTTTGCCCTACTTTAAACAGACGACAATGGCAGAAACGAGAAAAATGACACGTACTCCCAAAACTTCGAAAGCAAAGCCTGTTGACGAATACGGACATTTACAGCCCCAGGCACCTGAGCTGGAGGAAGCTGTATTGGGAGCCTTAATGATAGAAAAAGATGCTTACTCATTAGTAAGTGAGATTCTTCGTCCCGAATCTTTTTATGAACGCCGTCACCAACTTATTTATTCGGCTATTACCTCTTTGGCTTTACGCCAGCAACCAGTCGATATCTTGACTGTGGCCGAACAATTACGCAGCACCGGTGAACTGGAAGATGCAGGCGGTCCTTTTTACATAACACAGCTAAGCGGCAAGGTAGCCTCTTCCGCACACATAGAATATCACGCACGTATCATCGCGCAGAAGTTTCTTGCACGCGAACTGATTACCTTTACCAGCAACATCCAGACAAAGGCTTTCGACGAAACCCAAGACGTGGACGACCTGATGCAGGAAGCGGAAGGAAAACTGTTCGAAATCTCGCAACAGAACATGAAGAAGGATTATACGCAAATCAACCCTGTCATTCAGGAAGCGTATGAGATGCTTCAAAAAAGCGGCGGCACGAACGGACGGGCTGAGTGGTCTGGAAAGCGGTTTCCATGCATTGGACAAAATGACCTCGGGCTGGCAAAATTCCGACCTGGTGATTATTGCCGCCCGCCCCGCTATGGGTAAAACGGCTTTTGTGCTTTCCATGGCAAAGAACATGGCGGTAAATGCGAAAATCCCTGTGGCTTTGTTCTCTCTTGAAATGTCCAACGTACAGTTGGTCAACCGTATGATTGTCAACGTGTGCGAAATTCCGGGTGAGAAAATCAAGAGCGGCCAGTTGGCTCCGTATGAATGGGGACAATTGGATTATAAAATAAAAGAAATTATACGATGCTCCGATGTATGTGGATGACACACCATCCTTGTCCGTCTTTGAATTACGTCACCAAAGACACGACGGCTTGTACGCGAGCATGGAGGTAAAAATACATTATCATTGACTACCTTCAGTTAATGAATGCCAGCGGAATGTCATTCGGTAGCCGTCAGGAAGAGGTCAGTACCATTTCACGTTCACTGAAGGGGTTAGCCAAAGAACTGAACATCCCCATCATCGCACTGAGCCAGCTGAACCGTGGTGTGGAAAGTCGTGAGGGTATTGACGGAAAACGTCCCCAGCTCAGTGACCTCCGTGAATCCGGAGCTATTGAGCAGGATGCCGATATGGTATGCTTTATCCACCGCCCGGAATACTATAAAATCTACTCGGATGAAAAAGGGAACGACCTGCACGGTATGGCAGAAATCATTATCGCCAAGCACCGTAACGGTGCCGTAGGTGATGTACTGCTGCGTTTCCGTGGCGAATTCGCCCGCTTCCAGAATCCGGACGATGATGTCATCGTGCCTATGCCGGGTGAGGCACCGGGTATTATCCGTTCCAAAATGAACGGTGGCGGCAACAGTGTACCTCCCCCATCTCCTGATGCCGCACCTGCCGACAATAATCCGTTCGGAGCCCCTATTCCCGAAGGACCTTTACCGTTCTGACATTATTTATCCCTCACAGAATTAACACGGATTATTTCCCTCAAAGAAAAATCTGTGTTAATCTGAGTAATCTGTGATGGATAAATAACAGGATAAAAGAAAATAATTACTAAATTTGCAGGTCATTTTGAAATACATAAAAAATATCATATATGAATATCTCTTATAATTGGCTGAAAGAATACGTCAACTTCGATTTGACACCGGATGAAGTGGCCGAGGCGCTGACTTCCATCGGTTTGGAAACCGGAGGCGTAGAAGAAGTCCAAACAATTAAAGGTGGTCTGGAAGGTATTGTCATCGGCGAAGTGCTGACTTGCGAACCTCATCCCAATTCAGACCACATGCATGTTACTACTGTGAATTTGGGACAAGGCGAACCGGTACAGATTGTCTGTGGAGCCGCTAACGTAGCTGCCGGACAGAAAGTGGTGGTTGCCACATTGGGCACCAAGCTATACGATGGCGAAGAATGTTTTACCATCAAGAAATCAAAGCTCCGCGGAATTGAATCTATGGGTATGATCTGTGCCGAAGACGAAATCGGTATCGGAAACAGCCACGAAGGTATCATCGTACTGCCGGCGGATGCTGTTCCGGGTACTCCCGCTAAAGATTATTTCAATATCAAAAGCGAATACGTACTGGAAGTGGATATCACCCCGAACCGTGCGGACGCCTGCTCACATTACGGCGTGGCCCGAGATCTGTATGCCTACCTGATTCAAAACGGCAAACAAGCCACTTTAAAACGTCCGTCTGTAGAAGCGTTTAAAGTGGATAACCATGATATGGACATCGCCATTGAAGTAGAGAATACGGAAGCATGTCCGCGTTATGCCGGAGTTTCCATAAAAGGGGTAACTGTAAAAGAGAGTCCCGAATGGCTGCAAAACAAATTACGCCTGATTGGAGTACGTCCTATCAATAATATCGTGGATATCACCAACTACATCCTTCACGCATACGGCCAGCCCCTGCACTGTTTTGATGCAGATAAGATTAAAGGTGGTAAGATTGTAGTGAAGACTGTTGCCGAAGGTACTACATTCGTTACTTTGGACGAAGTGGAACGCAAATTATCCGACAAGGACCTGATGATATGCAACACAGAAGAACCGATGTGCATTGCCGGTGTATTCGGTGGTCTGGATTCGGGAACAACCGAGCAGACAGTAGATGTATTTTTGGAAAGCGCTTATTTCAACCCGACTTGGGTACGTAAAACAGCCCGTCGCCATGGATTGAGCACAGACTCTTCTTTCCGTTTCGAACGTGGTATTGACCCCAACGGAACTATTTATGCATTGAAAGAAGCGGCTTTACTGGTTCAAGAACTGGCAGGAGGTACTATTTCTTCTGAAATTAAAGACAACTACCCTGCCCCGATAGCCGATTTTACAGTAGAGCTGAATTATGAGAAAGTCCACTCACTGATAGGAAAAACCATACCGGTGGAAACCATAAAGAGCATTGTCACCAGTCTTGAAATGAAGATTGTAAACGAAACACCCGAAGGCTTGACTTTACAAGTTCCCCCCTATCGTGTGGATGTGCAACGTGATTGCGATGTAGTAGAAGACATTCTCCGTATCTACGGATATAATAATGTGGAGATTCCTACTACCTTGAAATCCAGCCTGACCACCAAAGGTGAAGTGGATTACTCCCAGAAATTACAAAATCTGATTTCAGAGCAACTGGTAGGTTGTGGTTTCAATGAAATACTGAACAATTCACTGACCGCCGCTTCCTATTACGAAGGGTCGGAAACATACAAGAACGAAAATTTGGTTTACTTGATGAACCCATTGAGTAACGATTTGAACGTGATGCGTCAAACTTTGTTATTCGGTGGTTTGGAAAGTATCCAGCACAATGCCAATCGTAAGAACGCCGATTTGAAATTCTTTGAATTCGGTAACTGCTATTTTTATAATGCAGAAAAGAAAAACCCGGAAAAAGTGCTTGCGGCTTATGCTGAAGAATATCATTTAGGATTGTGGGTAACCGGCAAACGCGTCAGCAATTCATGGGCCCATCCCGATGAAAACAGCAGTGTTTACGAATTAAAAGCATACGTGCTGAACATCTTTACCCGTTTGGGATTGAATTTCGGCAACGTGGTATTCGGCAACCTGACCAACGATATCTATTCAACAGCCATCAGCGTACACACACGTGGCGGCAAGTTATTGGCCACCTTCGGCATCATCAGCAAGAAGATTCAAAAAGCATTCGATATAGACAATGAGGTATATTATGCAGAAATCAACTGGAAAGAACTGATGAAAGCCATCAAGTCGGCTAAAGTCAACTTTAAAGAACTTTCCAAGTTCCCGGCTGTGAAACGTGACTTGGCTTTGTTGATTGACAAGAACATACAGTTTGCAGAAATCGAAAAAATAGCCTATGAGACTGAAAAGAAACTGCTGAAAGAAGTAGAATTGTTTGATGTTTATGAAGGCAAGAATCTGGAACCGGGTAAAAAAAGTTATGCAGTGAGCTTCTTGTTACAGGATGAAAGCGCAACACTGAACGACAAACAGATTGACAAGATCATGTCCAAACTGATTGCTAACCTGGAAAACAAACTAGGTGCAAAAACTAAGATAATAATAAAAATACCATTATAAAACTACAATCCAATGGGAAGAGCATTTGAATATAGAAAAGCCGCAAAGTTGAAACGGGTGGGGCCACATGGACTAAAACATTTACAAGACTGGGTAAACAAATCGCTATAGCTGTAAAAGCAGGTGGTCCGGAACCCGAAAATAACCCGACCCTACGTGGTGTGATCGCTACTTGTAAGCGTGAAAACATGCCGAAGGATAACATTGAACGCGCCATTAAGAATGCAATGGGTAAAGATACCAGTGACTACAAAGGTATGACTTACGAAGGATATGGTCCTCACGGAGTAGCTGTATTTGTTGATACATTGACAGACAACACTACCCGTACCGTAGCAGATGTGCGTTCAGTATTTAACAAATTCGGTGGAAACTTGGGTACTACCGGTTCCTTAGCTTTCTTGTTCGACCATAAATGTGTATTTACTTTCAAGAAGAAAGAAGGAATGGATATGGAAGAACTGATCCTGGATTTGATTGACTATAATGTAGAGGATGAGTTCGACGAAGATGAAGAAGAAGGAACTATCACCATCTATGGTGATCCGAAGAGCTACGCAGCAATTCAGAAACACTTGGAAGAATGTGGTTTCGAAGAAGTGGGTGGTGATTTCACATATATTCCCAATGACTTAAAAGATGTGACTCCTGAACAACGTGAAACTCTAGACAAGATGGTAGAGCGTCTGGAAGAATTTGATGATGTTCAGACCGTTTATACAAACATGAAACCTGCATCTGAAGAGGAAGAATAAAATGAAAATAACCTATAAGACGCAAGGCACTTGCAGCAGCCACATCGAAGTGGAAGTAGAAGATGACGTTATTCAACAAGTTTTCTTTTGGGGCGGATGCAATGGAAACTTACAAGGTATCAGCCGATTGGTGAAAGGAATGAAAGTGGAAGAGGTCTTACAGAAACTGGAAGGTGTAAAATGCGGAAACCGCTCCACCTCCTGCCCGGATCAATTATGTAAAGCGTTGCGTGAAATGAAACAATAAAAAAGAAGCTGTCTCATCTTGTAATTCAAGTTTGAGACAGCTTCTCTTTTTTTCAATATATTATCTTACTTCCGGATCATTGTTCCGTTTCATTTTCTGTTCTCTTCAAGGCCCTTCAAAGGTTGATGGTCTTTACCTTACCCGGAATGATGGTCAGATGCACCGTTCCATCCTTTTCTATCTCCACCTTCTGATATCTGGCCTCCACCACCACTTTTCCATCCAGCGCCATTACTCCCCACTGGCAGGCATTCCCTTCAAAAGCACAATAACCGCCTACGGGAACACAGATATTCCGGTAGCAGGGAGGCACAACGATACGATCTCCCCATTTCAGCCCCCACTTCATCCCCATCCGGAAAGGAAGGACATCTTTTATTTCCTCCAGCCTCTTCCGCCTTTTCTCTTCCTCATTCTGTTGCCGTTCCCGCTGTACGCTCTCCGCAC
>ENA-OQKS01000170-OQKS01000170.1-human-gut-metagenome-genome-assembly--contig:-NODE-170-length-20468-cov-2.946414_pt1 | contig 20468 bp, 18 predicted proteins | sample MGYA00242804_ERZ504808 | MGnify/ENA primary metagenome ERZ504808 (study PRJEB26092, sample SAMD00036375) | human gut metagenome | host: Homo sapiens | study: EMG produced TPA metagenomics assembly of...
GACTTGCCGCCGCACAGTTCGCCATTACGGCCATTCGCACGTCATATGCGCAGCAGCAGCGGTCCACCGCCGTGTCGCTGGGCGACGACGGCATGGAAAGAATGCGTGCGCAGATCGCCAATGTAGACGCCAACCAATATCTCGATGAACTCATCAAAGGCATGGGGGAAACGTCCGTCACCGCCGCGCAGAAGAATCTTTCCGACGTTGGCGCCATCGCGTCGCAATTGGCGGATCTGAGCTATACCAGTTCGCCTGATCCAGACAAGAGCAAGTATATTCAGCCGGTTCGTGCCACTGCGGGCAAGGACGCCAAGCATACCGAATATACGGTGAACACGGTGGTGGAGCGCTGTTTCCGTGCCAGCGGCGAGATCTCGTGCAAGACCGCATCTCAGCTGGGCATTTCCCGTAGTTCCGCAACGAGCTATACGGCCAATACCTCAACAAGCGCCACGGCCGACATTCTGGATCCGGGCAAAACGGTATCGGGCGCGTTCACGTTCGGTGCGCACACGTATATGCCCATGATCCGCGTGGTGGTGGGCGTCACATGGGACGACAACATGCATCAGGGCAAAACCTGCCTGTACACCACGTCGGAACTGCTGGATATTGGTGTCGACAACAAGCTCATCATCTAGTGGGGGGTTGCAATGAGCGGAACAACAAGCGGAAAACTGCGTATTCGCGCCGTCGCGCAACGTATGGCGCGCGGTGAAAGCGGCGTCACCTTGGTGGAGATGATGGTGTCGCTGTTCATCTTCGCCATCGTCTCCACCATGTTCACCACGGCGATCGTGCAATACCTGCATTCCACCAGTGCGGATGCGATACGAAGCAGGTCTTCCACGGAAATAGCCACGTCGGTGCAAAGCCTCGACCGGTATGTGCGCTACGCGGAGGGTGTTGAGTATGACGCCACGAACCATACGATCACCATGGTCACTCCGGGGGATTCTGGTGCGAAGCAGTGCGTGGTGATCACGTACCAGGACGCCACGTGGAAGAACGGTACGGTAAGCGATTACGGCAGCGTGAAGGTAAAAAACGAAGCCGTATGATGCGTCCGTCACGTCATGGAGCACGCGCGCGGTGTTGGGGTCGGTAATGAACAACGAGTCGGGAGGCACGTCTGATGATTCGCTGTTCGCCTCGCGATTATTCACGGTGGATGGCACCAATCGGGTGGTGCGTTATTCGCCGGTGACGGGGTCGTATGTGAGCGGCAAACCGGTCACGTCGAATACGTCCACGTCGTTCACCGCACGCAATGTGAAATCGGGTGGAACTGCAATCGATTTCACTCCGTGTGGCTGAGTGTTCCGCTAGGTCTTGCGGCAGACGGCTGGTTCCTTATGGAGCCAGCCGTTTTTTGTCGCCCCGTCAGCACCCTGCGACACGCCCGAAAAGGGTGGTTATTCCAGTTTTTTCAAAAAACGTGACTGCAAAGATTTGCTGAGCGATTGTACTGAAAAACAAGCTATTTGTGGTGTTGTATTTTTTGTTGCACGATTTTGGTTTTGTGTTGTACCTTTTGTGTCCGCTTGAAAAAGTGTGATTTGCTTGATGGTTGTGAAGGGGGTTGTGGGGTAAACTAAAGCGCTTTTGTGCGGATGAAGGATGAGGGGAAAATGAATCGAAAATGAAACGCTCGTAAAACGATTGACGCCGGAATAATGGTTCTGCAAACGATGTCAATGCGGATAAAGTTAGGACTGTTGGTTATGTGAGCCAGCAGCCCCCACAAGGGGACGATCGATAGAAGAACGCCGCGAAGCTCCATCGTGGGATGCGAGCGGCGACCTTTCCCGAAGGAAAGAAGGATTCAATTATGAAGAGCGTGCGCAACGCACTCAACCGCCGCGCCAAGGGCGAAAAGGGCTTTACCCTTGTCGAGCTGCTCGTGGTGGTCATCATCATCGGCATCCTCGCCGCCATCTCCGTGCCGATCTACCTGAACCAGCGCAAGTCGGCCTGGAACTCCCAGACCGAGTCCGACGTCAAGAACGCCAGCCTCGTGGTTGAAACTGCGTCCACTGCCAACAATGGCAAGATTCCTACTCTGCCGGGCACGGATTGCACTCACACTAGTGCCTGCGACATTGATGGTAATAAGGTTACCGTCACGGAAGGTGTGAAGCTCCATTTCGCCACGACTGCAAATGGTGATGGATACATCATTACCGGAACGAACTCAAATGGAAAAACAACTTCAACATTTGTCTACGATTCAACCAATGGCACCGTCTCTGAAATTAAGCCTGCGAAGAATTAAGGCTAAGTGAATTCAGAAGTCAGAGTCTAAAGGTATCGGAGCGTATGAGGTATCGCTCCGATACCTTGTTCCATATCCATATTCGTTCTATTGTTCGTCAATCATTCCATGGGGGAGTAATGGCCAGGGAACAGGCGCAAGTGGCATTTCAAAACGGCACCAAGAAGTGGCGTTACAAGGGTGTTTCCGCTGACGGCCGCACCAAGCAGAAGGGCGTTATCGAAGCGCAGACGCGAGATCAGGCCATCGATCGCGTGAATAAGCTCGGTCTGATTCCAACGGAACTTGTTGACGTGAACGCAGGCACCGGTCTCAATACTAATATTGAAATCAAAGCGTTCGAAAAAATATCCAAGCAAAAAAGACTTCGCGGTTATGTCACGTCAGCTTGCCACCATGGTGGCGGCAGGCGTCTCCCTGATTCGCGCACTGAATATCGTTACTGAACAAATCGGAAATGTGAAACTGCGCAATGCGGTACGTGACTGCATGCAGCAGGTTGAGGCGGGATCATCGTTTTCCGAAGCAATGGACAATAATCCCGACCATCTGTTTCCGCCCATTATGATCAACATGGTGCGGGCCGGCGAAACCGGCGGCTTCCTTGACAAATCCCTGATTACCGTGGCCGACAGCTTTGAAGCGGACGTGCGTTTGCAAGGTCAGATCAAAGGCGCACTGGCTTACCCGGTGGTGGTGCTCGGCATTGCTGTGCTGCTGGTGGGCGTGATGCTGCTGACCATCGTGCCCATGTTCGACAGCATGTATGCGTCGATGGGCGCGGAACTGCCATGGGTCACGCAGATCATGGTTGATATGGGCAAGGCCGCACCGGTTGGCATTCCCGTGATCATTGTGTGCGCGGTGGCGTTCGTCATGTTTTGGAAGCGCAATCGCAACAAAGACATCATTCGTACCTGGTGGGATCCGTTCACGTTGAAGGCGCCCGTGTTCGGCAAACTGACCACCAATGTGGCATTGGCGCGATTCTGCAACAATTTCGCATCCATGCTCGCTTCGGGCGTGCCCATTCTGCAGGCGCTTGACATTGTCGGATCCACATCCGGCAATTATGTAATCGACGAAGCATCCAAACGAGTGTCTCGACTCGTGGAACGCGGCTATAGGCTGGCGGACAGTATGGGTACCGAAAAAGTGTTCCCGAACATGATGGTGCAGATGGCGGCGATCGGTGAGGATTCCGGCGCCATCGACCAGATGCTCGCCAGCGCGGGCAAAGCGTATGACGAAGAAGCGCAATCCATCGCCAAACAGCTCACTTCGTTGCTGGAACCGTTGATGATTCTGGTGCTCGGTAGCGTGGTCGGCTTCATGGTGGTGGCATTGTACATGCCGATGTTCTCCATGTTCGACGCCATCAACGGGCAAGCGTAAGCGAAAGCGGGAAGGTTGAACATGAAGAACGGATTGTGGGCCGGACTCAACCGCAGGTATCGTGCCAGATTATGCCAACGCATGGGGGAGCGGGGCGCGGCCATGATGCTCGCGGTACTGTTCGTAATGGTGGTGCTCACCACGTCGGCACTGGTAATGACCATACTGCTTTCGCAAGCATTGCCGTACAGGAATAATAAGGAGAACGCGCAAGTCGGGTATGCCGCCGAATCTGGACTCGAAGTGGCATTGAGTTTCCTGCGCGAAGCGGAAGCAAGCAAGGACTATAAGAAACTGCTACCGTCGACCGCATCAAACACTGGCAATGCCAGCTTGGATGAGACCTTCACTACAGCATCGGACGGGTCGGTGCTGCTCAACAATGCGGAAGTCAGCAACGACGTGTCGGCAACGGGCGTGAGCTCGTTCACTCCAGACGATATCTCGTACCGAGTGCAAATCGGATATTATGACGACGATCCAAGCTCGTCGCCGGCCAAACGACTCACATCCGAAAGCGAGCTGAAGAACGCGAAATATGCGTGGGTGCGTTCCTACGGGTATATCAACAGGTATCCGAATGGGCGAAGCGCGGGTACGGAAACCAGCGCGCGCCGAGCCATGAGCGCCATCTACCAATTCGAGACAGCGAGCGGTGATGACAGCTACGTGATTTCCACCAAGGGTGGACGTCTCGGTATGGGCTTCTACGCGGCAGCGCCAAACAACGAGCGCCGTACCAACCAGCCGACCTGGAAGGAAATCGCCTCATATGATGTCGATGAGAACGGTGATCCGACCGGCATGGTGAACTATGTCAACAAGCCTGGCTCCAAGAATGCGGCCGACGCTATGAGCAATACCATCACTATGAATCCGGCAAACCAAACTTGCATGCTTGCCACCACCAAGCCTGTAGACAAGGTCGAAACGCTTGACGCCATGCTTGACCCGAACGGCAAGCCGGTGGAAGGATCGGCGTTGGTGATTCTTATGCAGGCACATAAGAAAGACTCCAGCAGCGACGACCTGTATTACACGGAACAGTGCAAAGCCAACGGCGCCTACAAAGACCTGAACACATGGGTGTATTGGAAGGATGATTCCATTCGCCCTGCATCCAATCTGACATTGTGCGTTACCGGAGCTGACATTACGCATGTTGGCGGAGGCACTGCAGGAGCCGCCACATTGCAGAAATGCGGCGAGTCGTACGGCCCCAACTACCAAAAACGACTATTACACCGATCCTGACAAGAAAGCGCAGCAAGACGAAAAGAACGATCCGTCAAGCCTGCTCAACAAATACCAGAAGTGGGCGTTCTATAACGGTTTCATCAATGCGGGCTACTACAACGAGCTAGATAGCGTGCGCGATGAGGCGAACAAGTATGATGCGTCTCTACCGGAATCGCAAGGCTATGCCGTCGGCGGTGTGCAAATGCAGAAGAAGACCCGCTTCCAAGTGCTGGAAGTTTCCAACAAGGCGAATGTGGGCGCCACTATTCAATATCTGAGCGGCGGTCACTGGGCGTCCAACGTCGATGATGCTGCCGATTTGACTCCGCATTTCCTGATGGTGTCGAAGTGGGATTATTCGCTCACCGACGTGAAATCCTGGTTCGACGTGAACGGTGATTTCGAAGACGCCACCGCATCGTTCGGACAGGCGGGAGAAGCCGGCTATGCCACGAAGCAGATCGTCAATGAAACGTCCGGATTCTGCATTTCGTCATCGCAAGACGGATTCGACGCATACACGTCAACCTGCCGAGTGGGTGGCGGTGATTTCAACCCATACTGCTACCACAACACCATCAATGGCAATCCGGCGCAATCATCTTCCGATCTGCATCAGATCGACTACTGCGGGGTGTCCGATTCCACCAAGCGTAAAACCGATCAGGCCGAATATGTTGAAGACACGTCGAGTGACGGCAGTGGCGTGAACACGCAGATTTGGACGATGGTGAACGGGTCGAAGCGTTGCTATGGGTTCGGCGGTTCGGGCAAATTCCAACTTATGGAATGCTCGGCTGCGCCAACATTCACCCGATACAACGAAAAAGCGTCTGACGAGCACAGTAAAGGTACGTTCCAACTCAACGGTCAATGCCTGACGGAAGTGTATCCGGGAGACAAAATCGACGGCAATCCCTCATACTCCGGACGTATCGACGGGCATGCCGACGTGATTATGGCCAAATGCGGATCGTCACGAGACTTTTTGAACCGAGAAATCAAATCGCAGGTGTGGAATGCCTCGGTTAACCTCGGAACAGGCGGCTCAGGCGGCGGCGTGATTTATGGCGGTGGTAGTTCTACCACATTGGAGCCATCCTCCACCAAAGGCTACGTGACATCCAAAGAACTGAACCCGTCCACTATCGCATGGTGAGCGCTGCGCGAGATGGATGTGAACATGAGCATTGTGAACGATACGCCAACTGTGGTGCTGCTACTCGTGGCATCGCTGGTAATCGGCTGCATTTTCGGATCGTTTCTGAACGTGGTGATTTGGCGCGTGCCCAACCACATCAGCTTGGTAAATCCGAAACGCAGTTTCTGCCCGAACTGCGAAGCCCCGATCGCATGGTATGACAATATTCCCATCATTTCTTGGCTGGTGCTCGGCGCGAAATGCCGGCATTGCAAAGAGCCGATCGCCGTACGCTACCCGATTGTGGAAGCGTTGGGCGGACTGTCGTTCCTCGCCGTCACCTTGGGGGCGCTATTCGGCGCGTATTCGCCATGGATATTGCCGGAACTCTACGTATTCGCAGCGGTTTCGATCGTGATCGCATACATTGATCTCGACCATCATCTGATCCTCAATGTTGTGCTATTGCCAACGCTGATTGCAACACTGGCACTGCTGGCTTTGGCATCACTCGGTACGAATGAATGGAACAGGCTCGGTCGCGCTGTGATATGTGCGATAGTGCTCGGCGCGTTCTACCTATTGCTTTCCATCATATGGAAAGGTGGCATGGGCGATGGCGATATCAAACTTGCGTTCATACTTGGCTTGATTGCGGGCTGGCTCGGATGGTCGCAATTCATCATCGGGGCGTTCGCAGCCTTCTTTATTGGAGGATTCTTAAGTCTTGTGCTGATTATCGGCAAAAAAGTCGATATGCATGGAGGCATACCGTTCGGACCGTCCATGCTGCTCGGCATATGGCTTGGCATATTCGTCGGGGCTCCGATCGCCACACTGTACTTGCAAGTGACGGGACTCGCCTGAACCAATCCCCAGCCAACCTGCAACACGTTATATATAAGGAGAGAGCATGAGATCAATAACGGCGCTGTCGATCGCGAACGACGCCATCCGTGCGGCGGTCATAGCAGACCCGTATTCGGATCTGCCCACCATCAAGCATTTCCAGGCGATCCCGTTGCCGAACGGAGCCGTAGTGGATGGCGAAGTGGTCGACCATGATGTGGTGGCCGGACTGCTGAACACACTGGTGAAGCGATTCAAATTCCCCCGCGAGGACACGGCTCTCGTCTACTCCAGCCGACGCATGGTGTTTCGCGAGGCGGACTTTCCCTACATGTCGCTGAACGATCTGAAATCCACCTTGCCTTTCCAAGCCAAAGGCATGATTCCGCTGCCTACTGAGGAATCCGAGCTCGACTTCGTGCCATTGAACGTCATCGACAGCGAACAAGGCAAACAGTTGCACGGCATACTCGTGGCGACATTGCGTAACGGACTGGAAAAAACCGCGCGCACAGCCGAAGACGCGGGATTTGTGATCACATCGATCGATGCGGGCCCGTTCGCGCTTGCCAGACTGTTCGCCGACACCAACCAGCAGCAGACCGAAGCGGTGGTCAACATCAGCGGCAACGGCACCGACGTGATCGTGCTCGAAAACGGGCAGCCCGCCTACATGCGCGTCGTGCCATCCGGCGCGGATGACGTGACTGACGCCATCGCCAACGCGCTCAGTATCTCATTCGAAGACGCCGAACGCATCAAAAACCAGATCGGCCTGCAAAACGTGACCGGCGACGAACGACTCGAAAAAGCCGAGGAAGTCATCCGCGAAACCACGGCGCAGCTGATCGTCGGCATCCGCAATACGCTCAACCTGTACGACGTGGACCATGCGGGCGGCACCATCAGCGGCGTGGTGCTTACCGGAACCGGCGCACGGCTGATCGGACTGCCGCCGGTATTGGCCAGTTCCATCAACAAAGTGGTGCGGATCGGCGACCCCTTCATCCGTTTCCGGCTTTCCAAAGAAGTGGAACGGCAGAACATCATGGCGCACGCGATCGATTTGGGCGCAGTGCTTGGACTGGTAATCGGAAAGAAGCCGAGGTGAACGGACGATGAGCAGAAAAAACAACGGAAGCATGAAGCAGATCGGCAGCTCCCACCGCGGTCGACGCGGCAAAATCAAGGATAATCCGAATCCTGAAACCAGTGATGGCGAGAAAACCTCGATTTTGTCGATGAATATTTCCGACATTGGCAAAGCGCTGCGTGCGAGCAGTTCGAAAACCTCCAAAAAGGCTGATCTGCCCGCCGAATGGAATGTGCGCGCCAACCTGCTGCCACGTTCCATCGTGACGCTCAACCGTGATCGTGCCATCAAATACTTGCTGTCATACGTGCTTATCGTGGTGGTGGTTGCGGCCATTGCCATCAGCGCGGGCATGGCGGTGCGCGTGAGCTGGGCCGACCATCGCGTGGAGGAGGCACAGGCGAAAACCCTGTCGTTGCAGAAGGAAAAGGCGGAATTCAAAGACGTGGAAGACACGTTGAACTCGCTGTCCGATTCGCAAAGGTCACGTATCGCCGCGCTCTACGACGAAATGGATTGGATGAAGGTGGTGGATTCGCTCAATGGCGCGCTGCCAGCCGGAGGCCAGTACACGAACCTGTCGTTGAGCAGCTTCCAGATTGGCGGGTCTGACGCTTCTTCGCATAGCGCTACATCTTCAGTATGGTCTGGGAATGGTGTGATTTCCGTTGATTTTACCGTTCTTTCTCCAGATTTCATATCTGCAAAAGATTTTATCGGTAATTTTGCTGCAATTCCTACCTATAAAACAGGCTATGTGAGTTCCATTACCGAAAACAGCGATGAAAACGGCACCACCTATACATACACGGGAACGGTGTCGTTGAAGATGGATACCAATACCACGTCACGAAGCGACAACGCGGCCGGTGCTGACGAAGCCAACCGAGCATTGCAGCAGCAGCTACGCGACAGCCTGAACAAAGCCGCGGCAGGGGAGTCGGACTGATACTACCGACAGCGCGACCGCAACTGACGAAACATCCAATGAATGATCGGGAGCAATCATGAACAAGCATAAAATCGCATGGATCGCATTGGCCGCAGGTATTGTCTTCGTCATCATGCTGACATGGCTGGTCGGCGTTTCCCCGCAAATCAGCCATATCAAATCATCCGACGCGCAAACTGCGCAAATCGATGAGAACAATAAGGAAACACGCGACGAAATCGAAACATTACGCATCGCCAGCGAAACGATCGGCCTGCAGAAAGACCGTTTGCGCCAGTTGCAGCGGCAGATTCCAGACGGCTATAACCAGCAGGAATTCATCAATTCGTTGGATGCGTCCGCTGCGGGAACCGGCGTCGCCATCAAATCGGTGAATTTCGATGATGCGGTCGACGCCGACATTCCAGCTGAAATGCAAGGTACCATTCAAGCCGGTCAGCTGGTGCAGGTGTCGGTAAGTATCACCGCCACGGGAAGCTATGATGCCATGCGTAATTTCGTGGCATCCGTGCAGAACATCAACCGTATCGCCGTGCCGGAAAATGTGACCTACACACTTGACAGAAACGGTGACGAAACGAAAAATGCCGTGGTGATCGATTGCAAGATCTGGTCGCTATTGCTCGACAACGACACGGTTGAAGACGAGAACGCCACGAAACAGTAACGCGGGTGGTGTTCTGTCACCGCGTAAAGGTAGGCTTTGCGCTTGTAAAGACCCCAAACCGTTCAAACCAGAAGGTGCATTGTGGCTGTATCCAAACTCGATGAAGTCGTATCCCTCGCCAAGCGTCGTGGCTTTGTTTTTCCCGCCGGTGAAATCTATGGTGGAACCCGTTCCGCGTGGGATTACGGTCCGCTCGGCGTTGCGCTGAAAGACAATATCAAGCGCGAATGGTGGCGTTCCATGGTCGTCACCCGTGGCGACGTGGTGGGCGTTGACACGTCCATTATTCTTCCGCCGGCCGTGTGGGTGGCTTCCGGTCACGTGTCCGTGTTCAACGATCCGCTGATCGAATGCCTCAACTGCCACAAGCGCCTACCGCGCCGACAAGCTTGAGGAATCCTATGCCGAAAAGCATGGCGACAAGCTGCCGGAAAACGGCCTGAAAGACATTGTGTGCCCGGATTGCGGCACCCGTGGCAACTGGACCGAACCGCGCGACTTCAACATGATGCTGCGCACCCACCTCGGACCGGTCGAAGACGAGAACTCGCTGCACTACCTGCGTCCGGAAACCGCACAGGGCATTTTCGTGGACTTCAAGAACGTGATGACTTCTTCGCGTTCCAAGCCGCCGTTCGGCATCGCCAACATGGGCAAGTCCTTCCGTAACGAGATCACTCCGGGCAACTTCATCTTCCGCACCCGCGAGTTCGAGCAGATGGAAATGGAATTCTTCGTGGCTCCGGGCACCGATGAGGAATGGCACCAGTACTGGATCGACGCGCGTACCCAGTGGTACATCGACCTTGGTGTGAAGCCGGAGAACCTGCGCCATTATGAGCATCCGAAGGAGAAGCTGGCCCACTATTCGAAGCGTACCGTCGACATCGAATACAAGTTCGGCTTCCAGGGTTCCGATTGGGGCGAGCTTGAAGGCGTCGCCAACCGTACCGACTTCGATCTTTCCGCGCATGCCAAGCATTCCGGCGAGGATCTGAGCTACTTCAACCAGGCCACCGGCGAAAAATACGTGCCGTACGTCATCGAACCGGCCGCCGGCCTGACCCGTTCCCTCATGGCCTTCCTTGTTGACGCCTACGACGTTGACGAGGCCCCGAATACCAAGGGCGGCGTCGACAAGCGCACCGTGCTTCGCCTTGATCCGCGCCTGGCTCCGGTCAAGGCCGCTGTACTGCCGTTGAGCAAGAAGCCGGAATTGCAGACCGTGGCACACGATCTGGCCGCCGATTTGCGTCAGCATGACTGGATGATCGACTATGACGAGGCCGGTGCGATCGGTCGTCGCTATCGCCGTGAAGACGAAATCGGCACCCCGCTGTGCATCACCGTCGACTTCGACACGCTTGACGATCAGGCCGTCACCATTCGTGAACGTGATACCATGCAGCAGGAGCGCGTCGCACTCGACAAGGTGGCTGATTATGTGGCCGCACGTATTGGCGAGAAGCATGTACGTTACCCGCAGGTGCCGGTTGAGATGGGCGGCGAGGCTTGGCCTGAGTCCGTCAAGATCGCCGAAGCCGGTGGCTTGTATTAAAGCTGGATACTGGTTACCATAGCGTTCTTATGCCAGATAGCATTGTGACTGCTTACGAGGAATCCGACGTGCTCGACCCGCGTACCGACGCGGTGAGGCCGTCGGTTCCTCCGGTTATGAAGCCTGTTGATTTAGGGCCGGTACACGTTGAAACCCCGGTGGTGCTTTCGCCTATGGCGGGCGTTACCAACTGGCCGTTCCGCGTGATTTGCGAAAGCTACGGACCGGACGGTCTATACGTGGCCGAAATGATCACCGCGCGCGCGTTGGTCGCACGCAATCCCAAAGCGTTGCGGTTGTGCCATTTCGCGCCGAGCGAGAAAATCCGTTCGCTGCAACTGTACGGTGTGAACCCGGCGATCGTGGAACAGGCCTCGAAAATCGTCATCGACGAAAACATGGCCGACCATGTCGATCTGAACTTCGGATGCCCCGTGCCGAAAGTGACCCGACGCGGCGGCGGATCGGCTTTGCCGTGGAAGACGGATCTGTTTCGCGAGATCATCCAGCGTGTGGTCAAGGTCTGCGATGCTGCCAACGTGCCGGTGACGGCTAAAATCCGCGTCGGCATCGACCATGAGCATGAAACGTTCTTGGAAGCGGGCCATATCGCGCAGGAGGAAGGCTGCAAGGCGGTGACCTTGCACGCGCGTACCACCGCCGAATATTACGGCGGGCATTCCGACTGGAGCCGGATTGGCGAGCTGGTCGAAGCGCTTGACATTCCAGTGTTCGGCAACGGCGATATTTGGGGTGCGAACGATGCGCTTGCCATGGTTGCCGAAACCGGTTGCGCCGGCGTTGCGATTGGCCGCGGCTGCCAAGGCAGGCCATGGCTGTTCTCCGATATCAAGAATGCGTTCGCTGGCAGCGACAAGCGTGTTGACCCCACGTTAGGAGATGTGTGCCGTGTGGTTGAACGCCATGCGGAACTGTTGACCGAATTCTATGATGGCGATGAGCAGATGGCCGTGCATGATCTGCGTAAGCATATCGCGTGGTATCTCAAGGGATTCCCCGTTGGAGGCTCCACCCGTCGCGCGTTCATGGAATGTGAAAATCTTGAGGATGTCAGAGCCGAAATAGGCAAGCTGGATCCCAACATCTGTTTTCCCGAGCGAGTGGTCGACAAGCCAAGGGGGCGCGTGCGCTTCGCAAAGAAAGTGCATCTGCCTTACGGATGGTTGGAATCACGGGAAACAACGCATGATGAACGTCAGGCGTTGTTTGGGGATGATCCTATGGACGCCAGCTATTGAATATGACATGCTGATGTGGTTAAATCGTCGTGGGGGCACCGAAAGAGGGTAAATCGCAGGCGAAATGAACACGTTAGCAATAAAAAAGTGAAAAAACGCCGTTACACACGGCGAAAAGTGCGCGTACTGCAGCGTGTCTGCGATAAAGTTGTGCGTAAACGCGAGTGACAGGAGACTATGGTGAGCGAGATTGCCCAGACTGACAATTTCAACGACAAAACGAATATCAAGGTTGTCGGTGTTGGTGGAGCTGGCGGTAATGCCGTCAATCGCATGATTGCCGAGGGTCTTCAAAGTGTTGAATTCATTGCGATCAATACTGACGCGAAGGACCTGATGCGTTCCGACGCCGATGTCAAGATCTCCTTGAACGATGCCACCAGCCGCGGGCTTGGCGCAGGTGCCGACCCGGAGAAGGGTGCCAAGGCCGCTCAGGATCATCAGTCCGATATCGAGGAATCGCTCAAGGGCGCCGATATGGTGTTCGTGACCTGCGGTGAGGGTGGTGGCACCGGTACCGGTGCAAGCCCGATCGTGGCTCGCGCCGCGCATCAGCAGGGTGCCCTGACCATTGCGGTGGTTACCCGCCCGTTCAGCTTTGAAGGTCCCCAGCGTGCGGCTTCCGCAGCACTTGGCATTGAGAATCTGCGCAAGGAAGTCGATGCGCTGATCGTGATTCCGAACGATCGACTGCTTGAGCTTTCCGATCGCACCATCGGCATCGTCGATGCGTTCAAGACCGCCGACACCGCCTTGCTGGCCGGCGTGCAGGGCATCACCGACCTGATTTCTTCGAACTCGTACATTCACGTCGACTTCAACGATGTCAACGCTATTCTGCGTGGCGCGGGCACCGCACTGTTCGGCATCGGTTCCGCACGAGGCGAGGATCGCGCCACCCAGGCAGCTGAAATCGCCATCAGCTCGCCGCTGCTGGAAGAAAGCATCGAGGGTGCCCACGGCGCGCTGATCAATATCGCCGGCCCGTCCGATCTGAAGTTGCAGGAAGCGGCCGCCGCCACCCAGCTGGTGGGCAAGGCCATCCATCCGGAAGCACAGATCATCTGGGGTCTTTCCCTCGACGACGCTTACGGCGACGAAGTGCGTGTCACCGTTATCGCCGCAGGCTTTGATGCCAACTCCAAGAAGGCGGCTCAGGCTGAAGCCCAGAAGCAGGCAGAGCCTGCGGAAAGCACGGTGCCGCTGTCGGCGTTGTCCGCAGCCCCGAGGGCAGCGGCGGTTCCGCAGCAGCCCCAGCCTCAGCTTATTCAGACTCCGGAAGCCCCGAAGGTGCAGCCGCTGTCCACTTATATTCCGTCCACTCCGGAACCCGTCGTTCCGTCATTCGACCAGACCACCGAGCATGAAGTGGTGTCTTCGAACGATGCCGGCGATTTGGATATTCCGGATTTCCTGCGCTAAAAGCAACGCGAAGACGCGAAAGGATCGTTCATGGCAGGTTTTATGAAAAGCGCGATGTCCTATTTGGGCATGACCGACGTTGCCGAAGGTGACGAGGATTTCAACGAGGAGGCTGAGAGCAGCGAAACCTCGTTCGATTCCGACCATTCCGTGACCCCGATGGCTTCGACTCCTGCCGCGACGTCCGCACCGCGCGAGCAGACCAAAGCCAACCCGTTCCAAGGCGGAAGGGTGAGCCGTATCACCACGATTCACCCGAAATCCTATGAGGACGCTCAGCTGGTCGGACGTGCCATTCGCGACGGCGTTCCGGTGGTGCTGAACCTGACCGGTGTGGCCGAGGCCGTGGCATATCGCATTGTGGACTTTTCCGCGGGTGTGGTTTTTGGCGTGCGTGGCTCCATCGAACGTGTCACTCCGCGCGTGTTCCTGCTGAGCCCAGCTCAGGTGAACATCAAGGTTGAGGAACCGCAGGCGAATAACTCGTCGCACGATTTGTTCGCCGACTGATATAGACGAAAGCCGTTGCGAAAGCAGACTGCATGAAGCCTCCGTCACCCGTGATGGGGGCTTTGTTATGTTCTGTTGCTAAGGTGGTGCCCCATGATTTTGTCTTTGATCGGTAGCATCGTCCACTTTTTGGTGAATGCCTACATTCTGGTGCTGTTCATTCGCATGATTCTCGATTGGGTTGCTGTGTTGGCATCGGCATGGCGTCCACGGGGGTTGGTGTCGTCGTTGATCGACGCGGTTTACCAGTTGACGGAGCCCCACTGCGCTGGCTACGCCAATATATCCGCCCTATTCCATTGGGTCCCATCTACTTCGATGTGGCATTCATCGTTCTTTATTTCATTCTCATTGCTATTGATTTCCTCATTTAATGTATGTCAAATGCCGATTTTTCGCAAAAAATCGGTGGTCCCGTGCTAGAGTCGAACAATGAAAGCAACAACAGCAAGGCATCAAGCCCAAAGCGAGGTGTAAGATTTATGGCTCTGTTGACGCCGAAAGATATCAGAGAGCATACCTTCCAGACCGTGAGGTTCAAGGAGGGGTATGACGTCGATGAAGTCGATGACTTCCTCGATCAGGTAACCGAGACGGTGGAAGCCCTTGGCAAGCAGGCGGTTGCCAGCGGCCAGGCTACTCAGTCCCTCGGCCCGGATGTTGCGGGGCTCAACTCCAAGATTTCCGAGCTCAGCGCCCAGGTTCAGTCCCTGCAGCAGGAGAACGCGACATTGAAGTCCGCCTCCGAGCAGGCAGCTGGCGCTGGTGATCAGGCAGCTCAGGCCGCACAGGTCGCAGCAGCCAAGCTCACCGAGGCTGAGGAAAGCAACCGTGCTCTGTCGGCTCAGAACGAACAGCTCAAGGGTCAGGTGGATCGCCTGTCCGCACAGGTCGACCAGCTCACCGCACAGGCGGCTGAAGCTGCAGGCCAGGCGGATCTGGGCGAACAGCTGACCTCCATGCAGCATGAGCGCGACGCATTCCGTGCACAGACCGAAGACCTGTCCCGTCAGCTGGCTTCCGCACAGCAGCAGGTTGTGGTGGCCCAGCAGCAGGCGGCTGAGATCCAGCAGCTCAATGCAAGGCTTGAAGAGGCTCAGGAGCAGGTCGCCCAAGCTCAGCAGCTCACGCAGCAGCATGCGGCACAGTCCCAGCAGCAGGATGAGCGTGCCCAGCAGCAGGCCGCGCAGATTCAGCAGCTTGCACAGCAGCTGCAGGAATCGCAGCAGCGTGAAGCCCAGCTGCGCGAGCAGGTCGCCAAGGTCGAACCGAGTACCGAAACCGGAAGCCTGCAGAAGATTGCAGGAGCCGCAGCCAGCGCCAACACGGAGCCGGAGCGTGCCACCGCCATGCTGACCCTGGCTATGCAGCTGCACGACCAGTACGTCGACAAGGGCAAAGCCAAGGCTAAGGAAATCACCGACGAGTCCCAGCGTAGGTACGATGAGCTCATCGGCAATGCCAACGATTACTCCAACCGCACTCGCACCGAAGCCGACAACTACTCCGAAGGCACCCGTTCCGAAGCCGATCAGTATTCGGCTGACACTCGTGCCAAGGCTGATGGCTACTTGAACCAGAAGACTCAGGAAGGCGATGCCTATCTGACCAAGCGTGCTCAGGAAGGCGATGACTATCTGGCGCAGCGCACTCAGGAAGGTAATGCTTACTTGGATCAGAAGACTCAGGAAGGCGACGCCTATCTTGCTCAGAAGACGCAGGAGGGTGATACCTACTTGGATCAGAAGACTCAGGAAGGCGACGCCTACCTTGCTCAGAAGACCCAGGAGGGTGATACCTACTTCTCCACGAAGCACAACGAAGCCGACGAATACGAGTCCGAAGTGCAGAAGCGCGCCTTCGACTACGATTCGAAGACCCGTACCGCAGCCGACGACTACGCCCAGCAGGTCCGCGACAATCTCGAAGCGCAGACCAAGGTCATCGAAGGCAACATTCAGGGCCTCAAGCAGTTCGAAACCGAATACCGTGCACGTCTTACCGAATTCCTCGGCCAGCTCGTGTCCCAGGTGTCCGACACGAACAACTATGATCAGGACTCCCAGGACGACTGAGATTAGGCTGTGTCTGACATCATGACAAATGATCAAAGACGGCTGCGCACCCGCGTGGCCGTCTTTGCGTGTATCGCCGTTGTGGCACTGGTACTCGACCAGATCAGCAAGGCATGGGCGCAGTCGGCGCTTGCCGACGGGCAGACGGTACGTGTGATTCCGGGCATCCTCTCATTCACGCTGGTGCATAATCCGGGTGCGTCCTTGGGCATGGGATCCAACATGACCTGGTTGATTTCGTTGCTTGCCATCGTGGCGTGCGTGGCGTTGGCCGTACTGGCAATCCGTACCATTTCCATGAAATGGACGGTGGTGTTCGCTCTTGCTTTCGCAGGAGCATTGGGCAATCTCATCGATCGTGTGATGTATGCCGAAGGTTTCCTTAATGGCAAGGTCGTCGATTTCCTCAATTACGGATGGTCGGTCGGCAATGTTGCGGATATTTTCCTGATGGTGGCGGGCGTCGCCGCCGTCGTACTGCTGTTTGTCGGAGAGCCCTTCAGCCAGAAGGATCTTGACGAACAGGCCGCAGAACAGACGAAACAGACGACCGGAGACCAGAACGCATGAGCCGTCTTGTTCCCGCACCCGACGCGCTTGTCGGCAAACGATTCGATGTGGCCGTGGCCAAGATGCTTGGTATCTCCCGAGCCAAGGCCGCGGAACTCATCGAAAGTGGACAGGCGCGCGTGCTTGGTCGTGACATTTCCAAATCATCGACTCTGCAATCAGGCGAAACCGTCGAATTCGATATTGTCGAGGAACGGACCGAGCCTGAACCGATCGCACGAGATATGGCAGTGGTCTACGAAGACGATGACGTCATAGTGGTCGACAAGCCAGTGGGTGTGGCTGCTCACGCTTCCGTCGGTTGGACCGGTCCGACGGTGCTCGGCAGTCTGCTTGACAGGGGAGTGCACATCACCTCCTACGGCGCCGCGGGACGTCAGGGTATCGGTATCCCGCCTCGACGTGGGCACATCCGGATTGATGCTCGTGTGCAAATCTGACCTCGCCTACGTGGAAATGCGCAGGCAGTTCGCCGAACATGAAGTCGTCAAAACCTATCATGCGCTCGTGCAAGGCAATCTCAAGGAAAACAAGGCCACGATCGAAGCGCCGATCGGACGTGCCAAAGTCTCCGATTTTCGTTTTTGCGTTACGCCCGCCGGCAAAGAAGCCATCACCCATTGGGATGTGATGGAACGTTTCGGTGAGGCGACGTTGGTTTCCGTGAATCTGGAAACCGGTCGAACCCATCAGATCCGCGTGCATTTCTCGTCCATCGGACATCCGCTTGCGGGAGACGCCATGTACGGTGCCAATCCGCAGTTGGGTGAGGCATTGGGATTGGAACGGCAGTGGCTGCACGCCAAGCAACTTGAATTCCGCCATCCGCGAACCCATGTGTGGACCACGGTGAAATCGCATTATCCAGCTGATTTGCAGCATGCGCTCGACGTGATGCGCGGCAGGCACGACACACAAGACAAGCCTGAAGTGTGATCGCACGTCACCAATCACCGGTAGATTGGAACGTATGGCTACTTCCGGAAATTTCGTGCAACTGCATAATCACACGCATTATTCACTGCTTGACGGGGCGTCAAAGATTCCGGATCTGGTCAAGCGCGCCAAAGAACTCAACATGCCGGCCGTCGGCATCACCGATCACGGCAACATGCATGGCGCATACGAAATGTGGAGCACTGCGGTCAAGGAAGGCGTCAAACCGATTATCGGCATTGAAGCGTATGTGACGCCGGAAACCGCACGCCAAGATCAAACCCGCGTCAGCTGGGATACCAACTGGAATCCCGATATCGATCCGCAACATCGCAGGCGCAACCCCAACGACGTATCCGGCGGTGGCCTGATCACCCACCTTACGATGTGGGCGGAAACCGATGAGGGCCTTGTCAATCTGATGAAGGCGTCCACTGACGCGAATCTCGAGGGACGTGTCATGCGATACCCCCGAATGGATAAGGAAATCCTTGCCAAATATTCGAAAGGCATTATCGCATCTTCCGGATGCCCGTCGGGCATCATCCAAACGCGACTGCTGCTCGGCCAATTCGACGAGGCATTACGTGCGGCAGGCGAATTGCAGGATATTTTCGGACGTGACAATTTCTATATCGAATTCATGGACCACGGTCTGAAAATCGAAAAACAGGTGACCGACGGTCTGCTGGACATTGCGAAAAAACTGAACGCGCCGCTGCTCGCCACCAACGATTCCCATTACGTGCGCGCCGAAGACGCCGGCTCTCAGGATGCCATGCTGTGCATCAATTCGGGATCCACGCTTGACGAGCCGGGACGATTCAAATTTGACGGCACCGGCTACTATCTGAAATCCGCCGAAGAAATGCGTGAGCTGTTCAAAGACATTCCCGAAGCATGCGACAATACGTTGGAAATCGCCGAACGCTGCAATGTCATGTTCGACGATCATGAAGATGGCGCGTTCATGCCCCAATTCGACTGCCCGGAAGGTTGGGATGAGACGTCGCTGTTCCTGAAAAAAGTCGAGGAAGGCTTGGAACGGCGTTATGACGGGCATCCGCCGATCGAAGTGCTCAAGCAGGCCGATTACGAATGCGGTGTGATCTGTCAGATGCAGTTCTGCGGATACTTCCTTGTGGTGGCCGACTACATCAACTGGGCCAAATCGCATGGTGTGATGGTCGGGCCTGGCCGTGGCTCCGCGGCAGGCGCCATGGTGGCGTATGCCATGGGCGTCACCGAACTCGATCCAATCAAGCACGGCTTGATCTTCGAACGATTCCTTAACCCGGAACGTGTGTCGCTGCCTGATATCGACGTCGATTTCGATCCGGACGGCCGCGGTCGCGTGCTTGACTATGTCGGAGACAAGTACGGGCGAGACAAGGTCGCGCAATGCGTGATCTACGGCACCATCAAAACCAAACAGGCGCTGAAGGACTCCGCACGAATCATGGGCTACGAATTCTCCATGGGCGAGCGCATCACCAAGGCGTTGCCGCCGGCGCAGACGGGTGGCAAGGATATTCCGCTGCATGATATTTTCGAGCCGAGTTCGAAGCGTTATGCGGAGGCCCGCGAATTCCGTGAGCTTTATGATTCCGATCCGGATGTGAAGCGCGTCACGGATGAGGCGATGGGTATCGAAGGCTTGATCCGTCAGACCGGTGTGCATGCGTGCGCCACGATCATGGGTAGCGAGCCGATTTCGAATACGTCGCCGCTGCTGGAACGTACCGATGGTACGGTTACGACCACGTTGGAGTATCATACGTGTGAAACGCTTGGTTTAGTCAAGATGGACTTCCTTGGTCTTTCCAACTTGACGGTTATTCGCGATACGTTGAACAATATCGAGGCGAATGGCAAGACGCGTATCGACCATACGAAGATTCCATTGGACGATCGTGCCACGTACGATCTGTTGTCGCGAGGTGACACGCTTGGCGTGTTCCAGTTGGATTCTGATGGTATGCGTTCGTTGCTGAAAACGTTGAAGCCGAATAACTTCAACGATATTTCCGCATTGATCGCGTTGTATCGTCCTGGTCCGATGGATATGGATTCGCATACGAATTATGCGAAGCGTAAGAATGGTTTGCAGAAGATCACGCCGATTCATCCTGAAGTGGCCGAGCCGTTGAAGGAAGTGCTTGACGAAACGTATGGTCTGATCGTGTATCAGGAGCAGGTGCAGTCAGCCGCGCGTATCCTGGCCGGCTATTCGCTGGGCAAGGCAGACGTGCTGCGTCGAGCGATGGGCAAGAAGAAGCCCGAGGTGCTGGCCAAGGAGAAGGTGCCGTTTTTCGCCGGCATGAAGGAGCATGGGTATTCCCAGGAGGCGGCGCAGGCCGTGTGGGGATATTCTTGTGCCGTTTTTCGGGCTATGCGTTTCAACAAGGCGCATTCGGCCGCATACGGTTTGATCTCATATTGGACTGCATATCTGAAAACGCATTATCCGGTGGAATTCATGGCCGCGTTGCTGCAGGGTGCGAGTACGACAAAGACAAGACCG